>Ga0194133_10002907_pt1 | contig 25289 bp, 24 predicted proteins | sample TA2KigOf40mmetaG_FD_155448 | JGI IMG/M metagenome (GOLD analysis project Ga0194133, IMG submission 155448) | Freshwater microbial communities from Lake Tanganyika, Tanzania - TA2015055 Kigoma Offshore 40m | ecosystem: Environmental > Aquatic > Freshwater > Lake | place: Tanzania: Lake... | reverse complement strand
TCCGAATATCAGGACAGTTTTCCTTGAAGGTGATTCCGAGCACCCCCACGCAACTGCGCGGGACGTCAATCCCATTCTTGAGCATCAGGCGGATGATATTTCGCGCCACATACCGCGCCATGTTGTCATTGATCCGCCGACCCGCAAGGATCACCTGCGGATGGTACCCGACCTCTTCCGCCTTATGGGTAAGGTAATAGGGGTCGACCCCGATGCAGTGCCCACCCACCATGCCGGGACGAAATGGCAGGAAGTTCCACTTGCTCCCAGCTGCCTCGAGGACCTCGATAGTATCAATCCCGAGACGATCGAAGATGACTGACAACTCATTCACGAAGGCGATGTTGAGATCGCGCTGGCTGTTCTCAATGACTTTCGCCGCCTCGGCTACCCGGATGCTACTCGCCTTCCACGTTCCCGCCTTCACGATGCTTCGGTAGAGCGCATCAACAGCCTCTGCGACAGCTGGTGTGCTCCCGCTGGTGATCTTCTTGATCGTCGTCAGCGTGTTAACCTTGTCGCCAGGAACGATTCGCTCGGGGCTGTACCCGCAGAAGAATCCTTCATTGTAGCGGAGGCCTGAGAATCGTTCGAGCACGGGGACGCAAACCTCCTCAGTGCATCCTGGATAGACCGTCGACTCATAGATGACGATGGTGCCGGGGGTCAGTGCAGCACCAACGGTCTCGCTTGCCTTGATTAGCGGAGTCAGGTCAGGGCGATTCGCTCCATCAATCGGAGTGGGCACCGTGACGATGAAGATGCCGCAGCCTTTCAGTGCGGCCTTGTCACTGGTGAAGCGTATGTGTCGAGCGGCAGTGAGCTCGTCCTCGCTGATCTCGAGAGTGCTGTCACGGCCTTCGGTCAATTCGGCAATTCGATCCACGTTGATATCAAATCCCAGTACCTCGCGCGTTTTGCCAAATGTAACAGCGAGTGGAAGGCCGACGTATCCTAGACCGATAATCGCGATAGTAGATTGCTCACTCGTCATCTGGATTGCTCAAAGGTGAACGTCGATGTGTCTCGAACAATATATGCTGCTCGATTAGAACTGGCTGGAAATTAACGGCCCGCCAATCAAAAAACTTTCCTCACGCGAGAAAATCCGCCTCAGTACTAGCCCATGGCTGCTTGAGCTCGGGAAAAGCCTTGCGCCTCGGCCGAAAAAGCAGAAGTCAAGCGGCAAGATCTCCCGAATCATTGGGCTCGGGCTGTTTGGGGTACATTTAGACATGGGTGCACTGCGCTCGATCAAAGCACACAAAAATATCTTCACCGGATGCTCGGCGAGACGAAGCACTGTCTTGCGTCCGTAAAAACATTTGCAATTTCGGTGAGGGTCTCCCCGTCCGTTATCCATTCTTAAGCTGACAATCGGGCAGGTGATAATGCGGGATAGGTCTGAGTGTATTCGTGCGGGGTCAATTGATGGCAGGCCTCGCATGGCCGCGCGGTGTTGAATGTGCGAAAATAGTGCTCGATATGGCATTGGGCGTCGAGGATCGAGAGTAGCCAGCGCTGGTCGAGGCATTCATCGCAACGCTTCCCGTTTAAGCTCTCAACGTGCGCGTTCTGGACTGGCTCGACAGCCTAGATGAACCGAAGCGCGATGCCGCGATCCGCGGCCTACGTATCGAAGGTGCGGCTGTGAAACTCCGAGCCGTTGTTGAGGAAGAGGTGCGTCTGCCGCCTGCGGGTGGCGATGACGGATTCGAGTGCGGTGATGACGACCTTGCTGAGGAGGCTATGCGCTGCCGTGATGGCCAAGCATTCGCGGGTGCAGCTATCGATTTAGGTGAGGCACCGGAAGTGTCGGCGATCGCTGAGCTGGTCACTCACGAAATCGAGGCTCCACGTCTTGTTCGAACCCATGGCGGCGGGGCTCGGGACACAGGGGACGGCTAATCGCTTGCGCTTCCGCCGCCGCACACCCAGCCCTTCGATTCGGCACAGCCGCTTTACCCTCTTGTCGTTCACGACCCTGCCGCCGCGCTGCTATCGCAAGTGCAGCCACGGCATGCCCGATCGCGGATGCTCGGCGGTGCGTCGGCGATTGGGCGCTGGGGCAGTAGGCGCATCACCGATCGCGCGAATCCCAACGCCCAACACGCGTGCCGCTCGATTACCGCGTACTGAGCCTTGACCAGCTAGACCACCGCCCGGCGCTCGCACGTCGTCACGAGCCTTTCCTCGGGACGTCCTTCATAATCTGCAGATTGAGCGCCCGTTCGGCGACGAGACGCTTGAGCTGGGCATTCTCCTCCTCCAGCGCGCTTAGGCTCTTGGCCTCCGAGACCCAGAGATTGCCGTGCTGCCGCTTCTACCTGGAGAACTTTTGGCGCGAGATGCTGTGCCGTCGCATCAGGTCCGCGGGCGCGGCTTCAGCCGCGTCCTCCTACAGGATGGCGATGATCCGCTCGGTCGTAATGCGGGAATTCCTCATCTGGGCTCCTTGGTCGTCGGAATTGCCAACCGATGATGCCGAACTGTAGCCTTCAACTGGACCGGAGGGCGGGAGACCCTCACCGAAGACGCGGACGCAATTTTGGCTCGCCGTCGCACGGCGGTTGCCTTCGGGCAGTTGCTTCAGCGGAAGGAAGATCTTTTTGACTGCATTCTCCCCGCGTTGGTGAAAAGCAACGTGGGGCAGTCACTGGCGAATGTGGTAGTCGCGCGTCCGCGTAACCTTACTCCGAGAACCCACTCTCGCATGGGCCGACGGCGCAAAACCTACCATTGACGGAACAAGGACCTTAGAGGATTCCGCAAGTCGTCGAGTGCTAAGCGCCACTCGGCCATGAAGGTTCCCACCTCGTCTCCGCCGCGAGTCGAGGGAATGACCAGTTCACGCCCGACGACAACCGCGGCTGCCGCGCAGGCAACCAGCACGAAGGCGATAGCTGTGTACCGTACCAGCCCGCGCCCGTCAGGAAGCGCTGCGACCGTTGGCAATTCCACCACACTGATGACAGGGGTGTCCCGTACTTCCTCAATGCGGGCCTGCTCATGGGCCTGTGCCAGCGACGTGTAGACCTGCTGTCGCATCACGACCTCTCGCTCTAGGCGGTCCTGCTCAAACCTCAACTCTGCCGAACCTGAGAAGTTGCGGTTTTTTTCCAAGAATTGGAGCTGCCTAGCCTCCGCTTCGCGCAACTCGCGGCGTACCTCTTCCAGCCGGCGCTCGGTGAACAAACGCTCGGCGGTCGCCTGGGACCGACGGCGTTCCTGGTTGAACTCGTCGAGCAGCACCAGCAATCGGGCCGCGATGTCCGCTGACAGGATTGCATCGCGTGTGGTGACCGTGAGGGTGATTACTCCGGTCTTGGAGTTGCTAGAAACGCTAAGCAGGTTGCGAATCTCCAAGAATCCCCGTTCGCGCGTCTCTGCCGAATCCGCGCCCACAGCACCTAGGTAGTGCGCGAGGAGCGTATCGCGCGAGGCGTTTCCGACTCTGAATCGTGTCATCACGACGTCACCGAGCAACTGCCGCGAGCCTAGAAGATCAACGTAGAATGCCGGACTCTGCGCTCCATCGGACACGGGAACAGCAAGGCCAAACTGCGCCGCTAAGCCAGATAACCCCTGCACCTGCCGGCGAGCCTGTGGCATCAAGGATGCGCGCGTGCTGAATGTCCGGTCCTTCGACAGGATGCCGACCGCAACCAGGATGGCGGAGAGAAGCGAGACGCGGAGAATCAGGCGTCGATGCCGCAGGACGCTTGTCAGCGTCCCCACGAAGGAGGCTGGGGCTTCCTCGAATGCTCCCGCGACGCTCATACGAACCTCCCTTCATGAGACAGTTTCCGGAACTTTTTCCCCGCGAGGCGCCCAAGTATGTACGTAAGCGACACACCTGCACAGAACATTGGCTAGAGGGAGAAAGGGGGAAGGGACGGCGAGCGCGAAACGACTAGGCGCTCAATAACTATGCTTGGATGACTCGGTCGGGTCCAGTACGAATGATCCGTGATGAAGTATGGCCCAGCGAGACTTTCGGGTGGCCGTTGCGAACCGGGCAAGTCCTGCCCGTTCCGCCACGCGGGACGATTGCTGGTTCGCCAGGTGGGAGATGTACCACACATTCCGTCCGCGCCACCGCAAGAAGCTACGGGACGTATCAGAGGGCGAGCGAGGCAAGTCTCTTTGTACAAAACTCCAGCAAAGTCAACGTGTTTCCGACCTGGAAGCAATCTCGCCCCATGAACGGGAATGCAAAGTACGCGTGGTACACCTTGTTGTGTTGCACGACCTGCCCTTCAACCGTCACCACAATGGTGGGGTACTCCCCGTTGGGAAAGGTGCCCAGTATGCCGAAAGCCCAGAACGCCACGAGCACGGGGCGCCGGCACCGGGCGGCGTGGCCCCCTGACGTCCAGCGAAGCGCTTCAGTAGGCCATAAACTCGCCCCCCTCATTGCTCGACACCCGACCGCTCGCCCTTCCGCATGACGTCAGTCAGTAGCGCATCCATGCGCTCCGCACCGAAACGTAGCGAAAGATTGGCGTGGTAGAAGGCCTGTCCGTTTGCGCCCATGCGCTCACGATCCTCGACGGGCAATGCCGCCATACGGCGCACGGCGTCGGCCAGCTCATCGCCCCGCCCAGGCCGAAAACAGAAACCGCACCGTGCGGCGGCCACAATGCGCGCGGCCTCGCCGGCGCTACCTATGATTACGGGGCGCCCTGCGTACATCGCAACCTGGGTCTTGCTGGGCACCGTATCGACCAGAAAGGGATCGTCGCGAAGGTGGACCAGCAACGCGTCCGCCATCGCATTGAGCGCAGGCATCTCCTCGACCGGACGCGGCGCAAGGAGAAACACATTCTTCAGTCCACTGTCCGCAAGGGCCCGCTCGAGGACGGGCCGCTCAGGGCCGTCCCCGATAAGTACAAACTGCACGGTCATATCTTCCCGCAGCAGTGTCGCCGCCTCGATTACCACGTGGAGCCCCTGCAGCGGCCCGAAGTTCCCAGCGTACACGACCATGAATCGATCGTCGAGTCCAAGTCTGCGTCGAGTGGCCGCGTCCCCCGGCACCGGTGCCAGCCGTTCCTCGTCAGTCCAATTGGGCAGCACCGACACCTTCTCGGCCTGGACGCCACGCGACAGGAGCGTCTGCCGGAAACCCTCCGTGATGACTGTGATGTGTTCATCCGTGCGATAGACCAGCCCGATCACTGCGTGCAGAATGGACTCAGCCACTCGAGCCAGCGTACCGCGGCCGAGCATGCCGCTGCCCGTCACAGAATCCGGCCAGAGGTCGCCGATGTGCTGCACCGTCCGCACCCGCCAGAGCATGCGCAATGCAGCGACTGCGATGCCGGTTGTTGGCAGGTTGTCGGCATGAAAGATCACCGGGGCCCGGCGCACCTTCCAAGGCGCGATTGCGAGGGTGCTCAGCATGAAGGAGACGTACGTGACAATCCTTCGCAACGCCGACCGGTCGTGGCTCGGCATCAGCCAGAACCGATGTACCGTGATGCCGTCCAGAGTCTCCTGTTGGTACGGGGCGATTCGGTAGCCCGGGTATGCACGGCCTAGAGGGTACCACGGGACCGCTGTTACCACCTCGACGTCCCAACCGAAAGTGTCCCGCAGGGCCTTCGCAAGCGGAAGGCCACGTAACGCACCCGGCTCTGGATGAAACGTGATGGTGAAAAAAACGACCCGCTTGCGCAGCCTGGCCGTCATGACGGGCGGGCGTACCGATTTAACCAGAGGTCGAGCAAGAGTAACCCAAACACCTCGCGGGAGAACTTGTTCTCGGCCGTGAAGTTCATCTTGGCGAGGTTGTAATGGTCACGGAACGGAGATGACATAATGTGCTCTCGGATCCGATGGGCTGACCGATTTACAAAGGATCCGATCGGCGTCGTAAATCCCATCTTGTCCGAGCGATGGATTACTGAGCCGGGGAGGCTCGTCTCCGCGATGCGGCGCAGCACAGGCTTGAGGTCGCCCCCGCTGAACAGCGAGCGCGGATCGACGCGCACCACGTGGCGCACGAACTCCTGATGCAGGAAGGACGGGCGACTCTCAAGCGAGTGTCGCCCGCACATCTTGTCGTCGATGTTCAACAAGCCCTGAAGAAAGAACTGCCGATCGAAGCGCAACATTGCCTGCAGGTCGCCGTCTCCGGCGCAACACGACGCAAACGCCTCTTCGAAGGCGCGCTCAGCCGAGGTGTTGTAGAACGCGTAGAGTCCCACGTCCCCTTTGCGATGAGCCAGCTCAAACCGCTCCGCCGGCGTCGCGAGGCTGCGCATCTTAGCGAAGAGGGCCTTATAGGAATCTTGGAAGCATTCCCCCATGACCATCTGGTAGCGCACGTAACCGGCGAAGAGCTCATCTCCTCCGGTACCTGTCAGGATGACCTTGTAGCGCCTCCTAACTTGTGCCAGCAGATCTTCGAGAGGAAGGATGACGGAACCAATCGTCAGTTCATCAAAGTCACCAACAATCTCCCCAAGACGGTCGACGAGGTCGAAATCCTCTTCGGCGTTCACGACGAACAGGCGCGTGTCGGTGCCCTCGACCACCTGCTTCGCGAAGAATGTCTCGTTACACTCAGGGTCGGAAAAGTTGCAGTGGTAGGCGACCTCCGGACGCGCCAAGCGTGTGATGAACGAAGAGTCGATACCACCACTGCAAAACGTCGTGAACGAAGCGTCGCTGATGGTCGACGCCACTACGGCATCACGGATGCGCTCCCGGGCGTCTACAATCCACTCTTCGTCGGCGACGACGGAGCCCGCGTCCGCGGAGTGGAATATGTTCTCGTACACTTCGTCGCGAAGCGTACCGGTATCGAGCTGGACCGTGACGATGTGTCCGGGGAGGACCTTTTTTACGCCTTCAAGAAACGTCTTGTCCCCGAACGTGAACTGGTATCGCACGTACTCGGACAGTGCGGCTGTATCGAGCGACAATCCCGGTCCGACACATTCAACCACGCTACGGATCAGTGAAGAGACGACGACGGCTCCCGCTGGACCTCGGTAGTAGTACAGCGGCTTTACACCAAGCTGGTCACGGACGAGCGTGAGCGTCCGCTCGCGCTTGTCGTATACGACGAATGCCCAGAATCCCGTGAGCTCACGCAGGACGGCGGGACCGAAGGTGGTCCAGGCGTGAAGCAGGACCTCAGCGTCGCTTACTCCGCTGACATGCACGCCCGCCGCTTTCAAGCGGCGATGGATGATGGAAAAGTTATAAATCTCCCCATTGAACGCCAGCACATGGCGATCGTTCTCCATCGGCTGTGTGCCGCGCTCATCCAGTCCAATAATCGATAGGCGGGTATGGCCGATCTGCACCTGCTCGTCAGACCAGAAGCCAATCTCATCCGGGCCCCGCCGCCTCAAAGACTTCAGCAACCGGTGAGAGAACGGACGCTCAAGCCGTGCTGTGATCAGGATTCCGCACATCGTAGTTTACTGATTGCGGGCAAAGGCGAGCTTCGCACCGTCGCGGAACGTCACCGGATTGCGGCCGAGGACCGCTGCGAGGTGATGCGGCGCCCCCAAGCAATGGCGCATGTCTCCGGTGCGATAGCCTCCGACGACCTCGTACCGCGCGGGTACACTGAGCGCCCCGCCGAGGACCTCGCAGGCATCGACAAGGGTGGTGCCGATACCTGAGCACACGTTTATGACTGGAGGGGCGGCGACTCCCTCCAAAATGCGCACGGACGCCTCGACTAAGTCGCCTACGTAGACCCAATCGCGCTGTTGACGACCATCCTCAAACAGCTTGGGCGTAGCGCCGGCGCGCAACCACCCAGCCAACCGCGCGACGATTGTCGCCTCCCCATCATCCAGCCTGAGTCGGTCGCCGTAAACAGACGAGAACCTGAGCACGGTGAACGGCTTGGGGAACGCTCGCAGGCAGAGTTCCTGCATATATTTTGACGCGCCGTAGAGCTCAAGCGGGTCCGGCGCGGCGGACTCGGTAATGGGAACGATCTCCGCCGCCTCACCGGTTTCCGGATCGATAACCTCGAACTCTCCTCGATCTAGATCCTCCACGCGGCGGGCGGCGTTCAGCATCCGACCAGTACCGGGCACGCGATATTGGTAGTTGCTTCCGTAGACGCTAAACGAACTTCCGAGCACGAAGCGTCGGAGCCGAGGCCACTGCGCCGCTGCGTCAACGAGCCGTGCCGTACCGGCTACGTTTGCATCGAGCAAGTTGCCAGGCTCTCGCGCCGCCCGCGCGACGCCGCCCAGCGCCGCGAGGTGGAACACAGCCTCAATGTCCTGGTAACTGCTGTCCGGTCTCCACCACCGGAGGTCGACGAATCGGTAGTCGACGTCCCCGCGGAGATAACTGGGCGGCCCGTGCCACACGTCAGGATCGAGCGAATCAATCACGACCACCGAGTGCCCGTTCGCTCGCAATGCGTCCACGACGTGCGACCCGATAAACCCGGCCCCACCCGTCACCAAGACCTTCATGGGAGCGCCTTCACTTCGGCCGCTATGCGGTCGCGGTGGGCACGGAACCACTCAACGGTCGATGCCAAGCCATCCGTCAGCCGCACGCGGGGATCGAGCCCCAACGTGACTCGCGCCTTTTCGATGTTCGCTTGGCGACGCAAAGAGTGGTCCCACGGGCGACGGGGCGCGTAAACGATTGGGCTGCTGGAGTCGGTCGTGGCCACTATGGCTTCCGCGAGGTCGCGTACGCGTGTTTGGATACCGGTCCCGAGATTGAATGCCTCGCCGCTCGCTTGCACAACGGTGGCGCAGCGCACGAGCCCGTCGACGAGGTCGTCCACAAATATGAAATCCCGAGTTTCGTCCCCAGTACCCGTAATCGTCAGTGGTTGCTGATGCAACGCGAGCCATACCCAGTTTGGAATCACGTTCCGGTACGGGCCTGGGATCTCACCGGGGCCGTAAGAGTTGAAGAATCGACAGCGAACGGTCTCGACCTGGGACTGGTAGTAGTTGCAATAAAATTCACCAAGAGCCTTCGTAATCTGGTACGGGGTATCAAGATTCAGGCTGACCGGCATGTCTTCGCGTATGGGCTCGTCGAGGTTGTGCCCGGCGATGGAGCAGCCCGCGGATGCGTACACGATTCGACGCGCGGCACGCTCCGCGGCCCACTTTAGTACCACGAGCGTTCCGAGTCCGTTCGTGTGCAGGTCATCCGTTGGGTGGTCAACGCTGTTCTGGTTTGCGAAGAAAGCCGCAAGGTGGAAAACAATGGCATTCTCGCCGCCCGTCGGGAGAAGCATGGGCAACGTGGTGACGTCCCCCCGCACCACGCGAAGGCGGCCATCGTGCGGAAGTAACCACTCGTACCCAGAGGAGAAGTCGTCCACAACCACAACTTGCCGTGCGCCGTCTCGAAGCGCGCGCTGAACCAAACGCGAGCCGATGGCGCCGGCCCCGCCAGTAACTACTACATCTCTGTTTAAGAGTCCCGTTGGGTCTGTCATTCGGAGAGGAAATGAATTACGATTTGGAGGAAATTCCGCGCAGCGCGGGCGAAAGAGGCGAATTCCAATGCTAAGATTCAGCGCTGTTCATGCGCAAGGTATCTGTTTGCAGCATGTTAACGCCCGCGTCGGTCACACAGAACTTCAAAGCGCCCCAAGTCGGTAAGGCGAAGGTCAGCCATGTCGTTATCGTATCGGACAAGTTGCCTCGGAGCAACACTGGCACCATCAAAACTGAGAAGGCGCCGATGAGGAGTCCAGAGGGCGATCCGGCAGCACGCCATCGCTCGATTACAGACATCAGCCAACCGAACGTGAACATGCCGACGAGGACCAAGGCACTGGCTCCATTCCAATAGAGCTCCCCGACGAAAGAAGGGGGAAATGTGGTGCCCTGTTCGACTAAGTCCGGGCGAAGCTGCTCCGCAAACATGCCAGAAGGCGTCGTTGGTTTGCCCGGCCAGACCTTGCGCGGAATCAGCTGTGTGAATACCGGAAGAAACGTTCGTCCATGCTCCGCAGGCAACTCGTACTCGTGCGCGTCCACGATCACCGCCAGATTCTGTAGTTGCATGAACTGGGCACTGACGGAGCGATCGAAGACCAATTCAACACGCTCGCGGGCAGAAAGTTGATCCAGCAACACTGACGTAATCTCGCGATTCACCAAGTACTCGCGGAAATACAGGTCGTATCCCGTCGCGGCGACGAGCCCCACGACACCGATGACTGACAGTGCGACGCCGCCCAGCCGAATCCGCGTCTGCTGTAGCATGAGGAGCGCCGCCCCCGCCGTCATGAATAGCAGGACTTTCGTACCAAGCAGCAGTGTCGGTACCAGTGCGAGTGCACCCCAGAGCGCGAATGGCACGGTGACCGCCTGGCCCGGGCGGAATAGACGGCTGAGCAGCACGAGCAACCAGCTGATCGGCAGGAGCTGGGCGCCGTACAAAAGGAAATTGATGCCCGCGAAAGCCCGGAGCCGGTCGGACTGCGCCGCGATCAACGCCTGCGGCCCACCCAAGGCAACTACGCCAAGCCCGAACGCTGTGAGGCCGACGAGCACGTACACGAAACACACGGCTTGTAGCCGGCGCCCACTCCACCGGTGCTCACCGACGACCGCGCGTGACCGTTTAATTAGGCGTGCTCCCCACCACCCTGCCCAGAATGCCAGCCCGGCTCCAGCTGCGATCGCTAGAGCGGATTCCACGGCGGCTTGACGGTCACGATACCCGTACCCAAGAAATATACTTCCGGCGTCTCGTTCACCTAGGAAGGCCGGCAAAGGGGCAAGGTACCCCAGCAAGGAGACCAGCACAAAGAAGACGGGCGCCCCGAGCACGACGTTTTTCCCTCCGCGCAGCAGCACGCCGAGGAAGGGGAGGACGACCGTCGCGACCAACGTGAAGACCGCAACGGATACCCGCGTCGACAGCATCCCAAATCCCGCCAGCAGTGCCGCGACGGAAACGAGCAGCGCCAGCGTCGGCACGACCCTCCATTCACTCACCGCCCGTCCCGTTCCTGCCGTTAACATCCAGCTCTCACCGCAAAGGTTCTCTGCTCACTAGAAACGAGGTCGCGCGCCAGTCTGCGGCAGCGGATACGGGTGTACGTCCCGTGGAATATATTAATCGATGGCTCAGCTAAGGACCATCGGTAGGTGGCTGCGCCGTGCATCGGCGTCGCCAGCCCCATACCCCAACGTGTCTAAGTCGTCCATACTCGCAGCGCTGCGCAACCTCGCGCTCAAGTGTCTCCGTGCGGATTTGTCCGGCCTCGTCATCGCGACGTTCGCGGTTCAGGGCCTCTCATACGCGCTGCAGCTCGCTCTCGCCGCTGTGCTCTCGCCGCGCGACTTTGGCATCGTGCGGGTCAGTGAGGTAGTGGTCGGAGCGGCCTCCATATTCGCGGCAGCGGGGATGCCGTCGATGATGATACGGCTCGTCGCAGAAGAGCCTGCTGCGTACTGGCGACGTCTCGTTGCCACGCGGGTGCTCTCCACTGTCGCGCTATCAGCTACGCTCGCCGCAGTCGGCGTGATGCTGATGGCTCCAGTTCTCGTGACCGCGGAAGCGGCACCGTTCCTGCTCTGGCTGGCGCCAAGCATTGCCCTATCGGCGATAGCGCGCACCTGCATTAGCTTCTTCTACGGTATCAATGACGCAAAGCGCGTGCCGCGACTAAGCGTGCCACCCGCAGTCTCTAGCTCCGCCGTCGTGATCGTAGGGGCCCACGTCTTCGGGCTCTGGGGCTGGGTCACAGGTCGCGTCTTGGGTGACCTCCTATTGCTCGGGGTTACCTTCGCCGCCCTTCGCGCTTCCATTGGCGATGGCCCAGCCGCGTCGTTCGAAGAGCGCCTTCGTGCCCGTTGGCTGCTCGCCTCCGGAGTTCCGCTAGCTGTCTCACTGTTTGCACGCAGCCTAATCGACAGTTCGCCGGTGCTGGTACTCGCCCGCCAATCCGGCGCCAGCGACACCCTTGGTGTGGCCGGGCTTGTTTCGCTGATTGCGGCAGCGCTGACCGTCGTGCCGGGCAGCATGGTGACTCTCGCCTTACCCTCGATGGTCCAGCTCGCTCAACACGACCGCGCCCAATTGAAGCGAAGACTGTGGCGCCTTGTTTTCGTGTCGGTTTTGCTTGCACTCCCACCGGCGATACTTGGAGCCGTTGCCGCAGAACCACTCGCGAGGCGGTTCCTGCCAGCCTACGCTCCAGATATGGCACTAGCTGCGTGGCTGCTCCTTGCCGTCCCCCCCCGCGTGCTAGCGTCGCTGGCCGGAACTTCTATGCTGGCGACCGACCAAGTGCAAACGGCATTCGTGCTGACGCTCGGGACCCTCGCATTCATGGTGCTTACGCAGACCCTCGCGGCTGCCCGCTGGGGGCTCGCTGGTATTGTTGCTGCGACAATCGCGGTCGAATATCTATCCGCGGCAGCTTTCCTGTTCATGGCACACTGGCACTTGCGACGTCCGCCGCCCCCCCCCAAGCCCTCTGCCGGCCGATAACCAACTGATGCACATTTCTTTTTTCGCACGGGTTCCTGACCCCTCAATGATCAATCGGGTGCAGTTCTACGCGCAGGATCTCCGGATCCTTCGAGCACTCGGTCATCGGGTCGACGTCGCCACACGCGCGCACCAACTCCGACCTGCGGACCTCTATTTTGTGTGGTGGTGGACCTGGGCGTTCCAGCCCTTGGCACTGGCAAAGCTTCTGCGACGCCCCATCATAATCACCGGGGTTTTCGACGAGTGGGCCTTCAATACGCGACCCGCGCCCCATCAGTACTTGATGCGAACAGCGTTGGCCGCCGCGGACGCAAATGTGTTTGTGTCGCAGATGGAAGCCGACGTGATGGCCCGACGATTTCGGATGGGACCGTCAGTCGCCGTGCCACTGACCGTCGACAGCAACGTCTACCGTCCGGATGATTCCCTCCGGGAACCACTACTGCTCACTGTCGGCTGGCTTACGCGTGGGAATGCGGAGCGCAAAGGGATACCACTGGTGCTCGAGGCGGCCTCCATACTCCGCCGTCGGCATTCGAGCCTGCGCGTCGTCGTCGCGGGGACGTACGGCGACGGGCTCCCTGGGCTGATTGCGCTTGCGGACCGGCTCGGGATTCGGGACATCACAGAGTTCCCGGGGACCGTGACTGATGCCGAAAAGATTCGATTGATGCAGCGTTGCGCCGCCTATGTGCAACCCTCAGCGTTCGAGGGTTTCGGACTCGCGGCACTGGAAGCGATGGCCTGCGGAGCTCCCGTGGTAGCTAGCGACGGTGGAGCGCTCCCAGAGGTGATTGGCGATGGAGGCTATGCGGTGCCGAAACCTACTGGGACTTCCGTCGCAGCCGCCATCGACCGTATTCTCCGCTCACCGGAACTCACCGCCGAACTTTCACGCCGCGGTGTTGCGCGAGCTCGTGCCGAGTTTAGCCCGCAACGGCGTGCAGAGGCCCTCTCGCGAATCATCGACGACGCCGTTGCACGCCGTGTCTGATCAAGGCAGGCGGGCGAGCGAGTAACTCCTTTATGACCCGAGCACCCGCACGTTCGTCCCAGACTTCCGGCCGGCGCAGATTGGCCTGGGGTGCGGCCGCTCGGATTGCTCCGGCCAGCGCTGAAGGATTCAAGACCAACCGCTTCGTCCCCTCTGAGATCGTCACAGAACGCTCTGTGTTGCTGCGCACCTTAAGACACGGAATCCCAAGTTCCGCCTCCAGAGCGCCAGCGGCCCTAACGCAAATGGTGTCGCTTTGACCAGTAGCGCGAAGCGTCGATGATGAGCTAAGAGGCCTGCCGCGGCTGCGAGATCGTCTACGGTTACTAGCGTCAGAGTGAGCGCCAGCACCGCCCCAATCAGCAGGGCCTCCGCGACACGCCACACTCGCTCAGGTTCAGGAATACCCGTGATTGTCGGCCATCGGCCTTACACGCCAGCGCCATCCCCTCCGGAACTGGGAGCCCATGGCCAAGTGACCGGGCTGAGAACTCGACACCGGGTACGCCCATTATAGTGCGTGACCACTCAAATCGGCCCCATCCCGATCGAGCGTCGCAAGCCTCTCGACCGGGAAGCGCCCTCATGGGAGGTGCAGTCTACCTCGTGACAGTGCACCGCGCCGAGAACACTAATCATCCCCACTGCCTCACCGCCATCGTCGAGGAATTTGAGCAGCTGGCTCGCGTGGTCCGTGTCATCCTACCCCTGCATCCCCGAACCAAGGCGGCGCTCGAGCGCAGCGGTCTATACAAATGACTTCACACTGCCGTCACGCTCTGCGAGCCACTCGGCTACGTGGATATGGCGCAACTAAAGATGTCCGCCCAAGCAATCGTCACACTCTCAAGCAGCGCACAATTGGAGGCTTTCGTCTTCGGCGTCTCGGCGTTCATCCTGCGCAAGGAGACGGAGTTGACCGAGCTGGTAGAAGCGGGGTGGAACCGACTCGTGCCCGAGGGTCATGGCGACACGATTGCCACGATGTTGCTAGCGCTTGATACCCTGCCTAAGCAGCCAATTGCTTCGTACGGCGACGGCGCACCACAAGCGTTAAGATCGCCCAAGACTTGCTGCGTCGCTAGGCGGGCTGATCGCCTGCCTCCTGCTGCCCGGCAGCAGAGAGACGGAACACCTCACGACCGCCCGGGGGGACACCATCAGGCGGTCGAAGAGTCTCGCGCCGACACGTGGAAATGAGCGTCTCATCGGCTCCTAAGCGGCGCAGGATACGCCGCACCCAAACCAGCGCCGCTGGTCGGTTCACAATCGCCACGGCCGTGAGCACTACAATTTCGGAATCGAGCATCACCGATCTGCGGTCGCGGTAAAGTAGCCCGAGCCGGCTCTTCCAAGGCCGAATTACCTGATTGTACAGCTCGTCTGCGTGGGCCGCTCCCTCTAGGATTGCACCCTCGTCGGAAAACACGATTGACGCGAGGTCGGTGATACCCGGGCGCAGCTCGAGCAGACGCATCTCCTCCGCCGTGTATAGCTCCGTCCCCCACTCCCGCGTGTTCGGCCGAGGGCCGACCACGCTCATATCCCCGCGCAAGACGTTGATGAACTGGGATATCTCGTCCAGTTTCCAGCGCCGAATGAAACGCCCCAAGGCCGTTATGCGCCTGTCACCGTTAGCAGTCGAATTCACGCCTGACTTGTCCGCGCCGATGACCATTGAGCGAATCTTGAGCATCGTGAAATCGCCGCCGCCGCGCGCAACCCGTGTCGCCCTGTAAAATGGGTCACGTCCGTCCTGTAGCCAAACGAGAAGCAGTGCCGAGCCGAGGACCGGGGCAAACAGGAGGAGCACCACACTTGAGACTAATAGGTCGAAAAGGCGCTTCATTCGTTCCCGGCCTGACGCATGGCCCGCACGCCCTCGATAGTCTGTTTCACCACGGCAGCTGCATCGAGGCCGTAGGCACCGCGGAGATAGGCCTGGTCGCCAACCACGGTGGGATAGCAGTCACGCAGACCGACGCGACGCATCACCTGCGGGAAGGTCCTGAGGGCCTCGCAGGCTTCAAGCAGCGCGCCGCCGAGACCGCCGACGGTGGTGTGCTCCTCCAGCGTAACTACCACAGGTGTCGACGCCACTACACGCGCCACCATTTCCATATCAAGCGGCTTGAGGCAATGCACGGCTACGACGGCAGTGTCCACACCAAGGGTGGCGAGTCGCTCAGCGGCGGCAACCGCCTCGGAGAGGATGCCGCCGATGGCGATGATAGTCGCATCTTTTCCCTCACGAATCCAACGAGCCCGCCCCAGCTGAAAGCCCGGATTTGGCGTCGTCAATGCCGCGCCCGCCCGATCAATCCGCAGATAGGCTGGCCCGCTACTGGCGTGTAAGGCGCGCGTGGCGGCGTACGCCTCCCATGGTTCCGTCGGCGCGACGACCCGCATCCCAGGGAGCGCACGGAGAATCGCCAAGTCCTCGGTCGCAAAGTGTGACATCCCCAATTGCCCGTAGGAAAACCCGCCGCCGACTGACACGATCGTTACGTCTGCATCGTGATAGCACACGTCGTTGCGAATCTGCTCGAGGCAGCGCAGTGTAGCGAAATTGGCAATGGAATAGGTATACACCTTGTGGCCATCGAGCGCCAAACCCGCGGCCATCGCCGTCATGTTCTGCTCGGCAACCCCGGCATTGACATACTGCGCTGGGAAGCGGGCAGCGAACTCGTCTAGTACGCCGAAGCCAAGGTCGCCAGTGAGGAGCATCACACGCGGATCATCCACCGCGAGCTCACAGAGCGCACGCACGAAGTCGTCACGCATCAGGGGCATCCGCCTCGAGGGCCTGCACGGCCGCCACGAGTTCTTCGCCCTGCGGACTGCGATAATGCCACACTACCTGATTCTCCATAAATGGCACGCCCTTTCCCTTGACCGTATGGGCTAGTACAACATTCGGCGCCCCCTGGCGAAACGGCAACTCCGCAAACGCGGCAAGCAGCGCCGCATGGTCGTGGCCATCCACCTCGCACACCCCGGCGCCGAACGCTTCCAGTTTTCCTCGAAAAGGCTCGAGACGTAAGGTTGCGTCCACAGTATCGAGGCTCTGCAGCTTATTGTAGTCAATAACGATGGTTAGCTGGTGCAGGCCGTGATGCGCGGCGAACAGCAGCGCTTCCCAGTTGGAGCCCTCATCCCATTCGCCATCCGAGGTGAGGACAACAACGCTGTGCGGCGCGGCGCGGCGGTGTGCGGCCAAGGCCATACCGACAGCGACACCGACACCATGCCCGAGCGACCCGGTGGAGAGCTCCACTCCAGGGACTCCCTTATGCGAAACATGGCCAGAAAAGACTGACCCGTTGATGTAGTGCCCCTCGAGACGCTCGACCGGGAAGAACCCGCGCTCGGCGAGCGCGGCGTAGACCCCTGCGCCTGCGTGTCCCTTGGAGAGGATAAACCGGTCCCGGCCCTCCCAACGCGGTCGGGCCGGATCAACTCGTAGAACAGCGCCATATAGCACTGCCACAAGGTCGGCCATTGAAAGCACGGATGCGACATGTGAGCTCTTACCGCGGCTGGTCATCCGCACCGCGTGGCCGCGGATGCGACGGGCGAGTGCTTCCGTCACGGAGGTCGTGTCACCGTGTCCCACAAATGGAGCTGCCATCGTCAGTCGAGAACCGCGAAGCCGATGTACGGATCGAACGGTAGTCGTTCGAGGCGGAAGCGGCGCTGCGCGTGATGTTCAAGCATCGCAAGCGTCTCACCCGGCCACAGCGGGTTGTCGAGCTCGTCGAAGGCAACGACCGCGCCCGCAGGCATCCGCGGAAGAAAATGGTCGAGCGCCACCTTAGTCGGCTCGTAGAGGTCAAAATCCATGAACAGCAAGCTAACCAGCAGATGCGGGTGCGCAGCGACAAAGCGCGGGATGGTCTCGCGGGCATCGCCCTTGATCAGGTGCGTCTTTGGGACGTGCCCGAGAAACCGCGTGCTGTCGTGTGCTGCGATGAGCCCTGTCAGCTCCTCGTGAGCGTCCGCCGCTAGGTCGCCGCGGCGCACATGCTGCGAAGCCGCCGCACGGTCCTGCTCGGCGACGCTGGGGAACCCTTCGAACGTATCAAAGCCGTAAATGCGACGACCAAGGTTCACCGGCTCAAGGATGGCCGAGAGCTTGGACCAAGTCATCAGCCCGAAGCCTTGGTGGACGCCGCACTCCACGATGGAGCCCTTCACTGGCAGCACCCGGCTGAAGATCTCGTAAAGGGCCAGAAAGCGCGTGAGATTCTGCCGGCGCACGTACTTTGGAAACTGCTCGAGCTTGGCCTCAATGCTACCGGGATGGCGCTCGAACCAATCGCGGTTCGTGCTCGCCTCTTGACGTTCGACATCGGTGCGCAATCCGGCGGCGACGGGTATGGCTTGTGTCATCGTCACGCCCCGTGGAAGGCTCGCACCGACTCCACAACGTGTGTCACGTCGCGGTCATCGAGCAGGTGATACATCGGCAACATCAAGTAGCGATGGGAAAGCGCCTCCGCAAATGGCGCATTGGCACGCAGATCCAGCGCATCGAACTGATGGATCATCCGGCCGCCCCACTGGAGCAGTGTTCCGACACCGCGCGCAGTAAGAAAGGCCCGGAGTTCGTCGCGCCGATCTGACTCAATCTCGTAGTTCTGGAAGATGTCGTAGTGGCGCGGATCGGAATTCGGTGCCGACGGAAGGACCAATCCAGGCAAACCGTCGAGGCCGGCCGTGTACTGTTCGGCGATCGCCCGTCGGCGCGCGATAGCCCCGGCGTAGTGTCGCAGCTTGATGCGAAGAATAACAGCCTGGATGTTGTCGAGGCGCCCATTAAAACCAAATCGAACTACTTTTCCGGTGCTCGCGCGTCCGTGGTCGCGCAACTCGCGCGCGAGTTCGGCCAGCGAATCATCATTGATCAGCAGGGCGCCACCGTCTCCGAAAGCGCCGAGCGTCTTCGCGGGATAGAAACTGCACGTTCCGGCGACGCCAAAGCTACCCGCGACGCGCCCTTTGAACTTGGCGCCAACCGCCTGGCAGGAGTCCTCGACGACCTTTAGCCCAAATTCCCGAGCGAACGCCAAGATCCGGTCCATATCGGCGACGCGACCATTGAGTTGCACAGGAATAATTGCCTTCGTGCGATCAGTGACGAGGGGGCGAGCGCTTTCCACGTCGATGAGGTGGTCCGGCCCGCAGTCGCAGAGTACGGGCGTCGCACCGATGTGGTGCACGGCAGCCGCAGTAGCGATGAAGGTATGTGAGGGGAGGATGACCTCGTCACCGGGTCCAACACCGGCGAGCAAGAGGCCCATGGTAATCGCGACAGTGCCATCTGCGACGCCGATGGCGTGTTTGATGCCGAGGTAGTGGGCGAGCTCGGTCTCGAATTCGACAAGGTCGCGCTGCATTATGAACGCCCCACGGCTCATGGACTCATCCAAAGCGGTCCGAAACTCCTGGCGATGCTCATCATACAGGCGCGGATAGTTGAAAAAGGGAACTTTCATGCTGGGAGCAACGAAGGCGCTTGTCATCGTCGGTGGTTTTCTATTTGGGAATGAGGTCGGTAACGAATGAGCAGATGAGATCGCACCAGTTCGGCGCAAGGCAGATCGATGCTGTTGATGCCTCGCGAGCGGGAGCACGCATCCTGCTCGCTTCCGAACTGACCGAAGCTGGAGTGAGAAGGAAAACTAAGCCTGTTGATGCGGCCTGGCGAGCGGTAAGCTCCGCTACCCTTATCCGCCACCTCATTGTGTAACGTCAAAGGTCATTTGACAATCACGGCATGGGACGAACTGCGGGAGCGGTCGACCGAGCTCTCGGCACTCAGAAGGGTATGAGGCTTCTCAGTTGAAGGAAGGGAAGGCAACGGTATCCGGGAATCATTCGCGGGGACGCATCAAACATAGCCGCTATCGCGCACCGTATCCTCTCCGGTGACCCTGCGGCGTCGAAGGTGTTCGTCAAGGATCTGCTATAGGCGTGATAGGTTGATAAGCGCCGAGTATCCGAAGTCCGATCCTTGACGTGCGCACGCCAACCGAACGAAGCACAAATCCACAACTTCTAGCCACTCGGATCGATGGCTCATTTGTGCGCTCAGTGATGTACCAGACAAGCCCCCCGGAAAGCGCCGCGATTCGGCAAGCTTCTTCGAGCGCGGCTGCCGCAATGCCGCGCCCACGAAACGCCGGATCGGTCCAAGTGTCCCCTACCTGCACATCAGAAGAGGTCATGAAGGGAAATCTGAAGTACCCTGGAAATACGAATGAGCGATGAACGATTCGCGATCTCGCTCGGACAAACACGATGCCGTAGGACCGGTTGGCGAAAAGGTGGAGTAGGTGAAAAAGTCCCCACACAAGGGCAGATCTTCCGTCCGCTCCGTCGTACTTCGGCATCAGCGAAAAGCCTTTCGGCGTCCAGTATTCCAACGAGCAGTCTTGTGGAAGTAAGGACGGCTTCGAGGCACTTGGCGTAGCGGCGCGCGCAAAAAATAAGTATTCGGATTCTGCCATCGAGTCAGGTCATTGATGGTATTTCAGGTTCCCGCACGTGACCCTGAGCCCTGTAAAATTGTAGCGCATATTATTGTATTGAGAATATGAACTGGTGGGGGTTTCATGCGGACACCAAGGGTGGCCCTGACGCTATGGCGGTGCGACCGAGGCACGGTAAGGACCCGTTTTTTGTGGTGGCCAGATCGATGTGGAGCACCCGCTCTCCATCATTTTGCTATTCATCCAAAGTACTCGCAAACGAGATGCGCTGGCACAGACGGGTCTTTGGCTGCAAGTAAGGGGCTCCGTTCCAAGGATAACCATGATGTCCCAACCGTGGTATCATCCCACCGTAGCGTACGTTCAAACACTGGTGCACAGCAGTCCGTGGACTTGTACTGAAACTCAGCGCACTCGCTCGACACAAGGAATCCGTGCGCCGCGCTTGATCACGGCCTTGACCGACGAGGTGATGGAAGCGGTGACGGCCTGGCAACAGCGGCCAGGCGTCAGCGGAGGATGTGGCCTTAGCGCTGAGCCAGCGGGGTCCCCGAGGTCGGTGACAACGCCGACCAATCCACGACGAAATTGCTGCCTATGAACCCCGCCCCACCCGTTATCAGCAACGTGGGCCCCTAAAGAATCTTTTTAATGTAGGATCGTCCCGACTCGGGCACGACGGATATCCGCTTCGACCATCATCTGTACGAGAGCCTTCACCGACGTCGTCGGATGCCATCCCAACTCTGCACTGGCCTTAACAGGGCTCCCGATGAGTAGATCGACTTCGGCCGGACGATAGAACGCCGCGTTGACTGCGACGATGGTCTTGCCAGTCCGGCGATCGACGCCGACCTCTCGCGTTTGGGTCCCAGACCACTCCACTTGAAATCCCGCTGCTTCGGCGGCCCATGTGACGAACTCGCGAACGGTGTGAGTCTCGCCTGTGGCGAGGACAAAATCCTGTGGGACATCGTGCTGAAGCATCTTCCACATGCCTCTGACGTAATCACCGGCGAAACCCCAGTCTCGCTTTGCGTCGAGATTCCCAAGTTCCAATAAATTCCGATGCCCACACCGAATCTCAGCAAGCTGGCTGGTGATCTTGCGGGTAACGAATTCCAAACCCCGCAATGGCGACTCATGATTAAACAAGATCCCATTGCATAGGTGCATCCCGAACGACTCTCGGTAATTGATTACCATCCAATGCGCCGCCAACTTCGCTACCCCGTAGGGACTTCTGGGGTAGAAGGGAGTCGTTTCGACTTGTGGGATGGCCTGAACCTTGCCGAACATTTCGGAAGTTGAGGCCTGATACAGCCGAGCATCGGGTTTAGTCTGCCGCACCGCTTCCAAGAGACGGACCACCGATGCGCCGGTGACATCCATCGTGTAGTTGGGCTGCTCAAAAGAGGCCGTCACGAAGCTCTGCGCCGCGAGGTTGTACACCTCGTCTGGTCGCACTTTCTCGATAACACGCTGAACATTGCTGAACTCGGCGAGATCCATGAGGATTGGTCGGACCCCGCCTCGCACCCCCAGCTCCTCCAGTCGCCAGATGTTCGGGGTACTGCTGCGGCGCATCGCCCCATACACCTCATAACCTTCATCTAGCAGGAGTTTGGCGAGATATGCCCCATCCTGTCCGGTGACGCCCGTGACTAACGCAACTTTTGGTGACATAACAGTGATTGACGAAATTTGAGGTTGTTGTACCGGGATACTCAGTAACACTTAGCGGTAGGGTCAGTCACATTGGGTGACTGGCCCATTGGACCAACGGCCTAAGGCCCTGCGCTAACTCGCCAGGGTCCGGATATCTGTCACCCCCGCCGCGCGCCCTTAAGTTCCGTCACCTACCCTCGCGACCCCGTTAATGGCCCCTCCCACACGAGGTTGACCGACCGAGAGACGAGAAGATCGGAGGCAATGACTTCACAGTCTCAATCGCAATCTACAAGCCGCTACCTGCCCACCGACCAGCTCCCTAGCTGGTGCCTCTAAACGCAAGTCGTGTGGACCTCGCAGAAGTAGCCAGAGGGCAATGATACCAGCAGCGGGGATTACCGAGTATACGATCCACGCTAGAACCGTCATGAAGGTGAATGGCGATTGGGTGCCGTCATCCGGCCCATGCGAGAGTTCCACAATGGAGGGAATTGCCAACTTCGCGAAGGGCCATCGAGCAACGGATCTGGCGAGAGGACTGCGCTCACGCACCACGAGCACATGAGTTACACTACGCCCGTATTCAATAAAAGTCGATTGAAGCCGTGGATCTGGGGGACCATCGGCGAAGATTTCGACGGGGCCATTGGCCCGGCGCGCGTATACTATTTCTAGAGCAGACGCGGGCTGGCCGCGCACCCGCCACTCGGTGCCGAAGGTGGGATCTTGTGCGATCAATCGGTCGTCAGCCCACACCTCTACCAACGCGTGACCGAAACCCCGACGAAATGGCGGCGACTCCGCGATGAGCACCTGTCGTGCGGCGAACCCGTTTGCACGCAACGTCTCGATGAGCAGCACCGACAGTGGGCCGCAATTTGCACAGAAACCACTGCGGAGATCTGCCAAGATGGTCACTGGATCGATGCTGTGACCCCGCAACTCGGCATCGGTTCTGAAGCGTTTGACCTCCGCGTGCACCCAACGCCGGAGGGAGCGCACGGTATCGACCCCAGTGCGAGCGCCCGTGAGAGCCCTTGCGGACGCCAGTCTGAGCTCCGCGTGAACCCGTAGAGCTTGCGACCCGAAAAACTCTGGGGGTTGAACGCGGCGCCTTGTATAATCCCGGAAGGGATGTGTGACGAACCACCGGCTCAATACCCCAGACCACCATGCGCGGCTTGGCGAACTGGTGGATTGCGAGATCGAGCACGATGAGTCCGAGCAAAGCAGAAAAAGCGCGGAGCCGCCAACCAAGCGCACGGGATCGACTCAAGGCCATCACAGCACGACAGCACCGAAGGTACGCTCGGTTCTCTGTGTGAGCATGACATTAATGTTGACTGTAAGTGCCGCCCGAGAGACAATTGCCGGGCCGGTTGCCAAGCGGTCGCCGCACAGGATCCAAAGCCGATGGTACGCGCACACCTCACTCCACTTCTTCAGCTTCTCCGCACACCGGCCGGCTGTGTGCAACTCGCGGTTGTCGCAAAAACGATCATCGGAGCAGCAGTCTCTCTAGCTGTTCGGCAATGCGGGCGCCAGTGCGCCCGTCCCACAATTCAGGGGTGGTCCCCTTCTTCCATCCACCGGCGTTGAGGCGCGCATACGCAGGTGCCAATGCCCTCGGGTCGGTACCAATGAGCTCGTTGGTTCCCACGGTCACCGTCTCCGGGCGCTCAGTGCTGTCTCGTAGCGTAAGGCAGGGAATTCCCAGCACTGTGGTCTCCTCAGTGATTCCGCCGCTGTCGGTCACAACTGCGCGCGCGTGCCGCACGAGGTGCACGAATTCCAGATATGGTTGCGGGTCCACAACCCGTAGCGCGGAGGGTAGCGCCTTTATGCGCGCGAGCATTTTTCTGGTACGAGGGTGCGCGGGGAACACCACGGGGCGGTCGCCAGCTCCCGAGGCAACGGCCGCCAATAGCCGCGTCAGTACTTCCGGGTCGTCAACGTTGGCGGGGCGGTGGAGCGTAAGCACGTCGTACCCCTGGGGTACTAGCCCCTGCGCGTCCCACCACGCAGGTGGGCGAGTGCGATGCAGGTTGGCCAACAGCGTGTCAATCATGGTGTTCCCCACGAAGAAGATACGCCCGCCTTCCACACCTGCGCGCCGGAGGTTGGCGTTGGCAACCTCGCTGGTGGTGAAAAACCAGTTGGTTATGGCGTCGGTCACTAGGCGGTTGATCTCCTCGGGCATGGTCCAGTCGCCCGAACGAATCCCCCCTTCCACGTGCGCCACGGGTATGGTGAGCTTCTGCGCGGTGATGGCGCACGCCATAGTGGAAGTGACGTCCCCGACCACTAGGCACACAGACGCAGGACGCTCCAGCAGCAGTTCCTCGTAGCGCAGCATTATAGAGGCGGTCTGCGCTGCCTGGCTCCCCGACCCGGCCTCGAGGTTCACGTGCGGGGGTGGGATGTCTAACTGCCGGAAGAACTCCCCAGACATTTTCTCGTCGTAATGCTGCCCCGTGTGTACCAATCGCCACCGCAGCGGCGATCCAGCGGCTCGGCGCGCTTCTAGAGCCCGAATGATGGGCGCCACCTTCATGAAGTTTGGGCGGGCCCCGGCAATGATGTCAATCAGCGGGCTTGTCTCTTCGCCTGCTGCTTCAACGCCAAGAACGGCACTCATGTGAGACCTTCCGCTCTGTTGAGTTTACACAATCTTCCTGATTCGTTTGGTACGGATTGATGAGAATCGGTCATGGTAAACGGACCTATCTCTGCCGTACGTGGAGCTCAATGATTTGCAGGCAACCGCCCTTCGAAATGACTGATGATATTTTTGACGAAACAGGTGTGTTCAATACAGCAGCAGGGTCAGTCACATTGGGTGACTGGCCCGTTGGACCAACATCCTAAGTCCCTGCTCTAACTCGCCAGGGTCCGGATGTCCGTCACCCCCGCCTCTCGGGCGAGGATGTCTATCTCCTGCTGCAACTGCTCGTACTCCGCGACCTTCCGCTTAAGAAAGCGGCGGGTCAGCTTCGCTTTCTCCGTCAGCCCCTTCGGCGTCAGGAGATAGGCATACCCGAGCCGGTTTTTATTTCGACTCACGTTCTCCACCGTCACCCACCCACGGGTCACCAGCGCCCGGATCACATAATTCGCCTTCCCGAGGCTCACCCCGAGTGAGTCGGCGAGTGAGCGCTGGTTCGCCACCGGCCCCTCGGCTAACCGCCGGAGCGCCTGATATTCGAGCGTCTCGTCCGTCGTCACGCCGCGGCCCCAGTCACCCGCGTCACGGCGGCATCGCCGAGCGTGCAGAGGAGCCCCCGCCCGATACTGGGGATCCAGACCACGAGCCGCCGCGCCCCCTTGAGCTCCGTCACCTGCCCCCGGAACCCTGCCAACGGCCCCTCCCGCACCAGGACCTCGTCCCCCGGCACAAAGATCGCCTGCGGCTCGAGTGACTCGACCGCCAACTCGGGGTGCTCGACGATCCGCCGGAGGTCGGCGACGTACGCGGGGGTGAGGACTGCGGGCTGGGCCCCCTCCTTCACGAGGGTGAGGACGGCGGGGGTCTTGAGGAGAGGGACATACCCGGCCCCGCGCGTGGCGGCGAAGAGATAGCCGGTGAAGAGGGGGCGCGTGACCATCTTCCAGCGGTCGGACCAGCGGTGCTTCTCGGTCACCGTGGGGAGCCAGACGTC
>Ga0194133_10002905_pt1 | contig 25294 bp, 27 predicted proteins | sample TA2KigOf40mmetaG_FD_155448 | JGI IMG/M metagenome (GOLD analysis project Ga0194133, IMG submission 155448) | Freshwater microbial communities from Lake Tanganyika, Tanzania - TA2015055 Kigoma Offshore 40m | ecosystem: Environmental > Aquatic > Freshwater > Lake | place: Tanzania: Lake... | reverse complement strand
ATTGTAACTGATGAACAAGTTAAGCGCGTAGAAAGATTATTGAACAACAGACCAGTGAGAAAATTTAATTATAAAACCCCTAACCAAGTGCTACTTGAAAAAATTGCACTTATTACTTGAACTTAGAAATCAGATATTAAAGAAATTCGAATATTTAGTCGAGATGAAAAGAAGCAACACGATATGCGTGTATTACTACAAAATCCGAAAGTGAAATTTTATATCGGGGATGTCAGGGATTACCGAAGTATTGAATCATCTATGAACGGTGTTGATTTTGTTTTTCATGCAGCTGCATTAAAACAAGTTCCTTCTTGTGAATTTTATCCTATAGAAGCTGTTAAAACGGAAGAACAAATAAAATATAAAGTTTCTGAAAAGTTATCTCGAGATAGTATTATAATAGAAAGCCTAAATAATAAACTGAGAACTTTAGATATTAAAATAAGACAAATGGATAGTAGTATTTTATTAAATAGTTCAAATAAAAAATTGGTAACACACTAATCCAACACACTAATTTAATCACGATTTAAAAATAACATTTTCTCGACCTTGTTCGCGTCAGTGATATTTTATAAAATAATGATTATCAATTTATTGTGCGTATTAATTATCTTGGTCCAGACCGCCAAATTATATTTGTAGCTACACGTAAATCATTAATTCGTTGATTTACAGCATTAAATAGTCTTAATTAAATTTTCAAATTAAAGCAAATCGTCAAATATAAAGTGTTTTCGTGCGCAGTTTTGTGCGCAATCTAGCAATAAATTTTTTGAAGAAGAAAGCAATAATTGTAAGCGGTTATTTCAACCCAATCCATAAAGGGCATATCGAATATTTTAATTATGCCAAGGCAAATGGGGCTATTTGATAGCTATTGTAAATAGTGACTATCAAAGAGCTTTGAAAGGGTCCAAAGAATTTCAAAACGAAGACGAAAGAGTTTTTATAGTTTCCAACATCAAAAGCGTAGATAAAGTTTTTTTATCAATTGATCAAGATAGAACCGTCTGTGAAACAATAAGGCTTATTTATCAACAACTATTTAATGATTTTGAATTAGCGTTCGCTAATGGTGGTGGTCAAAATAATAATTCAATACCTGAAGTACCAGTTTGTAAAGCTTTAGGAATTGAATTAATTGATGGAATGGGCGAAGAAATTCAATCATCTAGCTGGCTGTTGAATCTATAACTTTGAAAAGTTTAATTATAAATTTATGAAAAAAGATTTAATAGTAATTCCAGCAAGGTACAACTCAAAGCGTTTGCCTGGAAAGCCTTTAATTTTGATAAACGATATACCATTATTAGATAGAGTTGTAAGTATTGCAATGCAAGTTAAGTGCCAGGTTGATAACATTGATGTGTTAGTTGCCACCGATTCTCTTGATATTGCTGAACATTGTAAAAAGATTAAAGTAAATTTTATAATGACGGAATCAAATGTTGCATCAGGTACCGAAAGAGTTTATTTAGCGTGTAAAGAATTAAGTTATTTGCCAAATTTTATAATTAATTTACAAGGAGATGCCCCGTTTGTCAATCCAAGTCAAGTTGTGTCACTAATAAATAAAGCGCGGAATAATAATTCTAATGTGACAACTACGGCCTATCAGTTAAGTTGGCAAAATTTAGATACTCTTCGAGAAAGGAAGAAAAGTTCCCCATTTAGTGGAACTACATGTACTATTGATAATTTAGATTATGCAATTTGGTTTACAAAACAAATCATACCTTCCATTCGAAATGAAGAAACTGTTCGTTTAAAAAATCCCAAATCTCCAGTTTATCAGCACCTAGGGCTGTATTGTTTTAAATTCGATGCGTTAAGAAAATTCTTTCAGTTTAAAGCTGGAAGATATGAAGAACTTGAAGAGCTAGAACAACTTAGGTTTATTGAAAATGGAATAAAAATTTTGGTGGATATTGTTGAAGAAACAAATTTTTCAATGTCAGGAATCGATAGCCCTAATGATGTAATTGTGGCAACTCAAATTTTAAAAAAATTTAAAGATCCATTTGTTGAATGGGATAATTAAGTATGAATTTATATGTTGTAAGGCATGGGAATACTTTTTTAGAAAATCAAGTTCCTGTTAGAATTGGCCAAAAAACTAATTTGCCTTTAGTTGAAAGTGGCGTAAATCAAGCTTTAGAGCTTGGCAAATATTTTTTAAGGGAAAAAATTATTTTTGATCTTGTATTTTGTTCTTTTTTAGATAGAACTAAACAGACGGCAGATTTAATAATGAATTATCAACCATTTCGAATTTTACCAATTCAAGATGTTTTATTTAACGAAATTGATCACGGAATTGATGAAGGGAAATCAGACACTGAAATTAAATTAAGAATTGGGGAAAAAGCTTTATTTGATTGGGATCGATATGGGATTGTTCCTGAAGGTTGGATAGTAGATGAAGAAAACAGAAAAAAGGAGTGGAGAATTTTTATCAATAAATATAAAGATAAGTTTGAGAATATATTGGTAGTTACTAGTAATGGATCTGCCAGATTTTTATTAAAATCCTTTAATTTTTCAAATGATATTCCAAATTTAAAGCTACAGACAGGGTCATTTTCTAAAATAAATTTTCAAGACGAAAATCGGGTAGTCATAAAACAATGGGATAAAAGACCTTAATGTAACAGTTGCTAATTGCAATGTACTCCATGTAAAGCATTTTAATTACTTAAGTCCCTGCTTTCATTGAATCAAAGTTTGTCTGTATATCGGTATAATAGATAATAAATATCCCAATTATTAAAAAACGCGTTTTAAAGTTTAATTGGAAGAAAATACGAATCATTTTTAAAGGCATAGGTGCCTATGATGATTAATTAGCCATAAGAAAAAAATTATTAATATTTCAAAATTTATAAAAAATGAAAATTAGCACTAAGACAAAGGAGTTTGAAATTGCCAACGATAAAGAAATTACCTTTATAGTTGGTCCTTGTGTCATTGAAAGTAGGGAATTTGCACTAGAAACCGCTGGGTTTCTCAAAGATTTGTTTGATAATTTGGGGGCGAATTTTATTTATAAATCTTCCTTTGATAAGGCAAATAGATCTTCTATAAACTCATTTAGGGGTTTGGGAATTGATGAAGGATTGTCAATTTTAGACGAGGTAAAAAATAAATATGATATACCCGTTTTGACGGATGTGCACGATATTGATCAAATTGATAGAGTTGCTTCAGTTGTAGATTATATTCAAACCCCTGCATTTCTTTGTAGGCAAACCGATTTTATTAAAAAGGTTTCCCAAACAAATTTACCTGTTAATATTAAAAAGGGTCAATTTATGTCACCTCTTGAGATGGAGAATGTTTTAAAAAAAGCGATAAGTACTGGGAATAAAAATATCTCACTTTGTGAGAGGGGAACGACATTCGGTTATGGCAATTTGGTCGTGGATATGAGAGGTTTAGCAATTATGAAAAATTTTGGAAACCCGGTAATATTTGATGCAACACATTCAGTTCAATTACCTGGTATGGCGGGTGATGCAAGCTCAGGCCAAAGGGAGTTTGTTGAAACCCTAGCTATGGCTGCTACAGCTGTTGGAATTGCGGGTATATTTATAGAAAGTCATCCAAACCCAGATTTAGCCCCATGTGATGGTCCTAATATGGTCCCATTTAGGGGTCTCAAGAATTTAATTAGCAGAATTATGGATATTGATAACTTAATAAAATCATAATATTTATGAAAAAGCATCTCACGATTTACATTGGGTATGATTCCGTTGAAAGTGTTGCATGGCACACTCTAGTTCATTCTATTTATTCTCATGCATCTCAGCCTGTTTCAATTGTCCCTTTAAATTTAAATAATTTAAAAGGAATCTATACTAGGGAACGTGACCCTAAGCAATCAAACGATTTCAGTTTCACAAGATTTTTAGTTCCATATCTTAATAATTACGACGGTATGGCTATTTTTATGGATTGCGATATGTTACTTAGGACAGACATTTATAAAATATTTGATGAAATTGATAATCTAACTGAAAAAGCGGTTTATGTGGTAAAACACGATTATGAAGCAAAAGAAGGATTGAAGTATTTAAATACTGTTCAATATAGCTACCCTAGAAAAAACTGGTCGTCGTTTATTTTATGGAATTGTAACCATACTTCAAATAGAAAAGTCACTTCGGATTATGTCAATTCCGCTTCCGCTATGGAATTACATAGATTTCTTTGGTTAGAGGATAGTGAAATTGGAGAATTGGATGTAAGATGGAATTGGTTGGTAGGAGACTATTCTAATCCTCCATCTGATGTTAAAAACATTCATTGGACTCTGGGGGGGCCTTATTTTAATGAGTTTAAAGATGTTGATTTTTCAGAGGAGTGGTCTAATTCGTTTGAAAAAATGAAAAATTGTGACCAAAGATAAAATTTCAACAATTTTTTAGACGTTTGAAAAGGTAGTAAATTTTTATTGTTATATAAATTTAATGAACAATTATATCTAAGTGAACCCAATAATGAAAAAAGCAATAGTTACAGGAATTACAGGTCAAGATGGTGCTTATTTGGCGGAGTTTTTATTGAACAAAGGGTATGAGGTTCACGGAATAAAGAGAAGATCCTCTTTATTTAATACTCAAAGAATCGATCATATTTATGAAGACTCACATACTCCGCACAGACATTTTCATCTTCACTATGGTGACCTAACCGATAGCTCTAACTTAATTAGAATTATTCAGGAGGTTCAACCTGACGAAATTTACAATCTAGCTGCAATGAGTCATGTGCATGTAAGTTTTGAGGAACCGGAATACACAGCGAATGCAGATGGAATAGGAACATTAAGAATTTTAGAGGCGGTCCGTTTATTAGGATTAATCAACAAAACAAAAATATACCAAGCATCTACTTCGGAATTATATGGCCTAGTCCAAGCAGTTCCCCAATCAGAAACTACACCATTCTATCCTCGTTCACCTTATGCTGTTGCAAAGCTTTATGCTTATTGGATTACAGTAAATTATAGAGAAGCGTATAATATGTATGCTTGTAATGGTATTTTATTTAATCACGAGTCGCCCCAAAGAGGTGAAACTTTTGTAACTAGAAAAATTACAAGAGCAACAGCAAAGATTGCATTAGGAATGGACAATTGTTTATACTTGGGAAATTTAGATGCTAAAAGAGACTGGGGACATGCTAAAGATTATATTGAAGGAATATACTTAATATTACAACAAGAAAAACCTGAAGATTTTGTTTTAGCAACAGGAATTACAACCACAATTCGTGATTTTGTAAAAATGAGTTTTGCAGAACTAGGAATCGAACTAGGATTCAGAGGAAAGGATGAAGCAGAAGAAGGTTACGTTGTAAAAAACAATGGCGAATACGAGCTAGAAACAGGCAAAATAGTTGTTAAAGTGGATCCTAAATACTACAGACCAACTGAAGTTGATTTATTAATAGGTGATCCAACCAAAGCAATGACTAAATTAGGGTGGAAACCAAAGTATAACTTAGCAGCATTGGTTAAAGAAATGGTGGCAAGTGATGTTTCCTTATTTAAAAAGGAATTATATATTAAAGAAAGTGGATTATAAGTATGAAACAAACTGCTAAAATATATATTGCTGGGCACAGGGGAATGGTTGGTTCTGGAATAGAACGTAAATTACGAAGGGAAGGATATAATAACATTGTTGTAAGAAATTCAAGTGATTTAGATTTAAGAAACCAGCAAGCAGTAAATGATTTTTTCAAAATTGAAAAGCCAGATTATGTAATTCTTGCAGCTGCAAAAGTGGGTGGTATTTATGCAAATAATGCTTTTAGAGCAGAATTTATTTATGACAACTTAATGATTGAAGCTAATATTATTCATGCAGCTTATTTGACAAAAGTAACTAAACTATTATTTTTAGGGTCTTCATGTATTTATCCGAAAATGGCACCACAACCACTAAAAGAAGAATATCTATTAAGTGGGTATTTAGAGCCATCTAATCAGCCATACGCAATTGCAAAAATTTCAGGTATCGAAATGTGCGATAGTTATAGGTCTCAATATGGATGTAATTTTATCTCTGCAATGCCTACCAATTTATATGGTACAAATGATAGTTATCATACTGAAAATTCACATGTCCTCCCTGCGTTGATTCGACGAATAGTTTTGGCAAAAAAGAATAATGAGCCCTTTGTTACTGTTTGGGGTACAGGTACTCCAAGGCGAGAGTTTTTGCACGTAGATGATTTATCTGATGCTTGTTATTTTTTGTTACAAAACTATAATGAAAGAAGTCCAATTAATATTGGAAGTGGTATTGATGTTTCTGTTAAAGAATTGACAGAGTTGATAGTTAAAGAAGTAGGTTATACTGGCGAACTAATTTTTGATAGCAGTAAACCTGATGGAACCCCAAGGAAACTAATGGATGTATCTAAATTAAAACGACTAGGTTGGTCATATTCAATTGATCTTACTACTGGGGTTCGAAAAACAATTATTGAATTTTTAAAATTAAATAATGAATTTGTTTAATAAAAATATTGCAATTATTGGTTTGGGTTATGTTGGCCTACCTTTAGCAATTGAATTTGGTAAGAAATATAGAGTGTTAGGGTTTGATATAAATCAGACAAGGATTGATGAATTGAGTTCTGGGAAAGATCGTACAAATGAAGCTGATTTAGAGGAGTTAAATTTAGTTATGACTTTGGGAGCATATTCTAAAGAAAAAGGGTTGATTTTTTCTTCAAAGTTCAGTGACTTAATTCCTTACAATGTCTTCATCGTTACAGTGCCAACACCAATAGACCAATTTAAAGCGCCAGATTTGACTCCTTTGCTTAAGGCATCTGAAATGTTGGGTAAAGTTTTAAAAAAAGGGGACATTGTTATTTATGAATCTACGGTTTATCCTGGATGTACTGAGGAGGATTGTGTTCCAGTTTTGGAGAAAAATTCTGGATTAAAATTCAATCTTGATTTTTTTTGCGGGTATTCACCCGAGCGTATAAATCCAGGAGATAAAGTAAATACACTTACCAAAATCAAAAAAGTTACTTCTGGTTCCACATCGGACATTGCTGAAATTGTAGATGGGTTATATGCTAGTATAATTACAGCAGGAACTCATAAAGCACCAAGTATCAAAGTGGCTGAAGCCTCTAAAGCTATCGAGAATGCACAGCGAGATGTAAATATCTCCTTTGTAAATGAACTCGCGCTTATTTTTGAAAAAATGAAAATCGATACTACTGATGTTATTGAGGCTGCAGGCACTAAATGGAATTTTTTAAAATACAAGCCAGGTTTGGTTGGTGGGCATTGTATTGGTGTAGACCCTTATTATTTGGCACACAAGGCTGAAAGTTTAGGATATCATCCTCAGGTGATTTTAAGTGGCCGTCGAGTGAACGATGGGATGGGAATGTTTGTTGCAAATAAAGTGGTCAAATTGATGATCACTAAAAATCATAAAATTAATGCTGCCAAAGCTTTAATTCTTGGGATTACATTTAAAGAAGACTGCCCAGATATTCGAAATTCAAAGGTAATTGATATCTATACTGAGTTAAAGCAATTTGGCTTGCAGGTAGATGTATTTGATCCGTATGCTGAGCCAGAAGCAGTATATGAAGAGTATGGAATTTCTCTGATCAAAGCGCCAAGTCCACAGAATTACGATGCTGTTGTTCTTGCAGTAGCTCACAAGGAATTCTTATCCTTAGATATTTCATCTCTCTGTAAAGGAAATGATTCCGTTGTTTTTGATACCAAATCATTTTTAGATAGAAATTCTGTAGATGCTCGACTTTAATCCTAATTTTTTCAAAGCATGAAAATAGAAATGGTTGATCTTAAGGGTCAATATGTACATATTCAACAAGAAGTTGATGAGGCAGTTTTATCTGTAATTAGAGAAGCTCAATTTATTAACGGTCCTCAAGTGGGTAGTTTTGCGAATGAATTCTCTGAATACCTAGATGGTGCCCAAGTAATTTCTTGCGCCAATGGTACTGATGCCTTGCAAATTGCCATGATGGCTTTAGACTTAAAGCCTGGGGATGAAATAATTGTCCCTTCCTTTACGTATGTGGCAACAGCGGAGGTCATTGGTCTTCTTCAATTGAAGCCTGTAATGGTTGATGTAGACCCAGATTCATTTAACATCACTGCCGATACCATTAGAACAGCCATTACTTCCAAAACAAAAGCTATAGTCCCAGTACATTTATTTGGTCAATGTGCGGATATGGAGCCCATTCTAGCTTTGGCTAAGGAGAAGGGATTGTATGTGATTGAAGATACAGCCCAAGCGATTGGGGCTTCCTATACTTTCAGTGATGGAACTGTAAAAAAAGCAGGAACTATTGGGCATATTGGCTGTACCTCATTTTTCCCTTCCAAAAATCTTGGGTGTTATGGAGATGGAGGTGCCATTTACACTATGGATTCAAATTTGGCTGATCGTTTGCGCATGATTGCAAATCACGGGCAGGTTAAAAAATACGTACATAAATATATTGGAGTGAACTCCCGTTTGGATACCTTACAGGCAGCGATTTTGCGAATCAAACTTAGGCATTTGGATACTTATTCTACTGCCCGTAATGCTGCTGCAGAAAAATATGATTCAATTTTTAATGGAGTTGAAGGTTTAGTTATTCCCAAGAGACAAAGCAATAGTTCACACGTATTTCATCAGTATACCATAAAAGTTACTGGTGGGAGACGTGACGAATTAAAGAAGTATTTGGAGCAAGCCGGAATACCTGCAATGATTTATTATCCAATCCCTTTGAATGAGCAAGAAGCTTATCAAACTATAGGTAGGGTGGTTGGGGATCTTTCGATTACTAAAGATTTATGTTCTTCTGTTTTGTCCATTCCAATGCATACAGAACTGACTGATGACCAAATTAAATTTATAACGGATTCCATTTTATCTTTTTTCAAGTCATGAATAACTCCTATTATGTACACCCTACATCAATAGTGGATGAGGGTTGTGAAATTGGCCTTGGAACTAAGATTTGGCATTTCTCTCATATTATGCCTGGATGTAAATTAGGTGAGAATTGTAATATTGGGCAAAACGTAGTGATTTCACCAGAAGTCGTTCTCGGGAAAAATGTCAAGGTACAAAATAATGTTTCTTTGTATACGGGAGTAACTTGCGATGATGATGTGTTTCTAGGCCCATCTTGTGTTTTTACCAATGTGACTAATCCCCGTAGTGCGGTGAATAGAAGAGGGCAATATGCCAAAACTCATGTTGGTAAAGGAGCGAGTATTGGTGCCAATGCTACTATTGTTTGTGGGCATGATATTGGTGACTTTGCATTTATTGGAGCAGGTGCTGTCGTAACTAAAAGTGTGCCCGCTTACGCATTGTTGGTAGGTAATCCTGCACGTCAAATAGGTTGGATTAGTGAGTACGGACATCGCCTTGAATTTGGTAAAGAAAATATTGCGATTTGTCCAGAATCTGGTGAAAAGTATGAATTGAAAAATCAATTAGTAAGTAAAGTATAAAAATGAAAAAATTCGGATTGATTGGAGCCGCTGGATACATCGCTCCTCGGCACATGAAGGCAATTAAGGATACTGGAAATACGCTATCTGCGGCTTTTGATAGATTTGATAGTGTAGGGGTCATGGATGCCTATTTCCCAAATGCTGATTTTTTTGTTGAGTTTGAACGTTTTGATAGACATATTGAGAAGTTAAAAAGAGTGTCTCAAAAAATTGATTTTGTTAGTATTTGCTCGCCAAATTATTTGCATGATTCTCATATTAGATTCGGACTTCGCGTTGGTGCAGATGTCATTTGTGAGAAGCCTTTGGTGTTAAATCCTTGGAATATCGATGCATTGAAAGATCTTGAATATCAATATGGTAAGAAGGTTTTTAACATTCTTCAACTTAGGCTACATCCTTCGATTATTGCTTTAAAGAAAAAAATTGATGAAGGGCCAAAAGATAAAATATACGATATTGACCTAGCCTACATTACGAGTAGAGGTCATTGGTATTATACTTCCTGGAAAGGGGATGAAGCTAAGTCTGGTGGAATTGCTACCAATATTGGCGTACATTTTTATGACATGTTGACTTGGATTTTTGGTGGAATCAAAGAAAATATTGTTCACCTTAATACGCACGACCGTGCTTCTGGATATTTTCAATTGGAAAAGGCTCGTGTTAGATGGTTTTTGAGCATCAATGCGGATACACTACCTGATCATGTCAAGGCAAAAGGTGGTAAAGCGTACAGATTACTTACCATGGACGGTGAAGAGATTGAATTCAGCGATGGCTTTACGGAACTACATACCCATAGCTACCAACATATTTTGGATGGAAATGGATTCGGATTGGAAGAAGCTAGAAATTCAATACAGATTGTACACGACATCAGACACAGTTCACCATTAGGTCTTACTGGCGAGTATCATCCATTAGCCAAGGGAGAATTAACCAAACATCCTTTTTCAATCTGAATTTTTAATTAAAACAATCAAAATACATGAATATTAAAGGCTCAAAAATCCTAGTAATTGGAGGCGCAGGTTTTATTGGAAGTTTTGTCGTATCCGAACTTTTGAAAGAAGAAGTTGCTGAAATAGTTGTATACGATAATTTTGCAAGAGGCAAAAAATCATATTTAGAAGAGCAATTAAAAGATCCACGTTGCAGTATATTCCCGATTGGGGGAGATATCCGTGATTTAGATATTTTGGATGCAGCGGTTAAAGGAAAAGATTACGTGGTTGCGCTTGCAGCTATGTGGTTGCTGCATTGTAAGGACTTTCCTAGGACTGCTTTTGAAGTTAACATTGCAGGGACTTTCAATGTGTTAGAAGTTTGCGTTCGTCACAATGTGAAAAAACTTGTTTGGTCTTCTTCTGCTTCTGTTTATGGTGATGCTGTTGAATTACCAATGACTGAATCGCATCCCTTCAACAACAAGAATTTTTATGGTGCTTCAAAAATTGCTGGAGAGGCGATGGCTACAGCATTTAACGATAGATATGGACTTTCAATCATCGGTCTTAGATACATGAATGTTTATGGACCTCACCAGGACCAAACCGCTGCTTACACAGGCGTTGTTCCAATTATGCTCAATAAAATTGAAGCCAATGAAGCGCCAATTATCAATGGAGACGGAAGTCAGGCCTATGATTTCATTTATGTGGAAGATGTTGCAAGGTGCAATGTAGAAGCATTAAAATCTAATACAACTTTTGGAATGTATAATGTAGGTACAGAGATTCAAACATCCATAAAACAATTATGTGATTTAATTCTTGAATTAAAAAAATCAGCACTAAAAGTAACCTACAAGCCTTATTCCGAAAATGATGCTAGGGCATTGGTGCAGAATAGAATTGGTTCTAGGGTAAAGGCCCAAAAGGAACTTGGATTCTTGTATAAATACAGCTTGCGTGAAGGTTTACAGAAACTGATTGACTGGCGCATTGCAACCGGTGTTGATAAAGGATAAGCTTGGATGAAAAAGCGTGTCGCAGTTGTTGGTGGGGGATTAATTGGTATTGCAAAAGCCTATAAACTTTTATTGAAATACCAGGGTATTCAGCTCGATCTTTTTGAAAAGGAAGCCCATCCAGGTAAGCACCAGTCGGGCAGAAATAGCGGTGTATTACATTGTGGCTTGTATTACCAGCCCGGCTCCCTTAAAGCCAAACTGGCCGTGGAGGGTATCCGCGAAATGACTGCCTTTTGTAAGGAGCATGAAATCACCCATGAAATCTGTGGCAAGGTGGTTTTGGCTGCCAATCAGCAACAAAACGAAACCTTACGAGAATTGGCTAAGCGAGGTGAAGCCAACGGCTTGCAAGGACTTCAATTTTTGAGCAAATCTGAATTGCGCCAACCCGAACCCATGGTGCAAGCCACAGAGGCGCTATTGGTACCCGAAGAGGGCATTGCCGACTACAAAGGCGTTATGAAAAAACTGGAAGCCCTCATTGAAGAACGAGGCGGCAAAGTTCATTTCAACAGTCCCGTTTGGTCGGTAAACCAAACACCGGCAGGCGAAATCAGCATTCAAACAGCCACAGACAACCATACCTTCGACCGTTTGCTAAGTTGTACAGGTTTGCATTCCGACCGGGCCTACAAAGGTTTTACGCGCAAAAAGGGCCCCCTTCGCATTGTGCCTTTCAGGGGTGAATACCTGAGTTTCAAACCTGAGTTTAATAGCATGGTAAACCACCTCATTTATCCGGTACCCGATATCAAGTATCCATTTTTGGGGGTAAATTCTACCCTTATGGTATCGGGCGAACGGGAGGTAGGTCCCAACGCGGTATTGGCGTTCAAACGCGAAGGCTATACCAACAGCGACATTAATCTCAAAGACACTTTTGAAAGCCTCACCTATGTAGGCTTTTTAAACTTTCTTCGGAAAAACTTCGCCTTCGCCATGGGTGAATTTGCTTCTTCGCTTTCAATGGCTTCTTTTATTTCCAAGGCCAAAGTAATGATCCCTGAAGTGGAGGCCAGCATGTTGGAAAAAGGTTCGGCCGGTGTACGTGCACAAGCCATGGATCCTTCTGGTAAACTTCTCATGGATTTTAATGTGGAGCGTGAAGGAAACCAAATACACGTACTTAATGCACCATCACCTGGCGCTACTTCATCATTGGCAATCGCTAGTTACATTATCGATAATTATTTAACTAATCTCAATTAATATGAGTATTCTGACTAAAAGAAACATTCCAATTTCGTTACCTGTTACCGGAGAAGAAGAATGGCAAGCAACACGCGAGCCGCTAGTGAACGGCTGGTTGACTTCAGGCCCAAAAGTCCGAGAGTTTGAAGAACTGTTTGCCAAACGACACCAGGTAAAACACGCCTTGGCCGTAACCAGTGCCACTACGGCATTACACTTGGCTTTGGTTGCTTTGGAAGTGGGGCCTAGCGATGAAGTCATTGTACCTGCATTTACCTGGGTTTCAACTGCCAATGTGGTGCTTTACTGCGGTGCTAAGTTGGTTTTTGCTGATGTAGATCCTGCTACTTTTAACATGGATCCTGAAGACCTTAAAAAACGCATAACGCCCAAAACAAAGGCCATCATTCCAGTACATTTGTTTGGTCTGTGCGCCAACATGGATGCCATCAAGGCAATTGCTGGTAAAATTCCTTTAGTAGAAGATGGTGCATGTGCAGCAGGTGCGGCTTACAAAGGCACGCCTGCCGGCACTTTGGGTACCATTGGCTGTTTCAGCTTCCACCCGCGCAAATCGGTAACCACCGGTGAAGGAGGTATGGTTACCACTAACGATGACCACCTGGCTGACGTGATGAGCATGTTGCGCAACCACGGTGCCTCTATTTCTGAAGAGCAGCGCCACCATGGTCCAAGGCCTTATATCTTGCCCGACTTCAATATGCTCGGTTATAACTACCGCATGACCGATTTACAGGGAGCCGTGGGGGTGGTGCAAATCAAAAAGCTAGACACCTTCATCGATGAGCGTGAAAAATGGGCAGCATGGTACACCGAGCAACTCAAAGGCATTACATGGTTGCGTACCCCTCAATTTGGCTCTGAATACAAGCATGGTTGGCAGTCGTTTGTGACTTTTGTCGATGAAAGCAAAGCCCCTTGCAGCCGCAACGAAATCATGGAAAAACTCCAGAAGCAAGGCATTTCTACCCGCCCGGGTACCCATGCCGTGCACATGTTGAGTTATTACGCACAGAAATACAACATCCAGCCAGGAGATTATCCTGGAGCACAAGCTGCCAATGACTTGTCGATGGCCATTCCATTGCACAACCGCATGGTTGCCGAAGACTATCAATACGTAGTAGACGTACTTAAATCACTCTAAAATGTGTGGTATTGTAGGTGTGTTCAATTTGAATGGTGAACCATTTGGTTTGACTTCACTCAAACGAATGGCCGATGCCATTGCACATCGTGGACCAGACGGTGATGGGTATTACACTCATGAGAATATTGCTTTAGCACACAGAAGGCTTGCAATTTTGGATGTTTCTCCGAAAGGAGCACAACCTATGACCTCTAAAAACGGTGATTGGGTTGTCGTGTTTAACGGATGTATATATAATTTTTTAGAATTAAAGCAAGAATTACATGCCAAAGGACACGAGTTCGTTTCGACAACAGATACGGAAGTAATTGTAGAGGGATTGGCTGAATATGGACCATCTTTTTTCAAGCGACTTGATGGAATGTTCGCTGTAGGTGCATGGAGTGTTAAAGAACGGGCCCTTTACCTATCTCGTGACAGATTCGGAGTGAAACCGTTGTATTATTGGTTCACCGGAAAAACGCTTGTATTTGGCTCCGAAATTAAAGCAATCATCCAGCATCCAGCATTTCAAGTCAAGCCGAATCTTTCTGCACTGAACGAATACTTCACTTTTCAAAATATGTTTACATTCCAAACTCTTTTCGAGGGAGTTTGGATGCTGCCACCAGCCAATACGGTTAAAATCGATGCTTCTAGTACCTATGTGAAGCACCATTCATGGTGGGATTATGATTTCTCTAAAGCAGATAACGGAATATCCTTCGAAGAAGCCAAAACCGAAACTGAACGACTGTTTAGAAATGCAGTTGCACGCCAAATGGTTGCCGATGTTCCTGTGGGGTCGTATCTCTCGGGAGGGATGGATTCTGGTTCGATAGCCGCACTTGCCTCAGGACATGTAAGTCGTTTAGCCACCTTTACCTGTGGATTTGATATGAGCGAAGTAACAGGTGTTGAAGCCAATTACGATGAACGACGTGATGCTGAATTGATGGCTAACCATTTCAAAACTGAACACTACGAACAAGTATTGAATGCAGGGGATATTCGATGGTCCTTGCCTCGGGTAGTATATCATCTAGAGGACTTGAGAGTCGGGATGAGTTATCCCAATTATTACATTTCGAGACTAGCTTCAAAGTTTGTAAAAGTTTGTTTACAAGGTACAGGAGGAGATGAGTTGTTTGGCGGATATCCATGGAGGTATTATCGGATATTTAAATCGGTAAGTCAAACTGAATTTTTTGATTTGTATTATGATTTTTGGCAAAGACTTATACCAGATAACCAAAGAGAGCAGCTTTTTACTGCTGCAGTACGATCTAAGGTTGACTTCTCAGAACCTAGAGAAATATTCGAACGAGTATTTACTTTTAACAACACATTGAGATATGATTCTCCAGAAGATCATATCAATAATTCCCTCTATTTTGAAGCAAAAACTTTTTTACCTGGACTACTATTGGTTGGAGATAAGTTATCCATGGCAAATGGATTAGAAGAGCGCTTTCCGTTTCTCGACAATGCCTTGGTAGACTTTGCTCAAAAAATACCTGTACACTATAAGCTAGGAAATCTTGAGAAAATGCTCAAAATAGATGAGAATGATTTTCGCGACAAACGCAAGGTTTACCGGGAATTTGACGATGGCAAGAACATCTTGCGTAAAGCAATGATGAGTTTCATGCCAGAACGCATCATCAATCGAAAGAAACAAGGATTTAGCGCTCCAGATGAAAGTTGGTACAGGGGTGAAAACGCTGCTTACATCAAAGAATTGTTGCTCGAAAATAAAACAGTTTCAAGCGACTTTATTAATCAGGATTACATGAAGAAAATAGTTCACGAACACATCAATGATAGAATCAATCACAGATTATTGATTTGGAGTTTCATGAATTTTGAGTGGTGGTGCAGGATTTATTTGAATAATGAAAAAGTAGCATGAATAGAGAAGACCTGCTCATTGGCAAAGAAGAGAAGCTCTTGAGTTTGCTCAAGGAGTTGACAGAACTAAAAACAATCTTAGATAACCAATTTAAGGAGAAATTGACTCGAAATTTACCATTTGCAGATGTGTTATTTGATAGATGGGAGAAGGCAAAGTTTTTAAATTTCGGAGAAGGCACATCCGTTTACGATAGTTGTCATGTATTTGGGAATGTAGTTGTTGGGAAAAACACCTGGGTGGGTCCATTTACAATACTCGATGGGAGTGGTAGATTACAAATAGGTGATTTTTGCTGTATTTCAGCTGGAGTTCACATTTATTCCCATGAAACGGTAAATTGGGCTACCAGTGGAGGTGAAGCTCCTTACGAATATGCGCCAGTTCAAATAGGAGATCGATGTTATATTGGGCCACATAGCATTATAGCATCAGGAGTTGTTCTCGGCGATGGATGTGTTGTAGGTGCCAATAGTTTTGTGAATAAATCATTTCCTAATAATTCTAGAATTGCCGGATCTCCAGCAAAAGAAATAAGATAGTGATAAAGGACAGTGAATTAAAAATTTTCAACGGGTACTTTTTGAGTAGCCTCAAAAGACAATAATTTAGATGAATAAATCTTTATTAGATTCTCATGATGATTTTCTCTTCTCGAAATATGACATTTGTCAAGCTGGTATTATCAAAAAAGTTAATTGATTTAAAATATAAATCGAATTATGGATACTAAGACTTTTGATTTTCTGAATGAAAGTACTTACCGAGAATTATTAAAATTGACGAAAGCGAAGTATACAATCAAAGGTTTTGAAGTTTTGGATTGTAATGTTATCCCAACATCCTTTGCGATAATACGTCATGATGTAGATATGTCGCCCGAAAGAGCTCTTGCTTTGGCAAAAATTGAAGCAGAAGAAGGTATTCGTGCTACATATACAATACTCCTTACCGGTGAATTTTATAGTCCATTTGAAAAACAAGTGCGCAATCAGATAAGTCAAATTGCAGAACTTGGTCACGATATCGGGCTACACTTCGACGCGGCGTGGCACGGCATCGAGACCGAAATTCAACTAGAGGACAAGATTCAGTGGGAGACAGAGATATTGACCAAACTCTTATCTTCTGACCAAAATCATTTAGTTAGAATGTTTTCTTTCCACAACACTACACCTTTTACAATGGGGTGTAGAGAACGTTCCTATGGTGGATTGAGAAATGCTTATGCAGGTGTATTGCAGGATCAAGTTCAGTACACATCAGACTCAAACGGTTACTGGATTCATAGAAGTTGGAAGACATTGCTTGATGAAAATCATGAACGCATTCAGGTATTAACTCATCCCGAATGGTGGTCAACCTATGACGCATATCCTGGAGAGAAGGTAACTCGCACCTTGATGCAACGCCACCTTGTAACTTGGGCAAACTACTGTGACCTTTTACAAATCGGCAATAGGAACAATAAGTTAGGGCTTAGAAACGGTCAAGATGTGCTTCGTTCTCTTTGGGGTGAAAAAGGTGAGAATATATTATTGCTTTGGTTAAATGGTAATCGAAACCTAGCAGCGTTGCAAGTTTGGCTGTTGCTTGCAGAGAAAAACCAAGAGATTGTTTTGGAAATTAGTGATTGGCAAAATCTTTTCGAAGAAATGATTTTTGGAAAGAGACAGTTTTGTTTTACTAATCAAAGCTTTGAGGCCTTGCTAAGCTTCGCGGAAAAGTTTATGAACGAGTAATTTTTTTAGAACAAAACCAATTATATGAATAACAAATCACTCAGAATTTTAGTATTATGTACAGTTGAATCCTGCCTAGATGCTATTGCTGCTGTTCACTTATATGGAGGAAATATATGCGGTGTTGTTGGAATTCATCCAAAAAATGCCGACGAAGATAAAATTAGCGGATATACTGATATTAGAATTTTCGGGAATAAACATAACATACCATCATATTTAGTCGAATCCTACACTCTTACACTTGAGAGTGACAGAGCTTTGCTAGAAAGTTTGTCTTTTGATATTTTGTGGGTTGCAGGATGGCAGCGACTTATTCCTGAGTGGCTAATAAAAGCTAGTCCAATGGGCGCGCTTGGTGTCCACGGTAGCCCAGATGGCATACAGGGTGGACGAGGACGATCACCGCAGAACTGGGCGATTATTCTCAATTGTCGCCGTTTTGATCTTGCGCTTTTCAAAATAACGACAGGCATTGATGATGGTCCAGTGATTTCAAAACGCACTTTTTTTTACCATGATTTAGATGACATTCGAATATCATATTACAGAACTTCGTTAGCACTTTCAGAAATGGTAGTGGAGATATTGGAATGCCCAGAGTTACTTCATAAAAGCATTCCACAAGCAAAAGAAGGATTTTACTTCCCTCAGCGATTACCGGAAGATGGTTATGTAGATTGGCGGCTGCCTTCAGAGACTATTGCGAGGCATTGTCGAGCGCTAAGCAAGCCTTACCCTGGTCTTAGAGTTGTAGATGAAGAATATGATATTAGACTATGGGACTGTCAAACTTTTGATGATCAGATTAAAGGTGAGATTGGTCAAGTCGACTTTGTTTTTGAATCTGGAGAATTCTTGGTGAATTGCCTCGATGGTAGGTTATTGGTACGCATCTGGTCGGCAGATAAACAATGGAGACCCCGTAAGGGTATGGTTTTCAAAAGTTTTTCATTTCTTGCAACCCTTGAAGCGATTGTTAAACGGCATCAAAGTAAGTATCCAAATAACCCAATTACAAATCGAATTCTTCGATATTTAAAATGAACATATTTGAATATGTTTTATTTTCATAAATTAAACCTCATCGTATAGAATAATGATTCAAGATTCTAATATCCACAATACTAAATTGCAAGTGTGCAGCCGGTGCATTTATGATGAACGTGTTTCTGCTATTTCTTTTGATAAAGAAGGTGTTTGTAATTACTGTCATCAGCTTGACCAACTCCGTCAACAATTTGGTACGGGACAATTAAAAGGGGAACGGCTCTTTGATGTTATTATTTCCGATATCAAAAAGAAAGGTCAAGGACACAAATATGATTGTGTTGTTGGTGTCAGTGGAGGTACAGACTCTTCTTATTTGATTTATTTAGCCAAAAAGGTCTGGGGACTTCGACCATTGGCGGTGCATTACGATAATACTTGGAATTCTGCTATTGCCACTATGAACATCCAAAAAGTGTTAAAGTCACTTGACGTCGACTTGTACACACACGTCGTCGACAATAAGGAAGCTGATGATATTTTTCGTTCTTTTTTCCTCGCTGGCGTAGCTGAGATCGAAGCATCAACAGATCTAGGATATGCGTATCTACTGAGAAAGGCCGCATCTAAATTTAATGTCAAATATATTCTTGAGGGTCACTCGTTTATTGAGGAGGGAATCACCCCGCTTGGTCGCAACTACTTCGATGGTAAATACATAAAATCAATTCATAGAATGTATGGCAAGCATAAAATGAATACCTATCCATTAATGACTTTTTCACGTTTCCTTAAATCTGCGATTATAGATAGGAGTATGTTCATTCGGCCATTATGGTATGTCCAATACAATAAAGAAGAAGCAAAGGCATTTCTTAACAAGGAATTTGGCTGGGAATATTATGGTGGTCACCACTTAGAGAATCGAATGACTGCATTCTATCACAGTGTTTACCTGCCACAGAAGTTTAACTCAGACATGCGTAACAATACACTGTCGGCAAAAGTACGTAATGGTCTAATGAGCAGAGAGGAGGCATGGAAGGAATACAATCAACCACCAATAATTGAGACAGAATTAGTGGACTATTTTATAAAACGTCTAGGTCTCTCGGATAAAGAATACGTGGACATCATGAATGCCCCACCTAGGAACTGGCATGAGTTTCCTACGTATAAAAAGCGATTTGAATTATTTCGTCCAATGTTTTATATTTTAGCCAAAGTTAACTTCGTAACCATGGCATTCTATCTTAAATACTGTTTTCCAAAGAAATGATTGCAATTGTCAATTACGGGATGGGTAACCTTGGTTCAGTGTTCAATATGTTCAAACGTATTGGTGTTGAAGCCCGAATAGTTGATCGCCCCGAAAATTTGCAAGGGGCAAAAAAAATACTTCTGCCTGGAGTTGGGGCTTTCGATAACGCGATGAAACGAATAAATGAAAGTGGTTTCTTAGATATTTTGAATCAAAAAGCGATGGGAGAGAAAGTACCAATTCTCGGAATTTGTTTGGGTATGCAATTACTTACGCGGGGTAGTGAGGAAGGTCATTTACCGGGCTTAGGTTGGATTGCTGCAGATACTATTCGTTTTCCGAAGCAAAATGGATTAAAAGTCCCACATATGGGTTGGAATTTAGTTCATCCAGCCACACCAAGTCCGCTAACGTTGAGTCTGTCCGATGAGCCTAGATTCTATTTTGTTCATTCTTACCGTGTACACGTTGATGATGAAAGAAATAGCATACTTAAGTGCAGCTATGGTGTAGATTTCGACGCAGCAGTTCAACATGAAAATATTTATGGCGCACAATTTCATCCTGAAAAAAGCCACAAATTCGGTATGCGTTTACTTGAAAATTTTGCTCGGATATAATGCTTAAAACTCGGGTAATTCCCACATTGCTTTTGAAAGATGATGCGCTGGTTAAAACTGTAAAATTCAGTAAGCCCAGCTACATAGGGGATCCAATAAATACGGTACGTATTTTCAATGAATTGGAAGTAGATGAACTTATTTTTTTAGACATTGAAGCAACTACTCAAGCGCGTAAACCTAATCTTCGAATACTTCGTGAAATAGCAAATGAATGCTTTATGCCGCTTGCCTACGGGGGAGGTATACATGATTTTCAAATAGCTTGTGAAATTTTTGAGATCGGTTTTGAAAAAGTAGTTTTAAATACCGCATTTCACACCCATCCAAAAGTAATTGAACAAATTTCACAACATTATGGAAATCAAGCTATAGTGGCTTCAGTAGATGTTAAGAAGAATTTTTGGGGTAAATATGAAGTGTTTACGCATTCTGGTTTAAAAAATTCGAAAAAGAATCCAGTAGAATGGTGTAAGCAATTAGAAAAAATGGGTGCTGGAGAAATTTTTTTGACTTCAATAGATAAAGAAGGTACTTGGTCAGGTTATGATGTTGAATTAAATCGTAAAGTGAGTGATGAAGTAGGAGTACCTGTAATTGCACATGGCGGAGCTGGTAACTTAAACCACATAAGCAAAGTGGTTCACGAGGGAAAGGCATCTGCAGTTGCACTAGGAAGCATGGTGGTCTATCAACAACAAGGTTTAGGTGTTTTGGTTAATTTTCCTGATAGGGAACAAATTGGTAAGGTTCTTAAAAAGAATTAGTTCATAGATTATAAATATTTATACAATGAAAATTGGTCTGATTGGAAATATGAATAATAATAATTTTTCCTTGATGAGATATTTTAGAGATCTTGGACTAGATGCACATTTGTTATTATTTTCAAATGATGGAAAAGGTGAATCAGAACATTTTAGTCCATATTCCGATTCTTGGGGTATGAAACGTTGGGAAAATTTTATTCATCAATTAGATGTTTCTGATGACCCATCAAGTATATTTGAATTTCCTTTATCGATTATCCTTTATTTAAGATCTTTCCTAAAAAGTCTTGTTTATCCTAATTTTATCAAAAGTAATTACGTTACAAAAAAAAATATATTTGAATCTTTCAAGGATTATGATATTTTAATAGGGTCCGGATTAACTCCTTCCATTTTGAACCGTGTAGGTCTAACTATGTCTATTTTTTATCCATATTCTATAGGTGTTGAATGGTATAATGAATCTGATTTTCTGCAAAAAATTAAATCAAATAATATGTTCACTCGAATTATAGCGCAGGAAATCGCTCAGAAACAATCAAAGGGAATTAGGAATGCAAGGACTGTAATTTGTTTTGATGAATTTTTGACCGGAAATGTATTGAAGTCAATTGGAGTAGATCCGGTCTTTTCTTTATTTCCAATGGTTTATAACAAGGAGCAGTTGCCAACTAACTCAGAAATTATTGAAGTGAATAAAGCCATTAGCCGGATTAACGAAAGTGACTTTTCCGTCCTTTCCCATGTTCGCCATTTATGGAAGCGTCCAAATAATTTTACAATTTCCGAATGGTTTTCAAGTGATAAAAATAATGATTGGCTGATAAATGCATTCTCTAGACTTTTAGATGAAAATTTAACAAAGAAGCCTCTTTTGTTATTGTTCGAGTATGGCAGTGATGTTATTCATTCTAAGGAGCTGTGTAAAAAATTAAATATTGAGGAATATGTAGTTTGGTTACCAAAACTGGATAGGAAAAACATTATGCTATTGTTGTCTAAAATTGATGTTGGAGTTGGGGAGTTTTATGAAATCCCGAATATTATGTTTGGAGGTACAGGTTATGAGGTTCTTGCAAGCGGAAAGCCACTTATCCAAGGTTTCAATTTTGAAGATGGGAGTTTTGAAAACATATATGGTATCCCTTCTCCACCTTTATTGGGAGTTAAAGCAGAAGATGATGTATTTTATCAATTAAAGCTTATGGCCTCAGATCATAATGAAAGAAAACTGATTTCTCATAAATCTGAGCAGTGGTTTAATAATCATTGTGGGCAAGATCTTGCTAAAGAATGGGCATTAATGCTGAAGTAAATTGATATAGTGTTTTGATACTGAATTAACTAATAAAAAGGACACATCGATTTTTCGCCAGCAATTTTATTGTTTTTACCAATTTAATTTTTTTATATAAAATTTTTTTGGATTTTGACCTAATATTTAATTTTATTAATAAATAGTTGAAAAATATAGATCTGGGTATTATCATTCAAGCTAGAACAGGTTCAACGCGATTACCTTTAAAAATTATCAAACCATTCTTTAATGAAAAGGGAATTCTAGAGGTTTTAATTGAAAGGCTTTTAAGCGAGAAATTAAATATTCCTATTATTGTTGCTACAACTGATTCTGTTCTTGATGATGTTATCCAAGATGTTTGTAGAAATCATGATGTGCAGTATTATCGTGGAAGTGAATTGAATGTTTTAAACAGGTATATTTGTGCTGCAAGAGAATTTGGAATAAATAAAATAATTCGAATTTGTTCTGATAATCCATTTATTGATATGGAATCTTTGCGATTTCTTATTTATCGTTTTAAGAATAATGATTTTGATTATGGAAGTTTTTGTCTTTCTGATAATACTCCAATAATTAAAACTCATTACGGTTTTTGGATTGAGTGTGTTAAGCTTTCAGCATTAGAAGTTGTCGCAAATAAAACAAAGGATGTTTTATTCTTGGAGCATGTTACAAATTACATTTATACTTTTCCAGATCAATTTAAAATAGATTTAATTCAAATTGATAAGGAAATTGAAAGTAATTCCTTTATTAGGTTGACAGTAGATACTATTGTTGACTTTGATATAGCAAAATCAATTTATGGATTTTTGAAAAATAAAAATATTTCATTTACTCCTTCTAACATTATTTCAGAAATAAATAATAATGAAAGATGGGCAAAAGAAATGGAAGAACAAATTAAAAAAAATAAAAAATAATGGAAACTTATATTATTGGCGAGATTGGTCAAAATCATAATGGATCAGTTGAATTAGCAAAAGTAATTATTGATTTAGCTTCCCGAGAAATTTTTGATGAAGTTTTTGGAACCCCATTAAACGGGATGGATGCAGTTAAACTAACAAAAAGAGATCTTAAACAGGAACTTTCTCAATCACAGATGGAACGCTCTTATGATTCTCCTCATTCTTTTGGTAAAACTTATGGAGAACATCGTGAATACTTAGAATTGAATGATGAACAGCATTATGAGGTTTATATATATGCAAAATCTAAAGGTCTTGACTTTGTAGAAACTTTATGTGCTATTGGATGTCTTTCTATTTTTAAATTGTTTTTGCCAGATAGGTTGAAGGTAGCAAGTCGGGACCTTACCAATATACCTTTGCTTGAGGCTTTAGCTGAGACAGGAATCCCTATGATTATATCAACTGGTATGGCAGGAAAAAAAGAATTAGATACTGCGTTAAATACAATTACAAAGTATCATTCTTTAGTTTCAATATTGCATTGTGTTTCCCAATATCCAACTGAACCAAGAAACGTAAATCTGAATACAATTACTTATTTGCTTAAGCATTATGGTCAATATATGATTGGTTATTCTGATCATACTATAGGGATTTCAACTCCAGTTGCCGCTGTAGCTAAAGGTGCAAGCATTATCGAAAAACATATTACAATTGACCGAAGGATGAAAGGAACAGATCAGGCTGGTTCTTTGGGTCCTGATGGAGTCCATAGAATGGTAAGAGATATTAGGCTTTTAAATCAGTCACTAGGCGTTGAAGATATTTTTATTGACTCAAGTACTATTTTAGCAAAGGAAAAACTTGAAAGATCAATTGCCACTAAAAATAAATTAAAGGCTGGACATGTTTTAGTTGAGTCTGATTTACATTTGTTATCTCCTGGTGATGGCTTTAAATGGACTGAAAAAGATTTATTGATTGGTAAAACTTTACTAAAGGACATAGAAATAAATGAGATTATTTATCCATTCTATTTAAAATAAAGTATTCTCATGAAATTTCCAAAACTAGTTTTAACAGATATTGATGGAGTTTGGACTGATGGTGGTATGTATTATGACCAAACTGGAAATGAGTGGAAAAAATTCAATACTTATGACAGTGCTGGTGTCTTAATTTGTCATGATTATGGAATTCCAGTAGGTATAATTACGGCTGAAAATACAGAAATCGTTAAACGAAGAGCAGAGAAACTTTCTGTTGACTTCTTATTTCAAGGGGTTAAAAATAAGTTTACTATAGCTAAAGAGCTTTGTGACTCATTGGGTATTTCCTTTGAAGATGTAGCATTTATTGGAGATGATATTGGAGACATTGAATTGCTTAAAGTTGTAGGAATTGCAGGAACTCCAGATAATGGAATTTCTCAGGTAAAAAAAATAGCACATATTATAACTCGAAAATCTGGAGGTGAAGGAGCCTTTAGAGAATTTATCGAAATAATATTTAATATAGAATGAATTTATTTTTTAATTCTATTTTGGAAATTTGAAATAACAGTTCTTAGTATTTTGTATTATTTATTTTGAAATAAATTTAAACTAGAAAATTATGATTAAAGATTTATTTGATTTCAATAAATTATCAATTCAAAATCAAATTGATAATTTAACTTATTATTTGAGTAATTTAGATTTAAACTTTTCTAGTGCTATATTTTTTTTTAAAGAATATCTTGAAAAAAATATGGGCAAAGTTGTAGTAATTGGAATTGGTAAATCAGGACATATTGGTCGTAAATTTTCAGCATCTCTATCAAGTACTGGTACTGCTAGTTTCTTTTTAAGTGCAGCAGAATCAGGCCATGGTGATTTGGGGGCTATTTCTAAAAAAGATTTGATTGTAATTATTAGTCAATCTGG
>Ga0194133_10002904_pt1 | contig 25307 bp, 19 predicted proteins | sample TA2KigOf40mmetaG_FD_155448 | JGI IMG/M metagenome (GOLD analysis project Ga0194133, IMG submission 155448) | Freshwater microbial communities from Lake Tanganyika, Tanzania - TA2015055 Kigoma Offshore 40m | ecosystem: Environmental > Aquatic > Freshwater > Lake | place: Tanzania: Lake... | reverse complement strand
TACCATAAGTGAGAGCCAAGTTGAAAGATCCAAACGATTTTTTGCAGGTTCTACTTCAAAAACAACAAGTGCAGGTTATATAGCAGGAGCAAAAGAATTCGGACTTGAACTGTACCCTACACTAGTCACCGGAGCAACGCCTAGGGGTCCAGTTACCGACAGGGCATTCAATACCATGATGAATGAGATTATTTCCGGGTTAAAGGCAGGGCCGAAACTTCAGGGAATACTTTTAAATCTGCATGGTGCCATGGTTGTTGAAAGTTATCCAAGTGGTGATGAGGAGATAGTCAGGAGAGTGAGAGATGCCTTCGGCAAAGCAATGCCCATTGTGGTTACTCATGATTTTCATGCGAATATTACCCCTAAAATGGTAGAATTATGTGATGTATTAATCACTTTCAAAGAAAATCCTCACCTCGATACATATGATCGTGGGTTTCAGGCAGCTGATATCATGGCTAAAATTGTTAGTGGAAAGGTGAAGCCTGTTCAGAGGATAGTTAAGGCTCCAATGATTTATAATATTGCCTTTCAAAATACATATTCGCTGCCCTTATTACCCGTCACCACCGAAAGCAAGAAATTGGAAAAACAACCCGGGGTTTTAGCGGTCAGCGTTTCTGGAGGATATCAGTATGCAGACGTTCCATCAATGGGTCCATCGGTTGTAGTAGTTACAGACAACAATAAAGCTTTGGCCGATCAGGAGGCCAAACGGCTTTCAAAAATGCTTTGGGATACTCGTGAAAGTACCAGAATTAATAATCCTAAACCTGCGGAAGCAGTAAAAATGGCTATGGAACACGATGGCCGACCGGTTATCCTTATTGATATGGGGGATAATATTGGTGGTGGATCGACCGGTGACAGCTCGTTTATGCTTGAAGAGTTAATCAAACAAAATGCAAAAGGATGGGCCATGGTTATATACGATCCCGAAGGTTTTAAAATTGCTGAAAATGCAGGCGTGGGTAAAGCCTTCGACTTTGCTGTTGGTGGTAAAATGGATGATATGCACGGCAAACCGGTACGGGTAAAAGGTGAAGTCAGGTCCCTGCATGTAGGTCGATATTTGGAAACTGAAATTCGCCATGGTGGTGGAAGATATTGGAACATGGGCAATACTGCAGTCATCCAGGTGGAAGGATCTACCCTTGATGAACCTAATTTGTTAATAATCACAACAAAACCTGCCAGTCCTAATAGTGCTCATATATTTATTTCAAATGGAGTTTATGTAGAGCGTCAAAAAATTTTGGTCGTTAAAGGAGCGATAGCCCCTCGTGCCGCCTATGAGCCCTTCGCATCCAAACTAATTTCAGTTGACAGTCCGGGTGTCACGGCAATCAATCCTGAATGGTTCAAATATTATCACATTCGTGAGGGTTTATTTGGAATAGAAAAATCGAAGAAGTAAGCGAGTTGTCTAGCTATCCGGAACCCTTCCGAAATATGGAAGTTTACTATCTGATTATTTAATCAGAGCATAAGCTAATCTAAACAAGAAATCCCTGAAAACTTAGTTTTTCAGGGATTTCTTGTTATTTATTTAAACTTTAAATTCTTAATGGGTACTTGATTCCTCATCGTCTACCGGTTTTTTTCTCCACCAGTTCGCAAGGAAACTTCCCGAAATATCCATCCAAGTTCCAAATATAGCAGGGTAGAGGCCCATGGTTGCAGCTCTTCCTAATTCAAAAGCTATTCCTACGGCCATACCTCCATTCTGTAGTCCGACTTCAATCGCTACCGTACGACTATCCCGTTTATTCATTTTAAATAAGCGGCTGCCCCAATAACCCAGGAGGAAGCCCATGGCATTGTGTATGACCGCTGCCAGGAATAATAAAAAACCAATGGTTAATAGGCTGTCTCTTCCCGCCGCTACAATCACCGCAATGATAAATACATTAGCAGCCATGGCCACTAATGGCATAGCTGTATTCAACCAGGCTATTTTATTGCCAAAGATTCTGTTAAAAATTATTCCCGCAATCAAGGGGGCAAAGATCATTTTACTGATACTAATAATCATGGCCACAACATCAATAGGGATCAGCTGCCCAGCTAACTGTTCCATGAGGATTGGTGTACCAAATGGTGCTAATAAGGTGGCAAATGAGGTTAATGTAATGGATAGTGCTAGATTTCCTTTTGAAAGGAAGTTTAAAATATTAGAAGAAACCCCGCAAGGAACGCAGCCAATTAAGATTACACCAGCGGCAATTGCAGGTGGGAATTGGAACATCACGGTCAGACTATAGGCAATTAACGGCATAATGGTCAATTGTAATAACAAGCCTATAAATACTCCCTTAGGCATTTTCAATACTCCAATAAAGTCCTTAATGCCCATGGTTGTTCCCATCCCAAACATAATTAATTGAATGAGGGGGACAATCAGTACCTCAGTTTTAAATCCACCGATATCAGTTACATACGTAGGGAATAACATACTTAAGGTAGCCGCAGCAATGACCCATATCGTAAATGAAAAGCCCTTTAAGAACTCAGAAGCGTTAATTCCAATTAATAAGAAAATAAAGAAAATGCCAGTTAAAACTTTGGCTTCAAATTCATAATTGAACTGATTAAGAAGGATCACACCCAGAAGTGTTAGTAATGAAAGCCATAGTAGAGACTGTAATAACTTTTTCATTTTCATAATTTGATAATTAATTTTTTAGAAATTCAATAATCTTAGAAAAGTTCATTATTGAACGCTAAAAATAGAAAAATTTTGATAGTTTAATCCAATAGAGCATTCAAGGCTTAACGATTTAAATTCAGATTAAATTCCATAGTCTCGTTTTCAATTAGCCTTTGAAGATCAGCTGGAAATTAATAACTTGCTGATCCAATAACAAAATGAACCAATTGAAAAGACTACACTACTTTATTGCCATTCAGTTTGTTTTTGTATGGATGGTATCATGCTCCCCTGATTTACCCGATGAAGTAGAATCGGCATATGCCATTCTACCGGATGAAATTGATTATAACATCCATGTTAAGCCTATTTTATCTGATAAATGTTTCTCCTGTCATGGCCCCGATAAGGCGAATCAAAAAGCCGGTTTAAGGTTGGATATCGATTCTTTTGCCTTTGATGAATTACCTGAAAGCCCCGGTAAGGTAGCCATAAACCCCGGTGATTTGAATGGGAGCGAATTATTTCATCGAATTTTGTCTGATAATCCGGATTACAAAATGCCTAGCAAAAAATCGAATTTAAGTCTTTCTGCAACAGAAAAGGCAATTTTGATAAAATGGATTCAGAAAGGGGCGAAATACAAGCCTCACTGGGCTTTTGTAAAACCTGAAAAACCTAATGTACCTGATCTTAAAGACGAGCGCTGGATTATCAATCCGATCGATAATTTTATTGGTAAAAAGTTAGAACTTGAAAAATTAAAATCATCACAAGAAGCAGGTAAAGAAGTGTTGTTAAGGAGGCTCAGTCTGGATCTTACCGGACTTCCACCAAGTCTTTCGGAGATCGACGCATTTTTAAGGGATAAATCAACTAATTCATACGAAAAGCAAGTAGACCGTTTATTGCGTTCTCCACATTTTGGTGAAAAAATGGCTTTGAATTGGCTTGATTTAGCTCGTTTTTCTGATTCTCATGGATATACTGTTGATAGACTCATCGATATGTCTCCTTATAGAGATTGGGTTATTAAAGCCTTTAACCAGAATTTACCCTATGATCAATTCATTCAATGGCAATTGGCAGGTGATTTAATGCCCAAGGCAAGTAAGGAAATGCGGATAGCAACTGCATTTAATCGAATTCATCCGCAAAATATGGAAGGTGGTATTATCGAGGAGGAGTTTCAAACGGAGTATGTGATTGATCGGGTAAACACTACCGGAGTAGCAGTTATGGGAATACCACTGGGTTGTGCACGTTGCCATGATCATAAGTATGACCCTATTTCGCAAAAGAACTATTATGAATTGTATAGTTTTTTTAACCGGGTGAAAGAAGCCGGTCAAATTTCCTGGGATGATGCCATGCCTTCTCCAACCATGTTATTACCAACAAGCCAACAAGAGAAAATATTAAGCTACATTGAAAATAAGGTAAAAGAGCAGGAAAATAATTTAACTAAAGCCAAAAATAGGTCCCAAAAAGGCTTTCAAAATTGGATCAGGTCGAGAGCCTACAAAACTTTAGCAAAAGAGTTAATTCCTGTTGTAGGTTTACAGGCACATTATAACTTTTCGGATGCATCACTAAGGAGTAGTTATCCTACAACAAACCAAAAACCATTGAAGAGTTCATCAATCGATAAACCGGTATTTAAAGATCGGGATAATGGTAAAGCCTTAGTATTGAATGGGGATCAATGGTATGATCTGAATCAGGTTGGAGTTTTCCGAAAATCAGAGCCCTTCAGTATCAACATCAGTGTCTACATACCGGAGGATTTTAAAGAAGGTGTCTTGTTTCACAAGTGTGTTTCAGAACGTCTTTATAATTTCCGGGGCTATCATCTCTATTTGAAAGACGACAGATTGACCGTTAACATGTCGCATGCAGCACCTTCAAATGCGATTTCTCGGATAACTCAAAAACCGGTAATTCGAAATCGTTGGGTACAATTAACCATGACTTATGATGGATCATCCAAAGCCAGAGGATTGAAATTATTTGAAAACGGTATAGAACAAAAGCTGTTAACCACTATGGATCAGCTCAGTAAAGATATATTGATGAATTCCAAGCAACAACCCGGTCTGCAAATTGGAGCATGGGATCGCGGACTTGGTTTTAAGGGTGGACAAGTGGATGATATTATAGTATATAATCGTGAATTAACCGATTATGAAATAAAAATTATTGGAAAAAGGGCATCCTGGCAATCCATAACAATTAAGGAACCTTCAGATTTATCAAAAATTGAGTTAAACATATTAAACAAATACTACAGTTCTGTTATCGATCCTTTAGTGAGGGATGAATCTAAAAAACTTCAGGCCATAAGAAATGAATTGGCCGATTCAGTAAACCAGGTCAAGGAATTAATGGTGATGCAAGATTCACCCGAACCTAAAAAGACTTTTGTATTGAATAGAGGGATGTATGACAGTTTTGGGGAGGAGGTCTTTCCTAATACTCCGGAATCGATACTTCCATTTCCTAGAGGCCTTCCAAAAAACAGATATGGTCTGGCGCGTTGGCTAACCGATGACCGACACCCACTGACCGCCAGAGTTGCGGTAAACAAGTATTGGCAAAACTTTTTTGGAACAGGCCTGGTAAAAACTTCAGAGGATTTTGGAAATCAAGGAGAATTACCAAGTCATCCTGAATTGTTAGATTGGCTTGCTGTTACCTTTAAAGAGAGTGGATGGGATACTAAAAAGCTTTGTAAGCTTATTGTGATGTCGGCAAGCTATCGGCAAGATTCAAAGGCTAAATCCGATGCCAAAATAAAAGATCCGGAAAATAGATTTCTATCATATGGACCATCCCGTCGTTTGGAAGCCGAAATGATTCGGGATAATGCATTAATGGCAAGTGGCTTATTAAGTAAAAAAATTGGTGGAAAGAGTATAAAACCCTATCAGCCTGAAGGTCTGTGGGAAATTAATAATACGAGTTATACCCCGGATACTGGTAATGCAGTTTATCGAAGAAGTTTATATGTATTAGTTAAACGTACTGTACCAAATCCGACATTAAATACCTTTGATGCGACTGAAAGAAGTTATTGCGTGGTACGAAGGCAAAGTACAAATACACCTCTCCAGGCGCTTGTTTTATTGAATGATCCCACTTTTGTTGAAGCTTCAAAAGTTTTAGGAGAGCAAATTACTACCGCGAAAGATCAAACGAAAGCCATCCGGGATGTCTACCGAAAACTAACCGGAATAAATCCCGGTCAGCAAGAAATGAAATTATTGCAGTCACTTCAACTTGAACAGCTAAAAATATTTAGGAAAGATTCCAAAAAGACGAAAGGTTGGTTAACAGCAGGACAATTTAAAATCAATAAAAAGTTTGATCCGGCACTGGTAGGAGCCAATGCGGTTGTTGCCAGTGTTATTCTTAACTCGGACGCCACTTTAACTAAAAGGTAAATATGAGTCATCATCATACAGATCCATTCAAATTACACCATCCTGAATTTGACCGCTTAAATAAAGGTTTGGATAGACGTAATTTTTTTATAAAAACATCATTGGGAATCGGTGCTATGGCATTAAGTTCCTTGTTAGGTAAATCCGTACTGGGTGATTTTGCAAATACTTTGGCCAATCAAAGCACATCGGAAACCCTTGAACAAGAAATTCTCAAAGCTCTGCCTCATTTTGCGCCTAAAGCTAAACGTATTGTTTATTTATTCATGAGTGGGGGGCCATCTCAATTCGAAACCTTCGATTATAAGCCGAAACTAGTAGATTTGTTTGGACAAGAACTCCCTGATTCAATCAGAAAAGGGCAGCGTTTAACAGGCATGAGTGGCAGTCAGAGTACTCTTCCTGTTGTTCCGTCTATATTTAAATTTAATCAGCATGGTCATTCCAGGACCTGGGTTAGCGAATTATTGCCGTATACGGCTCAGGTTGTAGATGATTTGTGTATCATTAAATCTATTCATTCAGAAGCTATAAATCATGATCCGGCATTAACATTTTTCCAAACTGGCAATCAATTACCGGGAAGGGCTTCGATTGGTTCCTGGATTAGTTATGGATTGGGATCGGATAATAGCAACCTTCCAAGTTTTATTGTGTTGGTTTCTAAAAATGCCTCTAAAGATCAGCCTCTGTATGCTCGCTTGTGGGGTAATGGTTTTCTTCCATCTGAACATCAGGGTGTTCAGTTTAGAGCCGGAAAAGATCCTGTACTTTTTTTAGATAATCCTGAGGGCTATGAAGGAAATGATCGTAAAGAAATGTTAGATTATCTTAGCAAGCTGAATAAACTTCAAAATGATGCCTACGGTGACCCTGAGGTCGATGCTCGTATTGCGCAATATGAAATGGCCTACCGAATGCAAACCTCTATACCTGATGTGATGTCAACCGCGGATGAGAGTGATGAGGTATTTGACTTATATGGTGCAGATAGCCGTAATCCAGGAACATATGCTGCAAATTGTATTTTAGCGAGGAAATTATTAGAAAAGGATGTGAAATTCGTTCAGCTCTATCATCAGGGTTGGGATCATCACGGCAATCTTCCTCAGAATATCCTTAAACAATGTAAGGACACTGATCAGGCCACAGCAGCATTTATTAAAGATTTAAAAAGGAGAGGTCTCCTGGAAGATACCTTGGTTATTTGGGGCGGAGAGTTCGGAAGGACGGTTTATTCACAAGGTAAATTATCCTCAACAAGCTATGGTAGAGACCATCATCCGCGTTGTTTTACCATGTGGATGGCAGGTGCCGGGGTGAAGTCAGGGATCAGTTACGGAGAAACCGATGATTTTAGTTATAATATCGTCAAAGATCCGGTTCATGTTCATGATTTTCACGCCACACTGATGCATATTATGGGCATAGACCATGAAAAATTAACGTATAAATTTCAAGGTCGGCGTTTTCGCTTAACCGACGTTGAAGGGAAAGTGGTAAAAGGGATATTAAGTTAGGAACACCTTTTCGCTTTCATTATTGATTTTAAACTTAAAAACGAAATAAATTCACATGATTTCCAGAAGAAATTTTATTAAAAATACAGGAATGGCAACTGCTTTAAGCATGGCCAATTCAAGTTCTGCCTTTTCCTACTCAGCTATAAACCATAATCCTGATGATGAGTTAATTGGACATGGTGATTTCAAATATAAAGTAGATAAGGCATGGGCAAAAATTAGTGTGAATAGTAACCCACTCTTTAATTGCCATGAAATGGTTCAGGACAGCCAAGGAAGGTTGATCATGTTGGGTGACCATACCCAAAACAATATTTTAATTTTTGATAAATCCGGGAAATTATTGGATAGTTGGGGTACTGCCTGGCCTGGTGGACATGGTTTAACAATCAGTAAGGAAGGTGGCGAGGATTTTCTGATGATTGTGGATTGTGGGTGGTATCAAAATAAGTTCGGCAAATGGAACGCGCAAGCAGGCCAGGTGATAAAAACGGATTTAAATGGCAGAATTATTTTTACAATTGGGCATCCTAAAACTATTGGAATTTACAAGGAAGACGAAAAATTTATGCCAACTGAAACGGCAATTGGTCCAAACGGGGATATTTATATTGCTGATGGCTATGGATCCGATTACATTATTCAATACAATAGCAATGGGAAATACATTAGGCATTTTGGAGGACGAAAAAACGCTAATCCTGAATGGAATCTTCGTTGTGCGCATGGTGTGGCAATAGATTACCGGGACAAAAATAGGCCAACTTTAATTTGTACATCCAGGGAGGAAAATTGTTTTAAGGTATTCACGCTCGATGGTAAATTCATACATCGCATTGATTTACCAGGAATGCATGTTTGCCGTCCTGTAATGGATGACGAAAATTTATATGCCGGAGTTTGTTGGTCAAATGATGCATACGGTAAAATGATAGGAGGTAGTAGTGGTTTTGTTACTATTTTAAACGCTTCTAATAAAGTCATTTCCAATCCCGGTGGGAATGCACCCGTATATAATAACAATATCCTTCAGCCTACAATGCAAGGACCAGGCCAATGGTTTCAGTGTTGTCACGATGTATTTGTAGACGAGGATAAAAATGTTTATGTCTGCCAGTGGAATGCCAATAATACGGCTCCAATAAAATTAACCAGAGTATAATGCTGCTGTTAGACCTAGCTCTTTTTTCAGGTCGGCTTCATCCGATAATCGTGCATTTGCCTATTGGCTTTCTTTTATTGGCAACTCTTTTTGAATTATTTTCCTACCAAAAGAATTTGGAGCATCTTAAGTTATCGGTAAGTTTCACCTTATTTTTAGGGCTAATTTCTGCGGTATTTGCCTGTATTTTGGGCTATATATTATCATTAAGTGATGACTATGAGCAAGAGGAATTAGTTAATCATAAAATTTCGGGTATAGCATTGGCCCTGAGTTCGGGAATATTATTTCTGATCAGTTCCGGTAAGCTAAATGGTTATTTTAAAGTTAAACGGTCTGTTTTTACCGGACTTTGTGTTCTGGTCATTTTACTGATGAGTTATACCGGACATCAGGGTGGAAAGCTCACTCATGGAACAGAATATCTTTCCTTAGAGCTTCTGCTTCAGAAAGAAAGAATAAAGCAATTAAATGTGGAGCAAGCATTAATTTTTGAGGATGTTGTCCACCCGGTATTAATTCAACGATGTTCACAATGCCATCGGGATGGTAAAAAGAAGGGCGAACTTTCAATGAAAACCTTGGAAGACTTAAAAATAGGGGGTAAAAATGGTGCAGCAGTCGTACCGGGTTCATTGAAAGAAAGTGAATTGTACAAACGAATTACGCTAGATCCAGAACATGAAAAATATATGCCTACGGACGGGAAGACCCCATTAACCGACTCAGAAGTGGAAATTATTAAATGGTGGATCGAAAAAGCTCAGGCTGTTAATGGTAAAAAGATGACAGAATTGAAAAATACCCAAAGTATTACTCCTATTATTGCCTCCTATTTGAAAATAGGCGAGGCTGGTTCCTCTTCTGACCCTCAAAACCCGGAATACCCGGTTTCAAATCCCGACATTCCGGTTTTTTCGAATCTAAAACTGCTGGATAGTCTTAGAAACCTGGGTTTGAACATCAGAGTAATGCAGCATCAACCGCTAATGCTGGATATTACTCTGACTGAAATGGAAAGTGATCGAATTGAACTACTTATACCCGGACTAAAAGCTATTTCAAAGAATGTGGTCTGGTTGAATTTATCATCAAATAAATTAAACGACCGGGACCTTGATTTTTTACCATTCATGGTCAATCTGGAAAAGCTTAGGCTTGAAAAAAATCCAATTACTGATAAAAGTATTCCATATATTTCTACCTTAAAGCATCTTGAAGCAGTTAATTTGAATGAAACGGGTATGACAAAAGCAGGAGTAGAGCAGTTGAAGAAGATGCCTTCTATCAAAAGGGTTTATGAGTGGAATATGACTGCTTCTAGCAATAATTAACTTCATCTGAATAATTTCTTTAGCCAAAATACCAGCAATATCGCACCACATAATTTGTTTTTGCACTCTCCGGAACGCATTCCGTAAGCTCCAAAACAAAAAATGCCGTCCACTTTTGGCGGACAGCATTTTGGCTGGCGGAGAGTTAGGGATTCGAACCCCAGGACCCTGTAACAGGTCAACAGTTTTCAAGACTGCCGCAATCGACCACTCTGCCAACTCTCCGGCGCAAAAGTACAAAACCATGTTTAATCTGCAAACAAAAAAAACCTTTTTTGAATTAATATAGATTACGAACAACAAGTGATCTACTGAGCTAGAAAAAACAGGGATTAATCTATTATATTTTCAGGATTTTCTGTTGACATTGGGGTCTTAAATCGATTGTAAATAGGTTTTACGATTTTAATACTACGCTTTGAAAGATCGATACTCGCATTCAATTCAAAGCCTATCAATATGATCAAAGAATTAAGATATAACCAGATCATCAAAACAATGATAGTACCAATGGAACCATAGAGTTTATTGTAATTGCCAAAATTATTAATATAAAAAGAGAAGCCCCAAAAAGTTAATATCGCAAGAACAGTTGACATCCATGATCCGGTACTAAAAAATTTCCACTTTTTTGAATGTGCAGGTCCATAACGATATAACAATCCGATGGTGACAAAATACAGCATCACGATAATTGACCATCTCGCTATATTTAGGACGTAAATCCAAAATGAATCTTTAAAACCCAGTTCAGACTTAAGGATACTTAATACATATTCACCAATAGTCATAACCCCTAAGGCGAAAATTAATGCAAATAATATCAGCAAAGTTAAATAAAGTGCAACAAGTCTCTGTTTTATCCAGGACCTTGTTTCAATAATTAAGGAGGATTTATTGAAGGCCTCCATCAAATTATGAACCCCATTGGTAGAAAATACCAAGGCAAAAACAAAACCAAAGGAGAGTAGTTTTGAATTTTGATTTTTTACAATGTCAACCAAGGTAATTTTAACAGCAGCATAGGCCTCAGCAGGAAGAATAAGTGCGATTAAACTCATCAGTTGTTCCTGAAAATTATCGATTGGAACATAAGGAATTAGGGTAAAAAGAAATATTATGGCAGGAAATAAGGCAAGCATAAAACTATAAGCAAGAGAGGATGCTTTGTTAATCAGCTCATCTTTTCCAATTTCTTGGAAGAAAAATGAGGCGACGGTATAGAGGGGTAAAGGACTAAATCCAGGCAAAATGACTGTTTTAGTACGCTCAACTAATAAAAAGTAGGGTTTAAATTTAAGCAGTATATGATGAAGCCAGATCATTCAATAAACTTAATCAAAATATACACTAAGTTTCTCAAGGAATTCCTTTGAAGGTAAACATGCCTTCTTTTTTTTCTGATCGATAAAAACAAGTGTAGTTTCACCCATGTTAATCAATTCATCTTTTTCATTAAATAGTTCATACCTGAAATGGATTCTTAGAGTAGGCATTTTATCTATAAAAACCTTCACTGTAATCTCCTCATCATATAAAGCAGGTAATATAAACTTACATTTCAAATCAGTAACAGGCATGATAAATCCCGATTCTTCCATTGATTTGTAAGTCAGACCCAAGCTTCGCAGCATTTCTACCCGGCCAACTTCATAAAATGTTGCATAATTGCCATAATACATGAAACCCATCTGGTCTGTATCAGCATATCTTACCCGAATTTTTGTGGTATGGCTAAACATTATTTTTTTATATTACGCTCATCGAGGGCCTGCTGAAACTTCCTTGCATTTTCTTGGTGATCCTTTAAATTAGAGGCATAATTGTGATATCCCGAGAAATCCTCTTTCGCACACATATAGATGTAGTCATGCTTATCATAATCTAAAACAGCATCAATGGCATGAATACTGGGCATGGTGATCGGACCTGGAGGTAAACCTTTGTACAGGTAAGTGTTGTATGGTGAATCTAATTTTAAATGTTTATTTAAAACTCTTCTTATTGAAAAATCCTTGGCTGCGAAAATGACCGTAGGGTCGGCCTCCAGCCGCATACCCCGAGCTAATCGGTTCATATATAGTCCCGCAATTCTTGGCATTTCCGAATCATTCAACGCCTCCGAATCCACAATAGAAGCAAGTATACTTACTTCTATTGGACTTAAATTAATTGCTTTTGCCTTTGATGTACGTTCGGAATTCCAGAATTTTAAATACTCATCGTACATTCTATTAAAGAATTTTTCCGGACTTGAATTCCAATATATCTCGTATGAATTTGGAATAAACATGGTATAAACATTCTCATTATTAAAACCATATTTTTGTATAAAACCCAATGAATCAAGCAATTGGACAATGGACGTTGAATCGCTTTCTATCTTTTTTGAAATCATACCAGCGAGTGTGTTTTTTAACCTGACGTTTTGAAATGAAATTTTCACAGGCTCTTGATTTCCGGCTTTAAGCATATTGATGAGTGAGCGATTGCCCATGTCTTTTTTTAATCGGTATCTTCCCGGCTTAACTTTACCGGGATATTCCATTTTCTTGGCAGCATTTAGAAAGGATATGCTGTCTTTAACCAAATTTTCGGTGCGAATTTTAGTGTAAACAGAATTAAAATCAGAACCTGTTGGTATGTAAAGGTAATCTTTAGATCCGGTGATGTTCGGTTTGAAATAGAACAAATAAAAGTTAATTCCAGCAACTGCCAATATTAGAATTACCAGACTTATCAAAAAGACAATTAGCTTTGTTTTAGGACTTGATTTTTTATTATTTTCTGCAGCCATGCTGATTGATTACTTTCAAGTTATTTATTTAATTTTCGAATCGCAGTTATACCACCTGATAAATTTCTGACTTTTTGAAAGCCATTCTGTTTTAGGAATCTTCTTGCAGTTTCACTTCGCAAACCATGCTGACAAACTACAATCACTTCTTCATTTTTGTAGTCTTCAAGGTCTTCCGAATTTTTAAGTAAAATACCTAATGGAATGTTCTCCCCACCAAGGTTATGGGTTTGAAATTCAATCTGCTCCCTAACATCTATGATCTTAAATGGCACAGGATTAATGTTTCTCTCAAAAAACTCTGCGGCACTAATGACCTTATTCTTAATTTCCTCCACTTAAAACAACATCTATTGGTGTTCCAATACTTACCTTGCTGAGTGTATCACTAATCGAAGGGAATTGTTTTATTATCCTAGAATTCACTGTATCACGGGTTCCTTCAAAACTGACTATCCCAAGTGTCAGTGACGAACCTGAGAGCACCGATCTCGCTTCACGGAGGTTTAAGCCTAGTAAATTGGGAATATCTACCTCACTTGCACCTAAACCATCTCCTAAAATCAAATTAATAACAGATCCTTTGGGAATTGATTGCCCTTTAGACAAGGTATTACCCCCAAACAGGGCTTCTAAAATTACATCTTTAGCGACATCAGAGCGGTAAATGGTATCACCTACTTTTAATTGATAATTATTAAGAATTGATCGAACTTCAAGAAATGTTCTACCCATAATATCAGGAAATCTAGTGTTGGGAGCGTCTCTGGTCACAATCAAATAAATTGTTCGGTTGGTTTTGACATTGGTATTGGGATCAGGGTCTTGTTCAACTACTATGCCAGGGGCCTGATCAATAAGATATATTGAATCATTGATTTGGTATCTTAATCCTTTGTCCTCTAGAAGTTTCACCGCGTTTTCTACGGTTAAACCTTTTAATTTTGGAACAGGCAAACCTTCTCCATGATGAGTATAGAACCCCAAGCTGTAAAAAATAAAAATCAAAAAAAATAAAATTGAGCCCGTAGCTATCAGGAGGTTTTTCCGAAAAGTCTTCGTCCTTAAATAGTCGATAAATTTGCTCATTTGAATTTTATTAATTTAAATAAGATGCTATTGCTTAATACTTGATATTGGGTGGCAACATTAAACCTAATTTCATTATTTGTTTTAATGCACTAATCTCCAAAAATAAATATTAGTTCGGCATAAACGAAGATAAAATTTAGTATGGCTGACATTAAAGTAACCTAGAATTGATAGAAGCTCATGTCGGTGCCCGATTAGATTGCTCAGTCTGTTGCCTCTGGTCGCGTGTTTTGCCCTATTTTTTTTGCTGGAGATTAAATCGGTATCCTAAGATTCAGTAAGGCAAAAAAGATCGGGCTGTCACTCGGGTTTGGGGTTCTATTTCCGGACTGCCCGTTGCGATGAAAAACAGCAGCGGCTAACCTAAACCTTGCCGAAGGAGGTATCTTCCGGCTTGGGAAAATCTGAAATCAGGTAGCATTTCCTGCCGGAAATACTCCGTAGGAAAGGACTTAACGAAGCGATAACATGCAGGTATTGCTTTCCAAAATCAAATTATATGCATCCGGAGCATCATAAAATCGATTTTAATGATATTTTTTATTCTTTCATGTATCGAACTCCGTTTAAATAGTTTTAAAATTTATCTTTGGAAGGTTAAAATTGGTCAGTTTAAATTATCGATTCTGATTAGGAAAAAATTTATAACCGGTCTTAAAAGATTGTTCAATCAAAATCTTGACACTTGTAATGTAAACTTTAAAACATGATTTTTTAGTCTGATATCACAAGAAATTATGAAGGTAATTGAACTAAATGAAATAGAACATACCGGTTCAGAAATAAAAATAGGCGGAATTTATTTTCAACTAGTTGCAATTTTAAAAGAATTAACAAGGAAAGATTTGGAGTCATATCTTATCCGGAAAATACATTTAGAACTAAGGCCTCTCAATTCTTCTGTTCTAAGCGACAGTGAATTGAAAAAACTTTTAAAGCTAAAACAAACAAGAATCTTAAAACTGGTTGAAAAGGAGCATAAAATCATTGCCAAAAATCATTACAGAATACTTTTGATGGTTCTTGGAATGTCTTCTTTTGGGTTCCCAATAGGTCTAGCATCTAGAATAAGTATGGGAAATATCGGTTTTATGGGATTAGGTTTAACCATTGTCATGTTCCTCAGACTTACCATTGGGTCGGGGCTCTACAAAAAAGCTGCCAAGGAAGGGAGAAAGCTCGATTCATAAATTAAATATTAAATTTTACTCTATTACATAGGTGTTGCTAAATAATTTACATACTTAATGAAAAAAACAATTGCTCTTGTAACCGGCGGATTTACAACTGAATCTGTGGTCTCTTTTAAAAGTGCTGAATTTGTTGAAACTAAAATAGACAAAAATAGATATGATGTCTTCAAAATAATAATTCTTAAGGAAGAATGGTATTATCTTGATTCATCTACCATTAAACATCTTGTTGATCGAAATGATTTTTCAATTACACTGAGTGGTTCAAAAATCTTCTTTGATCTGGCTTTCATTATGCTCCATGGATCTCCAGGTGAAGATGGAAAGCTTCAAGGATATTTTGATATGTTGAATATACCTTATACGAGCTGTGACGCTTTAACCTCTGCCTTAACTATGAATAAAAGCTATTCTAAAGCCATCGTAGATGGTATTGAGGGCTTAAATCTGGCCAAATCTGCCCAATTATTTAAAAACTCTTCTGAACCTTACCAGAAAGCACTTTCCAAACTTGTATATCCTTTATTTGTTAAACCCAATAATGGGGGTAGTAGCATTGGAATGTCAAAGGTTAAAACTATTGAAGAATTACCTGAAGCACTTCTAAAAGCCTTTAATGAAGACGATCAGATTCTTGTTGAAGAATTCATTCAAGGGCGTGAATTCTCAATAGGTGTTTATGGAGGAACTGAAGGTGTAAAGGTATTACCTTGCACAGAAGTGATCCCGACAAATGAATTTTTTGATTTTGAAGCAAAATATACACCCGGAGCAACTGAAGAGATTACGCCAGGCAGAATGACGAATGAAGAAAAAGAGAATGTTGAACGGATTGTTAAGGCGATCTATAATAAATTGAACTGTAAAGGTATGGTTAGGATTGATTATTTCCTTCAGGATTTGAGTTCTAAATTCTATTTTGTTGAAATTAACACAATTCCAGGGCAGACCGCTCAAAGTTTTATTCCACAGCAACTTAGAGCTGCAGGAATCGATATTTCTCAGTTTTATGGAGATTTAATTGAAAATGCCTTACGGGAAAGGATTTAGATGGAATAGGTTTTTATCATACTTTCTGTAACCTTGACGCTTTTACCATCAATCAGACTAATCATTACATAGTCAAACCATCCCTCACAAGCTATTTTACCGGTTTTTTTCATCAAGATTTCGAATTTTACGCGACAACCTTTAGAATTAATGGTTTCAATCCCTGTTGTAACACTAAAGCTATCACCCAAACCCAAAGGTCTTTTGTATTCTACAAATGCTGTACGAACAACCCAGCCTAAACCCATTTTTAGAAAATTTTCCATTGGCATTTTATAACAAGTTTCCATCTGTTCATACCTCGCTGCCAACACATAATCAAAATAGGTGCTGTTGTGAACATGATTAAACATGTCAATATCATCAGGTCTGACCTTGAATTCTGATGTAAAACGGCTGTATTTAGGTATTGCTTCCATGGCACGAAATTCGATCAATTATCTGAGAATTGGAAATGGATAATTTTGGCTGGCTTAATTCCAAAAACTAAAACTTTATAGATTGACAACGTATATTTTTTTCCACGCCGGTTATTCGGTCAATAACTTATTTGGAATTAAATTTTCATAATCGTATATTTGCATATAATTAATAGAAATATAAACCGCTTTAATATTATTCTAGTAATGTATTTAAGTACCGAGTACAAGTCAAAAATTTTTGCCAAGCACGGAAAAAGTGCGGCAGACACCGGTTCTGCAGAAGGACAAGTAGCCTTATTTACCGCACGTATTACTCATTTAACAGAGCATTTGAAACAAAATAAGAAGGATTTTTCTACACAATTGTCTCTTCAAAAATTAGTCGGTAAACGCCGAGCCATACTTGCCTATCTCTATAAAAAAGATATAAACAGGTATCGTGCGATTATCAAAGCATTAGAGTTAAGAGATATTATAAAATAATCTTAGCAAAAATTTGCGAAGCCATCCTCTAATTTGAAGGATGGCTTTTTTACTTTGTAAAAAATTAAATCAATATAAAAAATGATGTATTCAAAAGAGGAAAAGTACATCGCCCTGTAAACAAATGAGTTATAACGCAATTAAAAAAACATTCGATATCGGCGATGGCCGAATGATCGAAATTGAAACAGGTAAATTAGCCAAACAAGCTGATGGAGCTGTTGTAGTTAGAATGGGAGATACCATGCTTTTAGCAACGGTGGTTTCTCCGGTTGGAGCAAAACCCGGTACTGATTTTTTACCCTTGTCGGTTGATTATCAAGAAAAATACGCTTCTACAGGAAGAATACCCGGTGGATTTTTACGTCGAGAAGCTAGATTGTCTGATTATGAAGTATTGATATCACGTCTGGTAGATCGTGCTCTAAGACCTATGTTTCCGGAGGATTATCACGCAGATGTTCAGGTGATGATATCTTTAGTATCTGCAGATAAAAATATTATGCCGGATTGTCTTGCCGGCTTGGCAGCTTCCGCGGCACTTGCAGTTTCAGATATTCCATTTAATGGACCAATATCTGAAGTACGCGTGGCAAAAATTGATGGTAAACTGGTTATTAATCCATACCTGAGCGATCTTGAAAATGCCACAATAGACCTTTTAGTGGCAGGAACAGCCCATGATATCGTCATGGTAGAAGGGGAGGGTAATGAAATTTCGGAGGAGGAAATGGTAGAAGCTATCAAATTTGCCCATAAAGCAATCATCGTTCAGGTTGAGGCGCAAAAAGAACTGGCACTTCTGGTTGGTAAAACTGAAAAACGGATTTACAGTCATGAAACAAATGATCCTGATTTAAAAGAAAAGGTTTTTGCGGCAACATATGATAAAGTTTATGCTATTGCCAAGTCAAAATCATCTAAACATGAGCGTAATGATAAATTTTCTGAAGTAATCAATGAATTTATACTGGAATTAGGTGAAGGAGTAGATGATGCCACAATTTATCTCTCTAAAAAATATTTTCATGATGTTCAGTATGATGCTATCCGAAACTTAATTTTGGATGAAGGCATTCGCTTAGATGGGCGTGATTCTCGTACCGTACGTCCTATTTGGTCGGAAGTAGGTTATTTACCAAGTGCACACGGGTCCTCTATTTTCACACGTGGTGAAACTCAGTCCTTGACAACTGTTACTCTGGGTGCAAAATCTGATGAGCAATTAATCGATGGAGCTTTCTTTAACGGTTACCAAAAATTCTTGCTGCATTATAATTTCCCTGCGTTCTCTACCGGTGAGGCTCGTCCAAACCGTGGGACCGGTCGCCGGGAAATTGGTCATGGAAATCTTGCCATGCGTTCCTTGAAGAAAGTATTGCCTGGTGATGAAAATCCCTACACAATTCGGGTTGTTTCTGATATTTTAGAATCAAACGGTTCATCTTCTATGGCTACTGTTTGTGCAGGTACATTAGCGCTGATGGATGCCGGTATTAAAATTAATTCACCGGTTTCTGGCATTGCAATGGGATTGATAACTGATGAAAAAACTGGCAAATATGCAATTCTGACTGATATCCTTGGCGATGAAGATCATCTTGGAGATATGGATTTTAAAGTCACGGGTACCGAAAAGGGTATTGTTGCCTGTCAGATGGATTTAAAAATCAATGGTTTAAAGTGGGAAGTATTAATCGCTGCTTTAAAGCAGGCTAATGATGCCCGTATTCATATCTTAAATGAAATGAAGAAAACCATTGCCGCGCCACGGGAAGATTATAAGCCACATGCCCCTCGCATCGTAACCTTAAAAATTGATAAAGAATTTATTGGTGTCGTAATCGGACCGGGTGGAAAAATTATTCAAGAAATGCAGCGTGAAACCGGTGCAACCATTGCTATTGAAGAAAAAGACAATTTAGGTATTGTTCAAATTTTCGCAGATAATAAAGAGGCTATTGAAAATGCTGTTCGCCGTATTAAAGCAATCGCATCAAAACCCGAGGTCGGTGAAATTTATGAAGGTAAAGTAAAAACAATTATGCCATTTGGTGCATTTGTTGAAATTATGCCAGGTAAAGACGGACTATTACATATTTCGGAGATTGACTGGAAGCGTTATGAGAGCATGGACGGTGTATTGAATGTTGGGGATATCGTTCAGGTTAAACTGCTTGAGGTGGATAAACAGGGTAAATTAAAACTTTCAAGAAAAGCATTAATACCCAGACCTCCACGTCCAGAAGATGCTAAATCTGCATCTGAATAATTTTATTTTTTGAAAAAGTATAAACCTGCCTAGCGCTTGCTTGGGCAGGTTTTTTTTTTAGATAAAATCCTTAATTGAATCCGAGATTAAATAGGAAAACCTGTCCCATTATAATCATTTTCAGATCATGAAGTCTCAAACTAATTCTATTTGTCTTGCTAGGTAAGCCGGAACGGAAACATGCAAATCTGTAACAAGCGGTGTAAGGTCAATTTTATGCCTTCTTATATTTGAGGGATGGCTGTCTAATTATGCATTAGAAACAATTAATCAGGGGTATTTGACTTAAATTCCAGCGTAGTTTAATAAAAATCGAAATAAACAAGGTCAATGATCAAATTTATGGCAATAAACTCCCATGCGATGTCGCCTATTTAAAACTGAATATTGAAAACAATTTGTAATTTAGTGCTATGAAACATCTAATTGCACCTTCCGTTTTGTCTGCTGATTTTGCCAACTTGCAGAATGATATTCAAATGATTAATCGTAGTGAAGCCGATTGGTTTCATGTTGATATCATGGATGGCGTATTTGTTCCAAATATTTCATTCGGATTTCCGGTTCTAAAAGCCATTCAAAAATATGCTGCTAAGCCACTTGATGTTCATTTGATGATTGTTAATCCGGATCGCTATTTATCAGAATTTAAAAATGCAGGAGCAGGAAATATAACCGTTCACATAGAGGCATGCGATCATTTGCACCGAACAATTAATGCAATCAAAGAGCTAGGCTGCAAGGCGGGAGTGGCCTTGAACCCACATACTCCGGTAACTTTACTTGAAGATATATTAGAAGATATTGACCTTGTTTGTTTGATGTCCGTTAATCCGGGATTTGGCGGACAGAAATTTATAGAAAATACCTACAAAAAAATCCGTACACTCCGCACGATGGCTTACGGTAGAAATGATAGTTTATTAATTGAAATTGATGGTGGAGTTTCTACTAATAATGCCATGAAATTAATTCAGGCTGGAGCTAATGTACTCGTTGCCGGAAATGCCGTTTTTTCTGCTCAAGACCCTTTTTTAGAGATTTTCGAGCTAAAAAATCTTAACCCTGGTTTAATGGGTTCATGACCATCATGTGATTGTGAAACAAGTAAATCAATCATCAGCTAAACACTTCGCCTTCCAATCATTTAGAAGAGGGAATTATCGCCTTTCTGTTTGCTTCTTTTCATTTATCTTATCTTTCTTTTTGCCAAAATTGGCTTTTAATCAAGATTTTGGAAATATTAAGGGTAAAATAACCTCAGAAAAAGGAGAGGTGCTGATCGGAGTAACCCTGCAGATAAAAAATACCAGTTTGATCACACAAACCAACAGAGAAGGTGAATTCTTTTTAAGTAAGGTTCCTCTTTCTTCAACGCTCTTCTTTAGCCGCCTGGGCTTTAAGGATTTTCAGATAGACTTCGAATTGGTAGCCGATAAAGATAATTATCTGAATATTGTATTAATCTCAGATATACAGGCACTTGATGAGGTTCATATAACTGAAAGGTATAACGCCAGTAATCTAAAAACAATCGATGCAGCAGCCTTAAATGTTTATCCGCAAGCATCTGGAAGTTTCGAGACTTTCCTCAAAAATATGCCTGGCGTTTCCGGAAACAATGAGTTAAGCTCCCAGTACAGTGTTCGAGGTGGAAACTTTGATGAAAATCTAATCTATTTGAATGACATAGAGATATATAGACCCATGCAAATTTATTCGGGCCAACAGGAGGGACTAGGTTTTATAAATCCGGATTTAGCAAGTAATACTAGATATTCTGCCGGTGGTTTTGAGGCAAGATATGGAGACAAAATGTCCTCAGTTTTAGATGTAAGGTATAGCCGTCCTGATTCTTTATCACTTGACGCTCAAATTGGTTTCCTCTCGCGTTCAGCCTCCCTAAAAGTTCCCTTTAAGAACAGCTATTTATTGGTAGGAATTAGAAACAAGAAGAATCAAAGTCTTTTGGGAACCCTGGAAGGAGATTATCTTTCCGACTTTTCTGACTATCAGTTTTTATTCCGGCATGATTTGGGTTCTAAGTTAAGTTTATCTGTTTTTGGAAATTATAATCATGGCGGACTTCTTATCAATCCAAAGAAGCGACTTACGGAATTTGGTACCTCTGATGAGGTTTTAAGGCTTAATGTAAATTATGATGGCGAGGAAAGTAGTAGTTATGAATCACTAATGGCAGCCCTAACAGTTGCATATAACGCTACAAGTTCATTGAATTTTAAATGGATAAGTTCATTTTCCAGCATAGATGAGGAAGAAAATAAGGATTTGTTAGGTTGGTATGCCTTCAATGAAAAAAATGGCGGCTTAGACCCCAAAAACTTGGGTTCTCTCCTTGGATCGGGGTCAAATTTGGCTTTCAGAGATAATTTTTTGAATACCATGATTTTGAATACTGAATTACGAATGTATAAGCAGATTCGGAACTCATTTATTGAAACAGGTATTCGTTTCCAGTCCGATAAAATTAAAGATAGGATTGATGAATATTATGGAATAGATACCACCGGATATTCTCTTAGGTCTTCAGCAAGATGGAATTACTCAGATATAATAAATCAAAAACATATTCAAGAAATAGGAAGGGTCAGCGGATTTATTCAAAGTACTTTTAATTTAAAACCAAACTTAACTCTAGCTGCTGGATTACGGGCAAATTTTAATGCCTTCTCCCGAGAAAAATTAATTAGTCCACGCGTTTCATTGTTTTACTCACCTGCCTTTAAAGATGACATCTTGTTTCGTTTTTCTTTAGGTAGCTATTCTCAGGCGCCATTTTATAGGGAAATTAAGCAGTATAACGGAATTATAAACCCCAATGCGCGCGCGCAACGCTCTTTCCACTTCATTGCCGGTACCGATTACGAATTTGATGGCTTAGGTACCAGGTTAAAGTTTAGTTCTGAACTCTATTACAAGATACTTAGCCGTATTACTCCTTATAAAATTGAAGATCTGAAATTAAGGTATCTTTCAGAAAGTACAGCAAAGGGTTATGCTGCCGGTGCCGACTTTAGTTTAATTGGAAATTTCGCAGGTGATCTAATGTCAACTTTTAGATTTTCTGTTATGAAAACCAAAGAGGATATTAAAGATGACTCTTTTCAGACAGTTGATGAAAAAGGGAAACCGGTCACCATTGCACCGGGATATTTGAGACGACCAACAGATCAACTGTTTAACATCGCGATGATGTTTCAGGATAGACTTCTTCAAAATCCAACTTATAAAGTGCATCTTAACTTAATATATTCTTCTGCACTTCCGTTCGGCCCTCCCGGTCCTGAGAGGTATACCGACCAATTTAAAATACCGGCCTATAAGCGTGTTGACATAGGTTTTTCTAAGGATTTGGCTGATTCTCAAAGTAAAAATTCCTTTGTATTTGTAAAGAAATATTTTCAATCACTTAGCCTTCATGCTGAACTTTTTAATCTTTTAAACTTTAAAAACACCGCTTCCTATTTATGGCTTGATGACAAAAATGAGAATCAATACGCCGTTCCAAATTACCTGACATTCCGTCGATTTAATTTAAGAGTGATAGCCAAGCTAAAAACTTGATAAGATATTTTATTGATAAGCATTAAATTCCTCAATTGTCTCAAAATATTGTCTTATTTTTGAGCAAGAAATATTTTAGCTATGGTACATAATTTTGGTGCAGGTCCCTGCATCCTGCCTCAGGAAGTTTTTAAACAGGCCTCCCAAGCTGTCCTGGATTTTAATGGTACAGGATTATCTATTTTAGAAATCTCTCATCGTACACCAGAGTTTGAGGCTGTTGTCGATGAAACCGTTTTTTTAATAAAGGAATTGTTAAATGTCCCCAATGGCTATTCCGTGGTTTTATTACAAGGTGGCGCAAGTTTACAATTTTCAATGGTTCCAATGAATTTACTTGGAGAGAATCAAACTGCAGCTTACCTTGATACCGGGGTTTGGGCCTCCAAAGCATTCAAAGAAGCCAAAATTTTTGGAAATGTCAATGTTTTGGCGTCCTCAAAAGATCAAAATTACACGTATATCCCAAAGGATTTCGTCATTCCCGAGGATTCAGCTTACTTTCATTTTACGTCAAATAACACTATTTATGGTACTGAATTATTTGATGTTCCAAAATCTTCCGTTCCGGTAGTTTGCGATATGTCATCCGATATTTTAAGTAGAGTAATTAATGTTGCTGATTTTGATTTAATTTATGCAGGAGCCCAAAAAAATATGGGGCCTGCCGGAGTAACTGTAGTAATCGTAAATGATGAAATTCTTGGCAAACTGGATCGTAAGATACCATCAATGCTTGATTATAAAGTTCAAATTGAGGGAGGATCCATGTATAATACCCCCCCTGTATTCGCTATTTATGTTTCCATGTTAAATCTTCGTTGGTTAAAATCTAAAGGAGGTGTAGCTGAAATCGAAAAGGAAAATATTTCTAAATCAAAAGCTCTTTACCAGGAAATTGACCGCAATCCACTATTTAAGGGCACCTGCAGACCCGAAGATCGGTCGAGGATGAATGTATGCTTCGTTATGGAAAATCCTGAACTTGAAAAACCATTCTTAAAATTTACGGAAGATCGGGACATTGTTGGATTAAAAGGCCATAGAAGCGTTGGCGGTTTCCGCGCTTCAATTTATAATGGTTTACCTATAACAAGTGTTCATGTATTGATAGATGCAATGCAGGATTTCGCAGAAAAGTATACCTAAAACCAAATAAATGTGTACTTATGCGTAGTATTTTTTTTACTTTTTTTTATAATTAGAATTAAACCACTCAAATAAGTTAAATATTATGTTTCGCATCCTCGCCAATGATGGCATCGACCCAATAGGGAAAGAATTATTAGAAAAGGCAGGTTTTCAGGTAGACACTACTCATATTCCACAGGATCAACTTTTTGAAGGTTTAAAAAATTATGATGCTGTAACTGTTCGTAGTGCAACCAAAATTAGAAAGGAATTAATCGATGCATGTTCAAATATTAAGCTAATCGGACGTGGTGGGGTTGGCATGGATAATATTGATGTAGATTATGCAAGAAGTAAAGGTCTTGCCGTAGTAAATACTCCTGCAGCATCCTCTCTTTCCGTGGCTGAATTGGTCTTTGCACATTTATTTACCGGGATTAGGTTTCTGCAAGATTCGAATCGTAAGATGCCCCTAGAAGGCAATACGAGGTTTAACGATCTAAAAAAAGCCTACGCCAAAGGAATTGAACTTCGTGGTAAAAAAATAGGTATCATTGGTTTTGGCAGGATTGGTCGCGAAACAGCTAAAGTAGCCCTGGGACTGGGTATGGAAGTTCTTGCTTATGATCTTTTTGAGGTACCTAATCAAATTGAGGTGTTAATCGGCACTAATATTCGGGTTCAATGTCCCATTAAAGTACTCGCTCTAGATCAACTAATCAAGGAGTCCGATTTTATTAGTCTTCATGTACCTTTTTCTGAAAAGCCGGTCCTGGGAAAAGCAGAATTTGATTCCATGAAAAATGGGGTAGGTATAGTCAATTGTTCTCGTGGCGGTACTATTGATGAAGATGCACTAATAGAGGCTTTAAATTCAGGGAAACTTGCATTTGCAGGTTTAGATGTATTTGATAATGAGCCCAATCCTTGTCAGGATCTTTTAACTCATCCGAAGGTTTCATTGACCCCACACATCGGTGCTTCTACAAATGAAGCACAGGAACGTATAGGAACTGAATTAGCGAATCTTATTATTGATTTCTTTAAATCAATCTGATCGAAGGTTTTGTCTGGTTTGTTACCCTAGATTTTAAATGGAATGCCAAAAATCAAACCATTCAAAGGGATCCATCCGGTTAATAATTTTGCCGGAAAGGTTGTACTTAA
>Ga0194133_10002903_pt1 | contig 25307 bp, 26 predicted proteins | sample TA2KigOf40mmetaG_FD_155448 | JGI IMG/M metagenome (GOLD analysis project Ga0194133, IMG submission 155448) | Freshwater microbial communities from Lake Tanganyika, Tanzania - TA2015055 Kigoma Offshore 40m | ecosystem: Environmental > Aquatic > Freshwater > Lake | place: Tanzania: Lake... | reverse complement strand
CCTCGCGCAGGAGAGCCTGAACTGCACGGCGTGCCCGGCGGGCTCTGGGACGTTTGCGTACATGAACGCGAGCAGCGCGCTGCACTGCGTTTGTCTGCCGGGCTTCGAGAACGCGTCGGCGCGGTGCGAGGAGTGCGGGGTGGGTTTCTACAAGGATGTACTAGCAAATGTCTCGTGCACGCGCTGCGTGGCGCACTCGGACACGCTGGCGACGGGCAGCGCGAACGTGAGCGCGTGCGTGTGCGACCCGGGGTACTCGAAGCCGCACCTGGCCACGCTGCCGCCCGGGCCGGAGGACCACGCGCTGCCGTGCGAGCCGTGCGCGGCGGGGTCGTTCAAGCGCGCGCGGGCGGACGAGGCGTGCTTGGAGTGTCCTGCTGACCACTTCTGTCCGGAGGGCTCGGTGGAGCCGACGGCGTGCCCGGCGAACAGCTCGGCGGCGCCGGGGCGCGCGGCGGTCGAGGAGTGCCTGTGCCACGCGGGCTTCCACTTCGCGCGGAGCGAGGCCGGCGCGTTCTTCTGCCAGCCGTGCGCGCCGGGCTTCTACAACGAGCAGGTCAACCAGTCGGCGTGCGTGGCGTGTCCGGTCAATACCTACAACCCCGACACGACTGCGCCCTCGGTCGCCAGCTGCCGCCCCTGCGACCTTAACGCAGCGGCGTCTGCCGCCTCGTTCGCGATCGAGGACTGCACCTGCAACCTCGGCTACGCCGGCGCCCCAGGGCAGTCCTGCACCGCCTGTGCGCCGGGCACATACCGCGACGAAAACAGTCTTAATCATATTTGTGAAGCGTGTCCGACAAATACCTACAATAACCTGTATGCTTCAATCTCTGCTGGAGCGTGTCTGTCCTGCCAAGCCAACACCTCCAGCGCCGCCGGATCTGGAAGCCAACGCGCCTGCGTGTGCGACCCAGGACTCTCTGGCGTGCTGGACCCTGCCGCTGGAACAGACGGCGTCTACGTCTGCACCGCCTGCGTCCCAGGTTCCTTCAGCGACCACAAGAACGCCTCCGTGTGCACGCTATGCGCCGCCGGCAAGTTCTCGACTGCCCGAGGTGCCCCGACCGGCGACACTTGTGTTGCCTGCGCGAGCGGCAGCGTCACTCTTGAGCCCGGCCTGACGGCCTGCACCCCGTGCGCCGCGAACACGTGGCAGAACACGAGCGTGCCTGAACACCTTGCATTGCCGTGCGACGCGTGTCCGACGAACGCAAGCCACGCGCAGGAGAGCGTGGTGGACGTCTTCACCTGCGTGTGCGCGCCCGGCCTGTACAAGTCGCCGCTGGACTTCGGCTTCCGCTGCGCGCTCTGCGAGCCGGGCTCGCGCTGCCCCGGCGCGGACCGGATCGAGGCGTGTACCTTCAACACCTTCGCCGTCGGCGGCGTCGTGACCGAGTGCACACCGTGCGCTGCACTGAGTCGTGCGGCGACGAGCGCGCCTCTGTCAAGCCCTGCGCAGTGCCAGTGCCTGTCTGGCACCGAGGGCACCTTTCACGATCTCTGCACCCACTGCGCGCCTGGCAAGTTTCAGCCGTCGGACCTTACCGCCAACGCCACAGGAGCAACTGGCAACATTTACGCCACGCAGACCCTATGCCAGCCCTGCCCAGCAGACCAATATCAAGTGCTTTCTGGCGCCATCGCATGCACTGCCTGCCACGGCAACAGCTCCACACTCGGTGCAGTCGGCAGCGCCAGCCCTACCGCCTGCACCTGCGACCCGCGCTTCCACGGCGTTAACGGCGTCGCCTGCAGCCTCTGCGAGCCAAACACCTACTGCACAGGCGGAGAAGTTGCAAGCATCTGCCGTCCGTTCTCTTCAAGCCCGCCTGGCTCTTCAACAACGGCAGATTGTACCTGCAATCCTGGGTACTACGCCCCATACGGCCCCGACCACCCTTGTGCCAAGTGTACCGTAGGCTTTTTTTGCCCCGGAGGCAGTATTAGCCAGGTCCAGAACCCATGCCCTGCCAACGCATCCAGCGCTGCCGGCGCAGATGGCGTGCACAAGTGCGTCTGTAACCCTGGCCATTGGCGCGGCTGTAGTGCGGCTGGCCAAGATGCAGCCGGCAACGCGTGCACCATCGACTGGAGCTTGCCTTGCACCCCGTGTGGCGCAAATGCAATTTGCGTGAACGACACACTGCTGCACTGTCCAGAGCACAGTTCTGCCCCGCCTCAAAGCGACGACGCGCGCGACTGCATTTGTGCCGGCGGTTACTTCGCCGAGTACGGACCGTAGAAATCGTCACATTGATATTTAACACCACGATGCACAGACAGCATGACGCAGGAGGAAAGCATATACCGCATCAACACCAACGGCACTGTCGACGTCGTGCACATCGCGCCGGAGCAGGAGCTCGGCCAGTTCTATGTGGAAGCACTTCAGTGCACCAATTTCACGTACGTGAAGGAACACCGCATTGTCTCAAACGGACGGCAGACCGACTACACGCTCTTTCTCGTCTGCACTGAGGACCCTGATTGGGAAGACTTCAACCCAACCGTAAGCCAGATCCTCGGCGACCACATCTGTGGCCCCGCGCTGATCGTGTGCATGCACGCCGTTGGCGCCGACGGCCAGGAGCGCCTGGCCGACGTCGGTCTCATCTACAACGCCCTCGGCAGCAATCTGCCCACGCAGTGGACCGAGCACGAAATTGCTGAGATCCGCAGTGGCCCGCTCAAGGACCGCGTGCTCGAGCTTCTGGGTCTCTTTGACCTTGAGCTTTGAATGATAAAATTATGCTTTTTATTACACACCTCAATACCCCTTTACCAAAATGCACCAGTGTTCAGGAGGACATCACGCCTGCAACGCGCAACTGCGTACGCAACGTCGACAGGCAACACGGGCAGGTCATTCATGTAGTCTCGACAGAAGCGAGCGATCTGGTGGCACGAGCGCCAGTCCAGGCCGCGGGTCTTGTGCAGTCGCATCGCAGTGTCCACATGCAACGCATGGATGCACATGTAGAAAGCCATCTGTGCCCACGCAGTCAGGTTTCCGATTTGAATGTGCAGAATGATGCGATTTTGTCTGACACGAATTGGTACCATGTACCTGATAGACTCAAAGTCAACACGCATCTGGTGCAACTTCATCGACAGCTGCTGGTGAGCAACCTGCGTGTCTGTCAGAGACCGAAAGAGGCGCATTTTGGCCCTGCCCGCGAGGATCTTGAGCCTTGCAACTACACGCATGCACGTAAGAACACGCATGCGTCCTACACAAACACTCTTTTATACCCTCTTATGTAAAACCCGAGGCGGCGGCGCTCTGCACTCTTAACAGCAAGCAAAAACTGTTTATAAGACAGCACGCACATGCCACGCGTCCTATTGTACTGCCTCGTCGTAATGATGCATATTGCAGGCACTTGTTCGTTAAAATTGTCGCAATCCATGCCGTGGCTCTACGCGCAAGCGTCGGGCAGAGAAAAGTTTGCTTTTGCTTGTCTTTTGAAACCTAAGCCGACTTTTGCAACCACGGGTCATAACCGTTTTGAACACATGCAGCTTGCTAACAATACTGCGCAAGTTGTCACATACATGCGCGATGCAGCAACTCTGCAAGAACACGAGCATCAATGCTCATGTGACGACGTGCATGAGTTGCAATCCAGCATCGCAAAGATGCAGGACAACAATCGCGACCTTTGTCGACGCGTGCAAAGGCTGGAATACGTCCTTGCAGAGCTGCTGGAGACGATGCAGACCAGCGATGACATGGCATTTCTTGAGAAACAGACTTGCTCCAGCGTCATTTACAACTCCGAGCTCACGCGGCCGCGGTCATTGCGGCTGCTGCGCAGCGGGCTAAAAGATTTACAAAAAAAATGGGCTTTTTGACACACGAACCAAAAAATCAAAAAATGCATGAATTCCAAATTTGCCAGAAATAACAGAATCGTGAAACTTGCAAGCTCGTATTTAACAGCGGAGCGGCAGGTGATGGCTAACGCTTCGCGTAGCCCTTCTCCAGAGGTCGTATTTGTCGGCAGCGATACTCAGCGCGATCCTCCGCGCACTCCGTCCCCGAGGCCGGATCCTTTGTTCGGGCCGTCGTCGCCAAGGTCGCCGCCCGAGTACACGCTCACCGCAGTGGCTGTGGCCACAGGCTTTGACGGACCTGCACTGCAGTGGGGCGGCGCAGCGGGCGGCGGCGAGGGCGGCGCAGCGGGCGGCGGCGAGGGCGGCGCAGCGGGCGGCGGCGAGGGCGGCGCAGCCGGCGGCGAGGGCGGCGCTGCGGGCGGCGATGAAGGACCAAGCGCCGGCACAGATGCAGAGATGGAGGATTCGGAACAGGGCGCTGCCAGCGGTGCCCGACGCAGCAGCCGGCCGAGGAAGAGAACTGACCGGTATGTCGACAACCTTGGACGCGCAGCAGCGTCAGACGCACAGCTTCTCAATCTGACGAGGCAGAACCAGCAGCTTCAGCGCAATCTTCGAGATCTTCAAAAGGACCTCCGGGAGGCTCGCGAAGAGTGTGCCACTCTCAATCAGCGCAATGGCGAATTGCGTGATCAGCATGAGATGGCCGAGCAACGCGTAACCAGGTGGCGCCGCGATGCTGCAGAAGCCGTAGCGGAAAAAAACAGGGTGCAAACTGAGGCAAATGCGGACAATGCCAGGTTGCAGCATTTGCTCAATGTGCAAACAGAGATCAACAAGCGCGCCCGGTGTGTTGATATCAACGGGCTTACGCAGCAAGAGCTTGAAGAGCGGCGCCAGGAGCTCGACAAAGCGATGAATGAGGCTCTTTTGCGCATCCAGGACGCACAGCTGTGGCTCTTGGCCAAACAAAACATCGAAGAAAAGCGCCCCAACTTCTGCTGCGTGTTCAGCAAGGAGATTTTCGAAGACCCGGTGCAGGCCTCAGATGGCTTCACATACGAAAGAGAGCAAATTGAAAAATGGCTCAACGAGACCAACGGTCATAAGCTGTTGCCCATAAGATCCCCCCGAGGCGGACAAGTGACCACCAGAATCGTGATCCCGAACTTGGACTTCAAGGCAGAAATCATAGCGGCCATTGACGAGGAGTATGCAAATCTCAAGCGTGAGCGCGATGGTCCGGCCAAGGGCAACGGAGGGGCAGCGGTTTAGGCTGTGTGTGTGTGAGTGACTTGATGCAGGCTGTGTGTGTGTATATGACCTTGATGTAGGCATTTGTGTGTGGAGATGGATTTTTAGCGACCAATAAAATTTTACAAATCATAATGCACACCCGCAGCGCGCACCACGAAGCGCCTCGACAGCGACCTGTAGCCTTGAAACGGCGTCACATAGAGCGTCAAGACGCCTCTCATGATCTGCTGAAAACGCCGCCAGCGCCGCGCAGTGCGCTGCAGCCTCATATTGCGCCGCCTGCGCCTTTCCCAAGGCATCGGCGGCGCACGACGTTCGATAAGCGCGCGGCAGCATCTCGCTCGCGTCACACATGTCTACGTCCACACACAGACCTGCCATACCGAACTGTGCTTAAATACCATTCTGCAACAGCAAAAAACAGTCAGACATGCAACCCTCGTGTTTTATAAGTTTGCGCGTATAAAAGGCTAAGAAGACATGCCTCTTACCTTGCAAAATACAGACAACCCATACGTCGTCTCGCAGGAAATACTAGGCTTTAGGACACATCTTCAACCAATTTCTCTTCAACCAAATCCAAAAAAACGGATTTCAGTGCACGCGCAAACTGAGGCCGTTAAGCCTTGCATGAAGACTATCGGTGAGAACCCAGAATGGTGGGCTACAGATGGCCGTGCAAAAAATGGTCACGCAAACAAATTGATCATGAGATTCTTCCATAAGCTTGCTGTCAAAGTCTCCGACCACTGCAAGTTTATTGTTCACTCCTACAACGACACATTTTACAATCATGCAAAGAAATCGTTCGACGAATTGACATCTGATACAACCTACACCGAACGAAGAGAAAAGTGCCTTTCAAAAAAAACCGCCCCCGACTTAAAGTACATCAAGTTCGGACAAGACGTCATTACATATTACAGATCAGGCCGTGAAATTGCTCATCATTTTCTTCGAGTATTTCGACATAGTCAGTATCTAGACACAATTGTCCTGCAATATCACACTTTTGAGGACAAACCTGATCTCTTGAAAAAGCTCTTGCTTGAATTTTTGACAAATGAACTAAAAGTTTTTGACAAATATCAGCGACTGGCTTGCGAAAAAAAGGTTCTTGCAAAGACTATTGAAAATACTACAATATTTGACGCACTGCACAGCACTCTTGTACAAATGGGAAAGAAGGTAGTTTTGCTGTACTGGTGTAGCGAATGGAAAGATGAATATTTATTCTTCTTTGACAAGCATGGCCCTTGCGCACGTCTGCTTTACCCGGAACGAAAATCTGACTCCCTCGCGTACACTACTCCAACATTAAACTTAAAAAGCGTAAAATGCCAAATTTCCAGCATATTTGACAGAAACACGTGCAATCAGCTGGCCCAAATATCACTACAAGACTGGGTATTGCTTATACAGTCGAGTTACGACGGCACAATTGACAAATACTTGCATTATGCGGAAACAGGAAAAGATGTCGATATGATTAGGCTCAAAAAAGACAAAGATTTTTACAGGAAACTATACATAATGCTGCAGCAATATTACAGTAATACACGCTTTGAAAACATAACATACAAATGGCATGTTCTTGAAGAACCCCTTAATAATGCATGGGCAAAAAAATTCAATTCTGTGTCGCTATCTAAAACAAAAGCGTGTTTTACAATGCAAAATTCAGACAAAAAAAATTTCACAACAAATGGGGAAGAATGGTGGCAGCCGGGCGACCAAAATTTTGAACGGGACAGAGAGGACGCAGAAGCGCAAGCTGCCATAGAAGATCATCGAGACGATTCAGAAGGTCAAAGCTTCAGCGCTTCTGTAAGTCAAGGAAGACGGACCAAGAAAAAAAAGAAAAAAAAATAGCCTCGCCGCTGCAGGCGCAAATTTTTCAAACCAAGGACAATGTCCGGCATAATGTCCGCGACCGGCCCTGCGCAGGCACCTCCTGCTGCGCCCGAGCAGGCCGCGCCGAGCGAGGCTGCCGGCCGCCGCAACTTCGCGCGCATGCTGCGCGCCTTCGGCCTGCCGCGGCCGTGGCCGCGCGTGCAAGCAGGTTAGCACTATTAAAGAGGCCACACACAGTAGCATGGCCGCCGTCGACACCGAAACGTGTCTCAGCAACAGCTCCGCCGAGGACATCCTGCTCGCACTCGCCCTGGCTCACTCACGCAAGGACAGCACTTTGTCGGTTCTGCCGATCGATGTGCTGCCAAAGATCGCCTGCCTCGTGCGCTCGGAGCAGCAAGAGTTTCTACAGTCTCAGGGCCGAATCACGCCGCCTGCTACTCCTACGCCGCTCGGACAGCGCCCACCCAAGCTGTCTGGCAAGCGCCGTGTGTAGAAAGACTGTAAAATTCAATAAAGCATGACAACACTGAGTTTATGTTATATTTAATGGCTTTCAAATTGTCTAGCTAGTTCTCAGAGCTGTACTCGCCGTCGGAGAAATCAAACGACGAGCTGAGCGTGTCGACACTGCCGCCGTCAGCAGCGTTGCCATAGAAAATGGTCTCTGCCTCTGTCGGCGCAACGCTGTGCCGATCGTCTTGCCACCAATCCCAAGCTTCTTCGGCACTGCAGCCTGTAACCTGCATTCTCGTGTTCACTGCATCTTTTCCCGATGCATAAACAAAATGCCAATCTCCATGGTTGCATGAAGGACATTCTCGGAAAGTGATACGATGCCTCTTGCACAGCACTGTGCCCAGGAACGCTTGTACGGTCTGGTAGTAGGCCGCCATGTTCCTGTTCTGACCATCTTATATACACAAGCTGTAATTCCACAAAGCAAAAAATAACACAACTTTTTTTCACTGCCATTTTTCAAAACCGTATTTAACAGCGCGTCTCGCAGGAAGATGAATGTTTTTACCGTCATTCAGATCGTCATCATGCTGCAGGCCTTGGCCCGCCGCGCCCGTGTCCGCGCCTATTGGGCCCGCCAGCCGCTCCCGCCTTGTAAGAGTTTGACACGTGGTGCAAAGCAGTACAGCGGACACTTCATGTGGCGCTGCCAGAAGCAGCTCGTGCGCAATCTCAACCTGGACCCGCGTGGCTACCACAGTGTTACCTCGTCCAGGCAGACGCTTCTGCACTACACCGCCAGGAAGTTCATGAAGGACCTCGATCAGCCGGGTGTGTGGCATCCGCTTAAACGCGCACGCTCCGACTCGGGTGTTGGGATTGGCCAGGACCACGAGCATGTCGTGAACGAGAAGCTCCGGATGCACCCATCATACCTTCTGGCAAAGACGGAGCAGGAGCAGAAGCGCCAGCAGGAGCGCGATCTCGCGCTTGCGAATCTTGCCGACCAGCTGGACCAGTCTGCCAAGAAGCAGAAGCTTCATCACTAAGCAGTAGGACTGTTGTAAGCGCTGTAAAGACTTGTTCTCAATAAAATTGTTACCTCACCACAGCCCGCGCGGTCATTGTCAAATTGTGATCCTCATCTTGCTCAGAGTGTTAGCGTTTGCAAAGCGTCGATTACTGAGCTGTCCAATGCGGAGCTGTGCGGGGAGCCATTGCTGTGCCGCAAAAAAGGCGTCCGCCAGATGGAAAATCTCCAGCGCCTATTCGGCACGATGTCAATCCATGTGTCAATGTCCACGTCCTGTATCGGGTCGCCGAGACCCAGCATGTCTTCTTTGAATAATTCTTGTACCATAATTTTTAGTGTATCGAAGCACATGTCCTTCAATGGCCTGCCCTCGTTTAGTTCGTCAGCGCGGTGCTCCAGCATGTACTGACGCCACCTGTCTCTGTCGTACAAAAATATTTCGTTTACATAACGAGCTGGAAGCCAGTCAACTTGATCTGGATCCGGAGTCGCCTCAACGCGAAGCCATATCCATTTTTCGAAAGGGCAAAAATTGTTAAGGAGCTCAATAAGATGGTCATGGGATGCTTCATAATCTGCGCGCTCGACTGTGAGAAAAACTCTGTCATAATATTCAATGGCATCGAAACATTGAATTTCCAATTGCACGGGATGGTGAAAAAGCGCCAACTCTTGTACTGTCAATTGCTCGAAGAAATCGATCTCAGCTTCCGCGTATGCATCAGCGGCCAGCGCCTCTTCGTACAGGTCTTCTGCGCGCGGCCACATGGGATGCCGCTGCTGGGCTGCGCCGGTCGTCATTGCGGGTTTATCACTGACATGTGTTTTATCACTCACGAGGTACCTGTTATATGGCATGCGAGGCGCGTGCTTAATATGCGTCTTGCATAATTAAATCATCCCGCTCTGGTGTCCTGAATTCTGTCAATGAATATAGGCCCGTCGTAGTGCACGCGCAGCATCAACCTGGCATCTTCAGTGCTCATAAAAAACTGAAAGTAAATATAAAACTGATCATCTTGACTTGTGGCCTCAAGTACCCCTGTTTCCGTTATGTACACATGCCAATGTATGGTATTCCACCTGTCGTTGTCTGCCTCAGACTGTTGCTGAAATAGGCGGTCAAATGCACGAAGCAGCGTTTGAGCAATTAGCCCGCGAGTGTGATAATCGTACTCGTTTTTGTGCTCCAACACATGCAAAATATGTTCTGTGTTGTCGCCGACTATGTGCATCGGATCGATCTCTACGTTTTGATGGCAAAAATTGTCCGGCATCATCTGGCCAGGCTCTGGCAATTCTTCGTCACTGCTTTCAATGTTGGTCATAGTGTGCACAGTGTACGGGTTAGCGAGGCGCGCGGTCATAACACGACATTTGCTTTAATACTGTAAAGTATGAAGAGAATATATATTTTTTTTTGTGAAGTGAATCTGATCAATCTGAATTTAGAAACGAACTTTTGACCACCGCGAACTATAAAAGATTGTGCAGACATGGATGTCAAGTACGAAGAGCTTGTGCGCGTGAAAATAGGGTACGGACCGACTCGCGAGCAGCCAATGGCCGGAGCGTCCAGGAACCGCGCGCGGAGCATAATATGGAAAACCTATAAAGTGGAGATGAATTTTTCGCGCGACCACGGATACTTTCGCGTCAAACATCTGCCCAGCCCTGCGCATTGCCTCGATTATGCACGCGATGCTGACGACCAGGAGGAAAACTATGTGGAGCCTAACGAGTATTTTGAGGAACAATGCGGGTGCGGTGTCGTGCACGACGGCAGCGAACACGACACCGTCGAAAGCGAGGGCGCAGGATCAGTTTTTAACGTGCGGCCACATCTGCAGCGTGAGGCTCGTATGCCACGGACGCTGCCACCGGAACGCTACGTCAACGATACGTGGCGGGATCCTGAGGAGGATGATATAAATCTTGCGGTTTTGAGGCAAACTGGCGGGATAGGCCCATTACTCTTTTTGATGGACGACGATGGAAATGATAATTTAGTGGAAACTGTGGTGTTGCGCTATTCTGCTGACGGGTTTGAGGGGCAATCGCCTTCAATAAAGCTGGAGTATGCGTCAGATCGTTGGCTTCGGTATGTGAACGGAGAGGAAGTTTCTACAGACTCCGAGCAAGCAGAAGAAGAGCAAACAGAAGAAACAGAAGAAGAGAGCTTTGAACCGTCTGATACGGCATTGGAAGCAGCCGAAGATGAAGACATGCAAATGGTAGACAACTTCTTTGCGCCCACGCCCCCAGAATACGTAATGGAGGAGGACGACGACAGCGACAGTGACGACGACGCTGATTCAGACGATCCAGGATCCTGCTGGTACAGAGCGCACAGCGACCGCATTGTGCATTTACTTTCAGAGTGGCTTGACAGAATGCGGCGCGAACACCGGCTGCTTGGGCGCATACGCATAATCAGTGCACCAACTACCGACGCACCACACGGATACAGATGGCCGTTCTTGGGTGAGTCAGAATGGTACAGGCCGCTGCCGGGTCTTGTGCGGCCGGTGGCATCTGTTCATCATAACTCATCGGAGCGGCCGCACTACGGGCCAACTTCGCGTACGTTACGCGCGCGCGAAGAGGGGCGGCATAATTTGCTTGGTGGCCTTGGCGGCACCGGCGCCAGACCCAGGCACCACACTCATCGCCCTGCCAAAACCACTCAAAGCCTTGCAAAGACGGGTAACGTGTACCTTGTTCGTTTATAAGTATTAAAGGTCTTTTATTCATGCCTGCAAACCCGTACGTCGTCAGCGAAAATTTGTCTGTAGCAGTCCTTTCGACAAAGGAAGACACACCTGCATTAGCCGTTGCAAGATATGAAGAAGTGAAACGATTAGAAGGCATTTTGGTCAAACTAACGCGTGGTTACCATGTAATTCAAGCTGAACCATCCAAAGCTCTGTGTCGATGGCTTTTTTCATCGAAACTTGCCGAAGCCAAAACACTTACTAATGATCCGCTGCTGCCAAATCTGTCCACCGGTGTGTACCATGACAAAAGCATTTGCACAGAACTCAAAGACAACCTCGATTTTGCTCACAACGTGTGTGACGCATTGTGCACAGCCAGCAAAGAAGCGATCACGCGCTTGAACACGCTCAAGAATCAAACAACGCAGTCGCAAGTCAAAATTTCTAAAATACACAACAGATGGCGGGTTTCTTCTGGAACTGCGAGCATCTTCATTGCAGACGATTTGTTGTGCAGGCTACAGAACATGTATCGTCAAACTCTCGAAATTAAAGACGACGTTCACTTAGACCAAACATTTGCCAAACGACTCTTTTGTTTACTGATGCGTTATCAGGCATTAGGTGGTTCTGATAATATTAGTAACAAACAAGGAACTTTTCACGAGGCGTCAAAAATTTTTTTGCCCCAAGCATGGTCCATCTTTGAAAAAGACTTGGGCGTAACCATGGAATGCACTGCGTCTCCTTTTAACTGCACAGCACCAACGTTTTGGTCGGCATTTACTGACACAGACTGTTTCTTTGGCAGCAAAGGTAACTTTTTTGATGCTACTGACACAGAATTTAGTCAAGGAGGATCGTTCATGGCTGATGGCCCTCCTGAGGAAGAAACTCTTGCTCGTTTGGAAAAACGCATACATGAAGTTCTTGAGCAAACCTCCAAACTTGACAAACCTACCTCATTTGTAGTCGGTTATCCAGCCTGGAAAGATATGAGCTGTTGGAAAAACTTGAAAAACAGCAAATATCTTGTTTTTCACGTGAAAAACTGCCACACTGACAAAAGACTCGGTGTGGTACACCATCTTGGCAATATGTCGTTGTTTATTTTACAGAACGATCGCGGAAAAAAGCAGTGGCCTGTAACTTCAGACGTAAAGGCAAGACTAAATAGCGTATTTGGTGTGCATACACCCGCAATCACCACCGGCGCAGCTCAACAGCGAAATCCCATGTGGCCGCACGCAGAAGAGCTGCACAGAGAGGCGCTAGAAAACGACCACGACGTGCAACCCGACGTGCAACCCGACATCGAAGACGAAGACGTTGGTTCGTTTTCAAATGAATTCACGGCAAATCGTGAAGCCACCGCTCTGATGCAAGCATCATACAATTTTGGTGAGCTCGACGAGGATGCACATCATGCTTGGGGTATGCGAATAATAGCTTATTTTAATACCCTTTGTAAACCAGTCTTGCCACAGGAAGCAGAAACTTGGGCAAACCTTGCCTGGCAAATTCGCGTGTCGCCCAACGTGATTGAATGCAGGAGTGTCGAGCCTTCTCGCATTGGACGTCATCAGTTTTGGCTCGAGGGCTTCACGCGTTTGGCACATCTTGGCGACAGCGAGAGCGATGATGAAAATCCTCGGCGCGTGCTGTGGATTGAAGTGGTCTACGAAGGGCCATTCACGTTCCACTTGTTTACATAAGTGGCCTGTCTTGCACCTTCATCCTAATAGAGTGACGTTTTAGCGCTTCCACGGTTCGCACATGTCCAAATTCCGCCTCAAATGCTTTCACAGCAGCAGGCCAGCCGTCTATCTCTCCGCATGCCATCAAGACCTCTTTATTGCAAAACGCTTCGAGCCACAGCTCCTCTTCCGGCGTCCAGAACTTATCTTGCTCGACGACAATTTGCAGTGAAGTGCGCAAACGCTTCGCACACGACCTCAAGCTGGCAAGCTTTCGCGCGTAACCAAACTTTTCGGTGAAAAGAACAGATACTTTAAGCCAGTTGCTGCTTTTGTTAGTTTGGCCAGGTCGCCGTTTTGAAAACTGCACAAGCCAGTCCAGTTCATCTTTGGTCCAGTACTTGTACACTCTCACCGGCTGCTGCTCCGACATGAGCTTCTGTAATGTTCATAATGTTCATAAAATTTATTTTTTAAATTCAAAAATTTGACTATTCTGAAAATTTTGCCGATTTTGCTAATTTCGACACGTCCACGAACCAGAGTCCTTTTACGACTGTTCAAAGGACACCCGTATTTAACAAAACGGCAAGCAGAAGATGTCTGACTTGCGCTTGACCGCGCTTCTGTCAGACACGGACATTGGCACGCTGCTGCTGAAGCATCTGACAATCCAAGAAGGCGGGCTCCTGAGCGGCACGTGTAGGACGGTGTATACTGTAGTGCGCGCCGCCGAAAATACGCCGGACAAGTGGACGCCTATGTGGAGCTTGGACCGCGTGCTTAAACGGCTCGAGCGCTTCAGGCAGCCCTATTTCGCAGACGGAGGCCTGCAGTTCAAAGAGACGACAGCGCTTGCGCGCCTGGTGATTGAGGATATGCTGCCCCACATGGTTGCAAGGCTTGATTTCCACGTCAACACAGCCCGTATGTTCCCTGAGTTCGCCAGCATTGGTGTGCTTGGCTGCACCGGTCTGCTCGTACTCAGGAGACAGCGCTGGATGAATGAAATTCATCACTGCTTGAACTTTGGAGCGCTTTCTGGCCAGCATATGATGCGGGCAGCGCGCACGGCCGCCCCAGGTTCGTACATCAGTGATTTGCTGAACGACCTCGGCCTGCACTATGCATATCAGCACAACCCATGGGCAAACATTGCACTGCCTCCTTTGCTGCTGCCTCTGGCTGAGGTCCATGTGCCTGCGTGGTCTATTTGACCTATTTGATGTCCTCGTCAATAAACATTACAACAAATCACCTTACGTTGTGTATTGAAGGTGGCCTATGCAGGCAGAATAATTCCTTTTACAGCTCGGCCGCGCCTCAGATTCAACCGGGACTTGGTCGACCAAGTGCTGGCGCATGCAAACATATAGGCTAGCTACAAAGGCCATTTGTAATAAATTTATTATTCACATAATCGTTATGTACGGATTCCTTGCAGCGTGTGTAGTCAGCAGCTTGGTTTCCATGCGCGCCTGTAGCTTTGTGTTGCCCGGAGACCACACTTCGGACAGCGGTCGAGGTACTAGTACCTTTCTGCAGGTAGGACAACTTCTTCGTATACTGTACCAATCCTCCAGACACTTCCTGTGGAACACGTGATGCAAATTAGGTGTTGAGGGGTCTGATGCATGTGCCGACACCAGCTCGTTTTTCTCGATGTTCCCTGCAATGTTATCAAGTTCTTCCCAGTCTTCTACTTCTTCAGCCTGCTGCCAGGATAGTTCAGCGCGCTGCAGTCCATCCTGGCAGATGCAGCACGTCCAGGCGTCAAGAATTTTCTTGTCGTCGTCAGTGGCGCCGGCGTACAGCGTCGAAACGTCTGAAGAATCCGGCCCCGCACGTCTCGAAACGTCTGAAGAATTATCCAAATCGCCCGCATGTCTCCAAGAAGCTGCGGCCGGGGGCGGATAGGTAGGAATTGCAAATTGATAGGAAACGTCCGTGTCAGAGAGCTGCTGCAGGAAAGCGTCGCCGTACAGCGACTCGTCATCATTTATGTCAAGGTCATCATTTATGTCAAGGTCATCATTTATGTCAAGGTCATCCTCGTCACCTTCGCGTCTACGAATGCTGCGACGAGCCCTTCGTCCGGCAAGAATGTTGCGACGAGCCCTTCGTCCGGCAAAAACAGAGGGTAGCCACCTGTCTCGCGGAGAAGCAGTGAGATCTAAAGCATCAAATTCTCGCAAAATCTCCTCATTTAAGCGAGCAGCATTTCGCCCACCAAAATCAGGGTCGACGCCCGCTTCAAAATCATCTTCATCAAAATCTTCAGTCAAAGGCCAGTCTGGTGTAATAGCACGTTCTGCCTCATGCAGCATCCAATACTGTGCATTGTTGTTTGAAAGCACCACATAACCACTTGCATGCCTTTCGATGTTCCAACCAAGTAAACGTATATCATCGGCAATTCTGTCGACCTGAGGGCCCGTAAATCTCAACTGAATGTCATTATTCAGAAATCGCGGATTTATAGGCCAAATATTGCTTGGAACTTCGTCGTATTCAGTGCGAGGTGAATACATGATTGCATCTGTGCAAATATCTATGTCATCTCCTTGCCGATACCACGCACTCATAACGTACATCCCTCCTTCGACAGGATAAAATGCAAGGGCAATAATGTTTGTATGTTGAGCATCTTCCTCGCCTGCGGCGCGTGAGGTGCCCCACCTCATTGCCAGATTGTAATCGTGGTTGCCTGTGATCAACCTGTGATCGAATCTGGGCTCTATCCAGCCTGTAATAACTTGACCAGCATTTGGTCCATAATGTGCCGTCAACTGTAGACGAGATGACATGGGCGTGGCGTCACTTATACGACAACAAAACAAACACGTGCAATTTTCAAGGGTGTTGGTCAGCACGCTGTATATAAGCACGGTTTTGCATGAGTAATAACTTTGACAAACGGAACGCTTACCTCGTCACGAGTGTATTTGATTGGCAGGAGCTTTTACCCGAATTACAACATGAAGTTATGGCCAGAACCTCCAGGCGTGTTGTTGAAGTGTTTACTACTGTACGCCGTGTGCCAGAAAATAATCCGGACATTATAACTTTGACTGAGATCATGCCTGAGTTATCTTCGATTTGGATTCCGACAATTCGAAACCTGGAATTTAAGCGACCTAGAGTATCTATTGTAAAAGAGGGCCTTTTAAGTGTGACTTTCAGCGACGATGCGGACAGAGAGTATCTCAGTTCTAATGGACTGATTCCAGATATTACCAACATAATCTGCGCCGCAATGCACTTTCAACAAACGTGGTCCAATGTAGCCAAAATTCGGTTGATACCGCTGCCGCATGACTGGCCTAATAGTTACTCAAGTTTCATGTTTCAGTTTGTCATCCGAGATCAAAACGGCGAAAGAGTGGCAAATGCTAATCACCGTTTTGCGCCTGTAGAGAGAACTGTTCGCAAAGACGCAATGGTACGTCGATTTGTGCAAGATTTGAAGCTTACACACGCCGTCGTAAACAACGTACAAATTAGTGACAGAATTGGGGTTCAGCGCGTCGTTAACGGCGTCGACGAATTTTCAGTGTAACTAATATTTTTAATAAACCTTCAAGACTTATTAACTACCAAATACTGGTTTTGCAGCCGCGTAGACGGTAAATGCGGATGTGTAATCGCCAATACTGCATGTTTGTTGTCTTTGACTATTTGAGCTATATGCAAAAATTTGCGTTTTTCGTCATCAGTAAGGTCCGGCAGACACTCGTCTACGTCTTCACGCTTTACATCTAAAAGATGTTCAACTCTATAAATTTCCAGTTTATCTGTGATGTGCTCTGCCCTGTCTTGTGAAAAACCCTTTAACTCAAGATATTCCTTGAGCTGACCAGCGGCTCTGTCTAGAGCTTGTTGACGCTCAAATATCTCTCTCAATTGTTCTAATGCTGCTCGCCTCCGCTCGTCCGGAAGTTGACTGAATGGAGTCGTGTTTGTCCTTGAAGCCATACTACAATTCATGTTGAATATTCACTGCGCATAATTTTACCAAACACAAACCCTCATAGCCCATATTTAAGAGTGTCTGTTGCAGAATTCATGTTTGAATTTCTTCGCCAACTTCTCGGCCTCGCGCCTCAGCTCTCCGTTCTTACCCCTGTAGAGATTGAAACTGAACGTGCCCAGCGTGCTGCCAAGCGTGCGCGTAACCACCCTGTTGGTCCGCCGTATTACTGCGCAGCCTGCCACACGGACCTTGAACAAGTCCAACGTGCTGTTTACACGCGTACGTCGAGATTTGCTCCAAAGATCTACTGGTGCGCCCGTTGCATCCCTTCAGAGATGTTGCCCACTGCATTTGAGCACGTCTACGACAAGTTCGATGACGTCTCGCGCGAGCTTGCCGATGCCCAGAAAGAGCTCGAACGCGCCAGCAAAAGGGTGGCTTACATGCAAGAGAAGATCAACGCTCTGGAGGCTGCCAATGGTATGTGCGAGGCCTGTGAGGAGAAGCGTACGCCCTGCTTCGGATGCTTCACGCGTCCTGCCATGATCGCCTGTATTCCCTGTGGGCACTGCGTCGCCTGCGACGACGAATGCAGCGTTCGGCTGTTCAAAGATCTCGAACCCGACGCCGCCAAACGCTGCCCGACTTGCATGCAGCCCGCCACCTTGCAGAAGCTTTTCTTGTAACGAGCTTGTAAGAATTTCATTCAATAAAAATAATCAAAGCGTAGTATTACTCACATATAACTCACAGGCGTCACGCATGCTGCTGGTCGTAGCAGCATGCTGCTTCTTCTGCCTGGCTGTGCTCCTGCTGCTCCACCACGGCTGGAAACACTCACAAGAAGACCCAGCCACGAGCTTGGCCCAGCAAGAAAGCTGCTTGGAAGTCTGCTACTTTCAACCCTCGGACGTCTGCAACTTCAAGACCTGCAACCACGAAATGTGGATACTGCTCTTCTTTTCACTTTCACTCGCTTGCTGGGTTTTGGCGTGCGCAGACGAAAATATTACTTAACGCAATCGCTCCATGTTCACACACCTCATGGTGCTCATGCTTCCGGTAGTGCTTATGCCCATGATCGTTGCGACCGTGTCATGTGCCGCGCGACAATGCTTACCGGAACACGCGCCAAATATTACTTAACAAAATCACTCGCATGGACGCAGCATCATCTAGCTCTCGCCTCCAACGTGTATTTCTTGACATTTCAATACCAGGCTACTCGGGAATTTGTCCAGAACAGGTCAATTTTTTTGAAGAAGCCAAAAATAAAGGTTTGTTAAAGTATGACATCGTCGGCGACGCATCCGGGCTAAAGCCCGGCGATTTGCTTGTCACTAGGCGTCCACAGCACTGGGATGGCTACACGCGTGCTACCGTTGTCGAGCCGAATCATGTGTGCTGGCTCATAGAACTTGAGCGTGCCATGCACTCAGCAGCAACTGCCAGCTCGTCTCGCCGCCAGCGCGTATATCTTGACAGGGCCGTCCGAGGCGTTTGGGAAGATCAGGCCACAATATTTCATCAATTCAAAAAAAACGGATTGTTGCAGTGCGACTTTGTCACTGACCCCACTGCGCTCAAGCCCGGCGACCTGCTCGTAACCATGCGCTCTGAATTCTGGGAAGGCACGCTTGCCACAATAGTTCAGCCTAACTACATTGCCTGGCTTGCCTCTCGCGCAAAAGGCAGCAAGGATGATTGGTCACAACAGCCGTATGAACCCGCGATCGACAAAGTGACAGCCGAGGCAGACGCCAAGCGCGCCGCCGCGAAGCTTGAACTTAGCGCCGCCATCGAGAGTCACGCTGTCGCAGAGCAGGCCTACACACAAGCACGAGAGGTCTTCAAAAAGGCTGCCGCAAATCTTGCAAAGGCCAAAAAGGCCCTTGAAAAGCTTGACTTGCCCGTTTCTAAAATTACGCGCCGCCGCGTCCGCCGACGCGTTGCACCCGGCGAGCTCTGGCGCGCCAAGGATTTCTGGCGCGAAGCGCTCACGCGCGAAGCCAAGAAAAACATTCGCCTGTACGTAAAACGCGAGTCGGACAATGACAACGCAATCAAAATTCTTAACAAAGCGTACCAGGACAGAGCATTGCCCGCCTTTTTCTTTGTTGACGTCTCCGACTGGCTCTGGTCTATCAAAGAAGACGGCTACCTTGTCAAACTTACCCGCGACGGCAATGGCAAGTGGTCCATGTGCACGCGCACCGACAAACCGCTAAAACCTCCGGCAAGGTTTCTCCACGGCCTTCAACAGAATAAAGAGCTGCCAAACTTGATGGTTGGCGAACTTATTACCGACTTCCTCTGTTGTGCGCTTGAAGACCAAAATGACGCGGATCAGCGTACTGTCCTGCGCAACAAACAGTTCAGCATCCTTAACAAAGTTTTCCGAGGCGGGCCTGACGCGTGGTACGGACTTCGCATCAAGATCTTTGCGTTTCCAGGCAGCGATTTGACTATGAAGGACTCCTACGACTTTTATTGTGGCGTTCTTGCAAAAACACTGCAGCATCATAGACACATCGGCATGTGTAGATTCCACACGCTCCGCAGCACCGAGCAAGCCATTGAAATTTTTAACAACGTGGTTCAAAGCGGCCTTGAAGGCATCGTCATTGTAAAAGATGATGTACCGTACGGAACACTCCTAGACAGTCACGACGCAGAGGCTCAGTATATTTTTAAGCTCAAGCAAAAGATTGTTCTGCCTGGCATGATGATCAAGCAAGGAGAGGAAATTGTGGTGCAGAAGGACGGCATTGACGTTCCCGAGTTCGAATACATTGTCCACGCCGCCGACGGCACTTGCGTCAAGTTTACAGATGCACAGAACAGGCCCACCGGCAGCTGGTCGCGTTTAAAATATATGGAGTGGGTGCCAGGCATGGGCAACACCTTTCCATGCCAGAGCGGATTCAGACACATGCACTTTGCCACGGACTATGACATGACAGTCGAGGTCCCGCTTAGACAGGACCCTTCTGCACCAGTGTTACACGCGCGATGGAGCGACGGTTATAACCTCTTCAATCCTGCACCGTTTCCACCCCCGAAACCCGCAGGAGCACTGGGACAGCCGCGCGCTCAACCAGCGGTAATTATCGAGGACAGCAATGTTGCGCATGTGTACAATATATTTCCTGCATGATTCAAGCTTTGGTGTATATAAATGTGCGATGGATATGTCAGATTTCTTGACAAGAATTATGGAATTTGAGAAAGAAAATAAAGAGCGACTTGAGTACTGGAAGATGAATCTTGAACCTTGCATCAAACTAAGTCTCATCGGTGATATAAACGAAAAGGGATGGAGTGCCTGCGACATGATGTTCACGTACTTCCTCCGCACTATTATGAATATTTACCACTCGCATGACCTCTTTATGGAGCACTTGCAGACGTGGTACAGAGCGCTCATGCGAGATGAAGGTCGAGACGACTTCCAGCTCGCGAAGTGGGGCTTTGATGTTCCGCCGCGGGTTCGTATTGCGCAAAAGATCCTCGTGGAGTTTGAAAATGCTAGAAAGGAAGTAAGTGATCCTCTGCTTTTGAACGAAAAGATTTATTTGGAGAGCTGTGACAAGCCGTACAATCTTTTTTGCGTATGCTTAGACAACATAGTTAAAAAAACCAAACAATTGCAACCATACTTGGCCGAGTGGGACAAGTACGTCGTGCAAGGCTGGTTTGACTATGCCAACAATGAAAATGCCCGCACCTTCATCGCTCGCGCTGAGCTATTTTTTAAAAAACATGGAAAGTCTGCGCTGCAGTATCACATAGCTCTCTGGAACAATCTCGCTACCTCAAGCTCTTCAAGCGTTTTTAAGCGTTCGAATCCATACACAGTAGCATAGTACATTGTTTTAATCTAACTTTATTACAAGCAACCACACCTGCATCTACCATTGGATAACTCTGTACCTCCTCTGCAAGTCGTCGTACTCTGACCACTGCACATCCTCGTGCGCCACGGTTGCGAACCACGCCTCCAGCTGCGCGATGATGACGCTTGCGACGACCTCATCGCACCACTCACAGCCACAGACCTCCAGGCGTACGCGGGCAAGCCACTGGCGGCAAACACGCGCTCTGATGATCTTGAAGATGCGGATACGCCAGTCTGCTGCATTCAAGTGCATTTCGTGCGCAAAACCAATCATGGGGATGCGGTCAAAGGCTGGTGTTGTGTATACTAGACTATGCCAGTATGGAAGTCGGTGGCTGGCGGCGAGGAAACTGAATACTGGAAAAGATCGAATCCGCGTGTCGTCAAAGCCATCGACTCTGCGGAACACTCTGAAGACCGACTGGACGTGTACGCGATAGAATTCCCACCTGCAGAATTCGCCTGCATGCGGATTGTACAGCTGGTCGAGAATGAACGCCTTGCCCACACTAAGAAAACTTGATGTTGGCGGGATCCATACCCCTGACGCCAGCCACATGAAAGGCGTGTAAAACCATGAAAGCATGGCAAACCTGTGCAGACCGTCTTTTATACGCTAATATCGATCCCCGTTCGCACGCCCCGGAATACTGACAATCTCATACAACTTTAAATGCTCCATTCCACAGCGTCGGTGCGCGAAATTTCGTCATCTTCGTCGTTCCTCCAATCCTGAATTGGTCGCCGCCGCCTTGCAGTTGCCAGAGTCACGCGTCTTAGTCGCAGGCCAATTCCAGAATTATACGTTTGTCGAAATCTGTCTTCAAGTAAATCTTTCTTGAATGTAGTAATGTCAATAGTATCGAGGGTTGAGGTAACCTCGTTACCGTGCTCGTCTGTGCTGACAAACTCAAAGCTATACCTGTCATAATTATTGTTATTCGAATACGGGCAGGGCCAGCGGATCAGCCGAATCGTGTGCACATTTCTCCAACGGGTCGTTCTCTCCATTTGTTCGCACAGCGAATCCAGTTCATATGCTGAAAGTTCAGGTCTGCCAGCCAATGCCTGTTCTGCCTGTTCTTCTAAAAAGGCGTCTCGGATCACATGTGTGCTGAAAGTTACTGTCAGCAGGGATGCAGTATTCAATCCCAATAACACATTGAATCTTGAATCGTTTTCTCGACTCCTCTCAAAACTAAAACGGTGGCGCATGTGTATTACTGCACCTGGCATGTTGTATGGCACAGGCCACGATTCCCAGTGTAATCCAAGCATAACAACTCGTCGTTGCGTGATATCTCGCAGGTGGTTCCGAATCTGCGCACGAATTTCCGGTTCAAGCTCGGGCCAGTTGAATCCCCCTTCAGGATTCGTAAAATACCGTCGAGTATGTTGGGGCACGAGCTGCAGAATCTGCTCTTGAATGTCTGGGTTCAAATCACGCCAGGGAAATCCTTCAGGATTCGTAAAATGCCAGCGCTTGTCGTGGGGCACGTGCTGCAGAATCCGCTCTTGAATGTCTGGGTGCAAATCACGCCAGGGAAATTTGTCCTGGACACTTGTGTGTACGAGATACATGTTCTGTGGATTTTGCATGGCCTCTAGACGCTTTTATATGTTTCTACATAAATATGTTCATAATGCAGGCCAGCGCAAGTTTTTTATTAACCCAGAGTAAACTCGTCGATTCCGGCAAACATCCTATGTTTCATTTGAAGATTTTCCGTAAAACATTCAACAAAATTATCGTGATCAGAAATGTGTATTCGTTTGAATTCATCGGGTACTAATATTTTTTCATACTGCCCATTGTCTTTTCTTCGAATAAATCGAAACTCATAAGTGGAATCATTTTCTACATTCCCTTTCATCTGAATCTTGACAATATTATCCCATACATAGCTGTGGTCAAATGCAGCGCAGAGCGGCTCCAAATTTGGGCCCTCGTGACCATCTTCTACTGCATCCTCATAATAAAAACGCCACACCTTTTCTTCAAACTTGACAGTTACCGGGCTCAAGATGTCAGGCCCGAGTCGCTCAAAAACATACTTGTGGATCATATTTACCGTCGAACCATCATCGTCAGGACTATCCTCGTCTTGCTCTATATGCTGCATCCATGCCGCATAATCTTCTGGTGAAAACAAGTTTTGCGGCAGTTGTCGCTTGTGTTCACCGTAATCATCCCACCAAATATACCTTTCTGCATGACCCACAATTTTTGCTTGCAGATAAGGATCAAGCTTGCTCCAGTGCCTGAAGTCTCTGCCAATCAAGTACGGGTTCTCATTCATATTATTAAAGTCTTTTATACAATTTAATAAAAAACAAATGACCATCAAATCTATTTTGCAGCAAAGTCAAGTAAAATTTCAGCGATAGGGCGGTCTCCAGCACACTTTAGGAGATATGTTTACCGCGTTCGTATATAAGCGTGGAAAATCATGTCGTCTGCTATCGACTTCGATGTACAGGCAATTCGAATGCACGTCAGCGATGCGCCTTTTTACACCAAGGTGAAGGACAGAATATCCTACGGACCTGTACACAAAGATAATTACAAAGAAATGCGTGCATACCAAGCGACCGTAGATGACTATCCTTTGCAGGAAGAACAGGGTTGTTACGGTAATTTTACAAATTTTGGACCCTCTGGCAGAATTATTGAACTTGTAAGCTGTTTTCTCTCATTTGCTTGTTTATTAGGTACAATAATTGCTCTTGTAATAGCTTTGAGCACCGCACCCGAGCACGGCGAACGAGACCGATTGGCTGTGGTGCGAATGAGCAAGGAGGTGCTGCTGTTCACGGCAGAAGCGCCCATGGTCCGCGCCATGCGTCACATGCAGACCGAGTACAACCGATTTTGCAAGAAAGCCGACTTCCACATTGACGTGCAGGTCCCGACATGGAACGAGAGCAACGCCAAGGTCTTCTACGACGGAAAAAATAGCACCATGTACGGCATGACGACGAGTGTGCACGCGGGCTCCATATCGCTGTTTTTGGTAGTGGTTCCTATTTTCATTTTCTCCACCGCCTTCCAGTATCTTCGCTACCGATTGTATTGCACGCAAGACAATTTGAGCGGACTGTACAAGCCATGGCTGGGGCCGGACTTCAGCAGGTGGCTGGAGTACCTCTTCACTTCTCCGTTTCAAGTCTTCATAGTCGCGACCGCCTTCGGGTTCGCGAACCGCGACACAGTCCTGGGCCTGTGCGGCATGCAGGCTGCCCTGGTGCTATTTGGCTACGACATCGAGCAGCAGATCAAGAAAATATACAACCGGAAAGAGGCTGCAGAGAGTAACAGGTATGCACCTGTCACCAAGACAAGATTCTACCACCTGTTTTGGCCAGCAGTTCGCGACATCCGAGGCTGGGTGTACCTCTTCGTCGCCTGGCTGCTGCATGTACTGATCTGGTCCAGCATCTTCATGCGCTACTTCGACCAGGAGCGTCACGGCAACGACTGCGGCACCAACTCTGGCGCAGAAATACCTGATGTCGTGACATTCTTCATGATTTCTCAATTTATGTCGTTTACTGTCTTTGGCTTAATCAACACATGGCAATTCCTCCGTGCCAAAAAACTGGACAGAGAGGAGCAGTTTCAGAAGTGGAACACGTACTCGCGCTATTACGGAATCCTAAGCATCACAGCCAAGTTGTTCCTCGAAGCCGGCTTCCTCTGGTACGTGGCAAACGCGCGGACCTGGCCCCTCGCAAAGGACGCAGAGGTCGTCAACGGCGCAATGACCTCCGGGCAGCAGTGCTGGGCGATCAAGAACATTTGAACTGACTGAGAATAAAGCTACCATCCTCGCCAGCCATTGGGCTGGAAGGCACCGCTGGGCATCAGATGCCCAGGCATCTGATGCGGCCGCGCCTCGGGCGGGCTCAGGCTCTCTGTGAGTTCTTGAGCCCGCTGCACCGCGCCCGGACACGACTCGAAAAACGCCTTGTAGCGCAGCTGCTGGGCGAATGTCAGCATGCGCTGGCTCAGGAACCACACGTACTGCGCGTCCTCCGCCCACACCTCGTCCACCGTTTTGCCTGCGTGCACTCCGGACGGCAGTGTTGGCACGTCTGCCATGCGCCGACTTGCTTTTATGCAAAAACTGTCTTTAATCAGAATCTGACCCAGGGGATAATTGTCGACCAAAGTAAATGTTCATGTCACACTGAATGCAGTGCGGTCCGATCCACTGGCCTGATTTGGTGTATTGTGACTTGCACACGAGAATGCACCACGGTGTCCTGTTCTCATCGCCGTTCATCTCACACAGTGGACAAGGTTGGCACATGCACCACTCATCTGGGCAAGGACCGCCTTGGCCTGCACATAAGAGCCCGTCCGCCCCGCTGTATCTCCAAGGCCACTTGAACATGCTTAATGTGCCTTTTAGGCACGCTTACCGTGCAATAAATTTATTGACAGATCTTTCAACTTCGGCAAGTATAAAAGCAAGCACGTGCATGGATGAGGAAGATGGCATTGCCGGACGCCACGCCGACATCGAGCACAACGAGTACCTCGTGCACGCAAGGAAACACCCAGTGCAGATCGAAG
>Ga0194133_10002902_pt1 | contig 25308 bp, 23 predicted proteins | sample TA2KigOf40mmetaG_FD_155448 | JGI IMG/M metagenome (GOLD analysis project Ga0194133, IMG submission 155448) | Freshwater microbial communities from Lake Tanganyika, Tanzania - TA2015055 Kigoma Offshore 40m | ecosystem: Environmental > Aquatic > Freshwater > Lake | place: Tanzania: Lake... | reverse complement strand
CTGCAGCTTCTCTTCATCTTAATCTTCATCTAACAATTCCTGCATCCTTATCGCCACCTTCGATACCTCAAAAATTTCTTCCGCCGGAATCGGCTCCGGCCCTCCCTTGATCGCTTCGAGAAACGCCCTCACCGCTTCCTGATGCCCCTTTCGGGGTGTCCGACTCCAAACTCCCCCCTGGCCCAGCCCTCCCAAGCCCTGACTTCGCAACCTTGTCCAATTATGGATCGTGGCTGAGAAACCCTTTCCCTTCACCTCCATCACCTCCTTGGGAAGATGCGCCGGCAGGTCGGTCCGGTAGTCGATCACTACTTTCGACCCGTTCTGAAACGTCAGCTCAAAACATCCCCCGTCCTGCCCATTTTTATCCCTGTGCAGGCACCGAACCGATTCGATCGGCGATCCCGCCAGAAACCGTGCCAGATCGATAAAATGGCACCCCTCCCCCACTATCCTTCCTCCACCCACTTTCTGGTCCAATGTCCAGTGATCGGCATCCAGTCTCCCCGCATTTACGGTAATATGGATTTCCATGGAATCCCCGCGCTTCTGCAACGCCCGCTTGAGGGCCACCGCCATGGGGGCAAAGCGACGGTTGAAGCCCACCATCAATACGGGTCGTGCTGGGTTCTGGGTGCGGGGTGCTGGGTAGGCGGATTCGATCTGCGCCAGCCCTTCAAGGTGCAGGCACAGCGGCTTCTCCACCCAGACATGCTTGCCAGCCTTCAACGCGGCCAAAGCCTGTTCCCCATGGAGATGATGCCGCGTGGCAATAAACACCGTATCCAGCCCTGGGTCCGACCAGGCCACATCCGGATCCGCTCCAACCCTGGCCGCTCCAAACTTCTTTCCCGCATAGAGGGCCGAGGCCCCCTGCCTTGAAACCACTACCTCCGGTCTCACCCCAGCCGTAGCCAAGGCCGGCAGCAGAGTCCGGACTGCAAAGTTTCCTGCGCCAAGGAAACAGATTCTTGGCCTTGGGCGCACTCCGTTCGGCTCTCGCAATCGAATCTCCCGGGCTAACAGCCCTGCCCCCGTGCCACCGGTTTTCTCGGCCTCATACTCCAGCAGGATCCCTAGCGAGCTTTTATCCTGCAGCTTCTCGTAGGCTTGGCTGGCTTCATCCAGCTGAAACCGATGGGTGATCAGATCCTCCACGGGCAGCTTTCCTTGCTCCATAAACGCCAGTACCTGATAAAAATTGGCTTGGGCCGAGCCCGGCCCGGTGTGATCCCGTTTTCCGTAGGAGCAGGAGACCTGAAAGGAGACCTCGTTCCGGTAAAAGTCCGCCCGATTCAGCCTCAGGCCGACCACGCCCACCAGCACCACCCGGCCGCGGTACCTGCAGCTTCTCGCCGCCTCGCTGACAATCCTGTGGCAGGGCGAGCTTGCTGCGATCAGCACGCCCGCCACACCCTTACCTTGGCTCCATGCCATCGCCTCGTCCACTGGGTCGGCTCCGTCGGAAACAACCTTGAGCCCGTATTTTTCCGCCAACGCCCTTCGGGCCGGATCTGGGTCGGCCCCCAGTACATGACACCCCATGCCTTTCAGGAGCCTAACCGCCAGCTGACCGATCAGTCCCAGGCCAACCACCATCACCTGGTCGCCTGGCTTGACCTGCAAAAGCTCGATTCCCTCCCAGGCAATCGCCGCCAACGGCGTGAACGCCGCAGCTTCATCGCTGACCTTATCGGGCACAACCGCAACCAGCTTCGGCGATAGGGATACTATTTCAGCGTGATGACCGTTTGAAACCACTCGTCGGCCGGTAGGAAACTCCGCACCGCCGCCTTCCAACACCTTACCCACGTTGCAGTAACCCAACGGAAAGGGAACTTCCAGCTTAGCCTGGATGGCTTTCCACGTGGTGATCAGCCCATCGCTGCGAATCTTATCAATCACGGCCTGCCACCGCTCCGGCTGCTGGCGGATCTTCTCCAGCCATCCGGCACGGCCAAAATCCACCAGCATCCTCTCCGTCCCGGAAGAAATCAGGCTCCGGCTCGTCCGAATCAACACCTTCCCGTCCTCCGCACCCGGACACGGCACGTCCTCCACCCTCACCTCCCCATTTTGTAGGGATTGGAAGATTTGCTTCATTTTCTTTTAGTGTGCCGTATGCCGTTAGCCGTTGGCGGTAAGCTCAAACTCTCAGCCTACTGCTTACTGCCCTCCGCGCCCGTTCACCTTCACGTTCACGAACTATTCTCGCCGCCTACTACTCACCGCCAACTAATGGCAAACTCTTCAGTCTTTAGCCCTAAGACTACCCCATCTTCCATCTGCGATCCCCAATCTCCGCAGGAAGACCCTTCGCGACTTCGTGGCAAACTTTCTTCAACTTTAACTTCAACTTAAACTAACAACGTCGCGCGTTAGCGCGCCCACTGCTTATAAAGCTCGCCTTCAGCGTCCATCCACAAACTTTTGGCACCAGATTTCAATACATGCCAAGGAAAACAAGGTGTAAGCGGCATCCACCCGTCCATTTTCATTATCTTGAATGAGGCGCTGGACTGCTATGGGTTCAAATAGTCCCCTATTTTTTAACCGTTTCACCGACAGTATATCTGCCAGCCAGTCCCGCATTTCGACTTTTAGCCATCGGCGCAAGGGGGCGCCAAAGCCACTCTTGGGCCGATAAATGACTTCCCGAGGTAAATAAGGCTCCATGGCTTTTTTTAATATCCACTTTCCCTTGCGGCTCCTTTGTTTCATGGAATCGGGAATCCGGGCCGCAAATTCCACCAGCCCGATATCCAGAAAAGGCACTCTGACTTCCACTCCCTCGGCCATGGACATCTTATCAGTGTAAAGGAGGTTATGATCGCTCAAAAAAAACCTCTGCTCTAAGGCAAGCAACCGGTCCAAGGGAGAAGCGTCGTTGGGAATCCCGGCCAAAAATTCAAGCATGGGCTTCTCGGCTAACGAATTACCAAGGGCTTCCCGAAAAGAATCAGTGTAAAGGGAGATCAACTCATTTTGGCTGATCCACCGAAATAGCTGAACCAACTGATTGTCGCCGTTGAAAATTCCGGTGCCCAAGAACTTTGTCAGACGCCGAGCTAAAGCATTACTTTGAGGAAGCGCTCTCGAAGCGGTTGCAAGGACTTTTCTTAAGGAATGTGGCAGACGATTCAGTTGCTTTAGCCAACCGAGGGCTCGATGACGCCGGTAACCGGAGAACACATCGTCTCCGCCCGCTCCAGAAAGTAGCACTTTGATACCATGTCGACGCGCCAATCTGCTGATAAAGAGAACGTTTAAAGGGGCTGGGTCGGCTAGCGGTTCATCCAGATGATAAACCATGTCCTCAAGGCCAGTAATCATCTCTTCAGGCTTTACCTTGATGACCTCGAGATTGACCTTAAGAAAATCGGCCACCTTGCTTGCATAGGGCAAATCTTCCACGAAGCCCTCTTGGCCTGTCTCCCCTGGATCAATTGTAAAGCAACAGAGTTTGGGGTCCACTTCCCGAGCAAAAGCCACGACAGCCGAAGAGTCCAATCCCCCCGAAAGAAAAGCCCCCAAAGGCACATCCGAGACCATTTGACGGTGAACAGCTTGACGCAGATGCTTAGTAGTCTCTTTTGCCAGGATACTTTCAGATCTTGATGATCGAATGGGGGGCCGAAAAACAGGCAACTGATACCACTGCTTTCGCTCAATAATGTTTCCATCTTTGACCCGGATAAACTCGCCTGGATTCATCTTGCGGATGCGTTGATCCGGCGTGCCGTCGCCAGGGCACCAAAGGTAGGTTAAATATCTATCTATTGATGATTTGTCTGTCTCGGCTTGTCGGGCAAGCAAAGGCATCATTGCCTTAATTTCACTAGCAAACACAAATCGGCCCGGGGATGCCGCATAGTAAATTGGTTTCACCCCCAAGGCATCTCGGGCAAGTAATATCTGTTCATCTTCAGCGTCCCAAATAGCAAAAGCGAAAATTCCGTTAATGTTTTTTAGCATTTCACCAAATGGCTGCTCTGTTTTTTTGTAATGCAAGTAAAGTTGTAATAAAACTTCAGTGTCTGAATGGCTCCGCCACTTTTTGATGTCTGGGGTTAGCGATTTGCTATTCGCCGAATTCTCGGCATGTCCGCCCACTGCCCACTCCTTCTGGCTACTTGCCAGATCTTTTTTAAGTTTTTGATAATTATAAATCTCCCCATTGTACACTAACACAACCTTCCCCTCCTTGCTGACCATCGGTTGGTTTCCGCAAGGCCGAGGATCCAGAATCGAGAGCCTCGTGTGCGCCAAGCCTACGGCACATTTCCTGTCTTGGAAAATACCCTCTCCGTCTGGACCCCGATGCCGTAGGGCCGCCATTGCCCGCTCCAGGTCCTCTCTTTGGTGCTGCCCCCAGATTCCCGCAATCCCACACATCCGATTAGTCTAAGCTCTTCAGCAGCTTTATTCTCGCCAACTTATTTTGACTATTTGCAAATTTCTTTTTCACTTTTCCAATTTTTTGATCTCATAACCCCCTTAAAGCCAAAGCGAACGCTAATCCTTGACCCCCCTCCCCCATTGCTCCTCACCCCCCCTACCCTCCGCCCGCCCTCTCACACAAATTTCTTTTTTGTCATCCGCCGCTGGATACGTAATCAAAACTGCCCGATATTTTCCCTTAAAAACAAAAAGGCTTCCTGCTGCCGCCCCGATGGATCCAAACTTTTGCACCAACACACCTAGATCTTCAACCCGGCCCGCACCCCCCAGAGCCGTCACCGGCAACTGCACGGTTCTTCTCACCACCCCCACTAGCTCTTCATCATAGCCCTCCCCCGTCCCATCCCGGTCGATTGAATTGACCACGATCTCACCAGCACCCAACTCCTCGGCTTCTTTGGCAAACGGAGCTGGCTTCAGACCTGTACCTCTTTTCCCGTTATGAATAAAAACCTCATAATCTGAGCCTATCCTTTTTACATCAAGCACCACAACCACACTTTGATTTCCCACCCTCATGGCCGCCTTGGCAATAAGACTGGGGTTTTCCACGGCTGCACCGCTGATTCCCACTTTTTCAACCCCTAGACTGACAATCTTCTCCACCTGCTCTGCTTTGGTGACCCCTCCCACATAACAAAGCGGCATGCGACACTCTTCCGCCAACTTTGCGATCAGATCCATATCTGGCTCCTTGTTGTTCACCGTGGCATCCATGTCCGCCACCATAATCTCATCCACCTCCTTTTCATTAAAGATCCGGACGGCATTCAGCGGATCCCCCACGTACTTTGGCTCGCTAAACTTCCTTGTTTTTACCAGCCCCCCCTTGTGGATGAGTAGAAAAGGAATAATGCGCGGGCGAAGCATGGAGATTAGTTAGGAGTGAGAACTAATTTAGGGACTGCCTTAGCCGTTCGTAATTGGCTTTTGGCTAGGACTACCCCGAAGTTTGGATCAAACTATTGGCTTTTCGTTCCAAATAGCCCAACTTTTTGAGTAGGCCGTCCACGTGCTGGTTTTCAAAATATCCAATCTCTTTGGCAAAGATCAGATGGGTCTCGAGCTCGAAGGCAGAACCGATCACAATTTCTAGGAACCTTGCAAAATCATTCTCAGATCTTCGGGAGGCAGCCTTTGCAATGTTGGCGGGAATCGAAACTGCAGCTCGCATCATCGGGGAGCAAAGACCAAATTTCTTCTGGTGGGGATGGCGCTGGGCGCTTTCGTAAATCTTCTGGGATAAAACTGCTCCGTTTTTTTACACATTCGGTCTTCTAAAATTACGCATGGATTTTTCTTAAGTCTTTTCTTTGTAGGCTGACCGCCACTCAATGGCTAAGGGCTAATGGCCAACGGCAGCTTTCCCTCCTCACTCCTTTTCCATCACTTCTCCTCAACATTTCTCCACAAAATTTTTCAGCAGCTGAATCCCCCAACCATGACTCTTCTCCGGATGAAACTGGACTCCATAAATGTTCCCCCTTCCTACAGCTGAGGAAAAACGAATCCCATACTCCGTTTCTCCTTGGGTATGAATCGGATCGGAAGGCACAAAGTAGTAGGAATGAAGAAAATAAAACTGTGGTTTCTCGATTCCATCAAAAAGGGCTGACCCACCCAGCGGTTCCACATCATTCCAACCCATATGGGGTAAGATCAATTGACCGCTTGATTCCACGGACCTAGAGGTTTTTGGCTTTTCGCTTTTGGCTTTTGGCCCACAAACTGCCTTCCGCACTCCTCCCTCCTCACTTTTATCTCCCAATCTCCTCACCATCCCCCCAATCCACCCAAGCCCTTCCATTTTCCCCTCCTCACTGCCCTCGGCCAACATCTGCATGCCGACGCACACACCTAAAACAGGCGTCTTTTCCCTTAGAACTTTGTTCTCCAATGCAGACCTAAGGCCTGATTCATTTAGTTTGGTCATAGCCCAGTCGAACGACCCCACACCTGGAAGGATTAAAACTTCCGCGGCATCAATTGCCGTCGAGACTTTTGCTATTTTTAACCTAAAACCAAGCTTGCTGTAGATGTGTTCAAAAGCACGGAGGTTGCCTAGGCCATAATCAACCAACGTAACATTTTTTTTCAGTAAGCTCCTCCCCGAACGGCTCCCGTCAGAAGACCCAAAACTTTTTCGCCAATATCAAAAATCCATTTTTGATTGGCATAATCCCAATAAAACTTTTTCGGCATAATATGGTAACGGCGAAGCTCATCAACACTAATACTGAGCTTGGCTGCAGTATATTGGAATTCTTGTTCTGCTACTTCAGGAGATAAGGCTGGTTTTTTCAAAAGCTCCAACGCTTCATCTCGGGTCATTTGTTCCGTCAAAATTAGGCTCGAAAACTCCCTCCGCCGCATGTCAAAGCTGAACCGGGTGGGCAACCACCAGCCCTCAAAAAAACGGGTAAACCGGGATTCAAAATGCTTTTGTGGGTACGGCTTCCACCCATACTCTTTTTCAAGAAAAAGCATCGCGTCTTTCTTAATATAAGGCATGTGGTTTAATGGTTTTAGCACTTTAACCCCTTGAAAATATCGAAGGTAGATTTTATGGTAAAAGACTGAACTAAATGGGTAGCTTTTCATTTCTACCGTTCCAAACTTTTTCAGGATATCCTTGATCTGCACCATGTCTGTGCCCCAGTAGAGGATATCTAAGGGAATATCCACGCACTCGGTGGAAATATTTCCACCATTGAGGATATGTCGAATTTTATGCTTCTCGGCAAATTTATAGAGAACCCCGATAAAGGCCATATCCTGGGGTATATCAAGGTGCGGAACCCCGCTTTTAAACATGGCTAGTTGGAAATCCCTCATCTCATTCCAATCAATCACTTCTGTGAAGAGATCCAGCTTCAACTTCTCCACTAAGCAATGGATATTATTCGCCGCGGTCTCACTGTTCCAGCCGCCATCTACATGAAAAACCAAGGGGCGTAAGCCATACTCTTTGACCATCACATGTAACATGTAGGAGCTATCAGCTCCCCCGCTCATACCCATGATACAGTCAAAATCCTGCGCTTGTCCCTCTTTCTTCATTTGAGCCACCGCCCTTTTTAGCTTCGCGCGACCCTCGGGCCCCGTCTGCCAACGGGGCTTAATTTTCCTTTGAAAGTTCCAATAGTGATTGGAGATACCATCGCGGTCGAAGGTGGTGGAAGAATCAAATTCATCCATCACTGTTTTTGCACAGATTTTCAAGGGATATGCGCTCAAAGAGCCTGGTTTTGGTTCTTATTTGGTGAGAACATAATTAACTCTCCCCAGAAGGTATTCACGAAGGCACCGCATATGCACCAGAGGTCTGAGGGCTAAGGAAAGCCCGCGAAAGATTGGATGTCGAGAGCGACGACCATCCGTCAAGACAGGCCGCGTAATGGAGTTTTTTCCCGACCAGGGTTGTTTTGCCAAGTAAGACTCAAAAGCGCTGATAGTTATGCCATTTAAGCCGAACAGGGCTTCCCATTCACGCAAAGGAAATGCTTCTGGCATATACCAGCCTGTATCTGGCCTTTCTGTTAGTATTTGCATATAAGCTTCAGCTATCGTTTTCCCTTGAAACAACCAATACAAGGCCGGCATTCGCGTTACCAGACCCAGATGGGATTCGAGAGGCTGTAAAAATTGCGGGAATACCACGCAAAGCTTGCCGCCTGGCTTAAGTACCCGCCAACATTCGTCGAGAACGCGGCTAACATCGGAAACGTGTTCGAATACGTCGGTACTGACAATAAAATCAATGCTCCGATCGTCATAAGGCAAGGCTTCGCCAAAACCTGTTTGGAATTCAATATTACTGATGGTCTTAAATTCCGCGAATTCTTCACCAGCCTTCTTGAAAAGAGGATGAATATCCAAGCCTAAACCTTTCTTAAGGTGAAAGCGCTCCGTCCAGGCAGCAAGTCGCCCACCGGTAAAGGAGCCAAGATCAAGGAGAACCTTGCTTGTGAGTTCGTCAGAAGTAATTCTTGGAAAAAAGTACTTCACTAACCAGCTGTCACTATCAATCTGCTCGTACTCGTAGGATGCCATGGAGGACTGATGCCGAATCTGTTTTTGATGTTCTTGAGTTCTATGTATATAATAATCGGTATTGAATACCTCCCAGAGATGAGGATCGTAAGGATTCGGGTAGGCAGGCGCAAGTTTCATCAGAAATCGGCATAGCGACTTATTTTCTGAAAAGCTTAAGCCGGTGGCTAATTTTTTATTTAACACGAAGTACTGAGTCTTTGAAAACATTTGTTTTGATCGAATTCATTCAATGCTGCTTTTGTGAAAGAAGGTTTTATCCTTCTTATCTTGAGCGCTTGCTGTACCGCCTTTTCCAACCATTGCGGTTCGGAGGTTTTCACGGGAATGAGTCGCGCTGCCATACATCGGGGAAGTTGTTGAACGTAAGACTGGTGGGTGCAAATGACTGGGGTGCCACTGAAAATTGCCTCGTACACACTTCGCGGAGAACTGTCAAATGTAGGTATGGAAATAGCACAAAGACAGGTACGGATTTTTTGGATCATTTTTGATTTTGAAATTGTTCCAAATATTTGATCCTGTGGCCTGAGTAGTCGTTTTATTTTGAGGATTTCTTGATCTTCGGCGTAAGGGAAGGTAAAGCTAATTCGGAGCTTTTTTAATTTTTGCGTCTTGTTCCTGGCTAAAAGGACGGTGGAAAGATTAAAATTTGGCGTGATTCCCCGGATGCTAAGTATTTCCCATTTTGTATTTTTTGGGTATGCACGACGCGTTTTTTGCGCCAATTGGTGAGAAAGCACTCCGTTTTGCACAATGACAGAGCGCAAACGAAAAAGCCTCTTGAGTTCACTCGCCATCATGTGAGAATCAACGCAGACAACTAGCGCAGTTCGTAGGGATTTTTGTGCCAGAAATCGATAGACGGCGGATTTTTTGGGTTTGCTATAAATGTCCGCGCCTTGAGGAATGGCAATGAATGGCAAATGGGCAGCCCAAGCTAGCCAGCAATAGTACATGGAGTGAGCATGCCATAATGTTCCTGGAAACAGGCTCGCTATTTTTCTAAGAAGCAAAACCTGGAAAGGAAAAACGGCTGCCTTGAGGAAGTTTCGCCAGAGGTTGGCAAAAGCTGATTGGGTCGGAAACAAGAAACGGTCAAGAACAATTAGTGGAATTACCTTGTCTTTCCGTTTTATTAGTTTTGGATACTTTTCCCCCACAATCTGGTCAGTGACAAGAAAGAGACTTCGATCTTGGTTCCAATTTTTAGCAGACTTGAACCAATCATAAGCATGGAAATCGCGGCTACTACAGAGAAAGCCTGTCTGGTTGAATGCGCGAAACAAATTACGTTTCAATTGTTTTTTGTAAACCTTTCCGCAGGCTGAGTCTTGGAAACCAACCTATTTCGTTTCTGATCTTTTTGATGTATGCAGTCGCGTTCTGAATTTCATTCCGTCTGGGTAATTTTAGGTCAATTAATACTAATTTTTTTTTGCAGATTTTTCTCATGTGAGTTAAGAGGCTTGGTATACTGATACTTTTTCCGGCGCCAAGATTGTAAGTGGAAGTTTGTGACGGGTGCGAAGTAATGGAAACCAAAGCTCGGCAAAAATCATCAATGTGCAGCCAGTCTCGCTGTGGCGAGGAGTTTTTGACATAAATAGTTGAACTTTTTTTTATCTGGCTGATTAGTTCCGAAACGAGCCCTTGGTTTCCTTTTCCATAAAGATTAAAAGGCCTTACGATTACAATTTGAGTTTTATATTTTTTTCTGTAAAAAAAGCACAAATCTTCAGCCAATATTTTTGAGGCAGCATAAGGATTGGTGGCAACCCGCCGGTCGGTTTCTTTGATTGGTTGTCTTTTTTTATTACCGTAAACGAAGGAACTGATGTAGACAAAAGAGGCTTTGTTTTTACGACAGTATTCAAGTGCTCTTAATGTTCCAAGAAAATTTGTCTCGAAAAAAGCTTCGGGCTCTTCCCAACTCTTTTGTACGCCGACTTTTCCAGCCAAATGAATGACGGTTTCCACCACCGGGAGTTTCAGCCACGTGCTCCTCGCGATAATGTTCCCGTTTTTCGAGGATAACGATATTACTTGATGCCTGTTTTTTTTGAGCATCGGTATTAAGGCTTTCCCCACGAAACCCGTGGCACCGGTCACCAAAACCTTCATGAAAAGTGCTCCAAGCCTAGTTTCATGAAGTCCCGGGTTGCTTGCTCAAAATCTTCAGGGCGCCCAATATCCATCCAATAGCCGATAAAGGTCTTTACATGGACTTGATCTTTTTTTTGAAGAAGCCTGTACATCAAGTGATCAAATCCGAACGGTTTTTTGGGGATGTATCGCAGGATTTTTTTGTTCACCCCATAAATGCCCATACTTACTAAGTAATGTTGGCAGGGCTTTTCTCGAAATTTTCTTAAAAACCCTTTGTGACAAACATGGAGCACGCCGTAGTCGATAAATTCTTTTCTTTGGAATCCGGATATGGTGAAGAGCGCTTTGTGATTTTTATGATAATTGAGAAGATTTCCAAAGTTTAAGTTTGTCAGGATATCACCGTTTAAGACCAGAAAATTTTCCGGTAAGTCAGGAATGAGCCGGAGGGCCCCCATCGTGCCCAGAGGTTTTTCTTCCATTGAATAGTCGATTTTTAAATTCCACTTTTTCCCATCACCGAAAAACGCCCGAATTAGTTCAGCCTGATGATTAACGGCAAGTGTGACATGGTGAAAGTTTTGTCGAGCAAGTTGACGAATGATTACTTCAAGAATTGGGTAATCTCCGATTGGTATGAGTGGTTTTGGCAAGGCCACGGTGTACGGTCGCAATCGAGTACCCTTGCCCCCGCAAAGGATAACTGCCCGGCGGATCATGCGTTGTAACATTTGGGAAAGCTGTTACGCAAAGAGAAAATTTTAATTTTTTTAAGTAAGCAAGTTATCTTTTGCTTAGGCCAAAAAGAGCGCATGCAAGGAGGTTTTTGGACTAGAACCGATAATCCTGAAAAGAAACGGGGTGGTCGTCTTGATTTTTAAGAGTCCATGCTGGACTGGGCATATTTAAAATCAACGCTTCATAATTACTGTCATTCACAAGTGCGGCAGCCCAACCGGCGGGAACTTGGATAACCCTGTGTTCGTGATCCTCTCCTGAAAAATGATCCTCATAGCCATGAGGTGTTTTTATCACAATTTTGATATTTCCCTTGATACAACAAAAAAGCCCCCATCTCACTTTATGTAAATGAGGACCCTTGATAGAATGAGGTGCCACGCAAGTTAGATAGACTTGACAAGGCTTCTGTTCGGCCTTAATGCGGTCTTCATTTTCATTATAAATAGGTAGTAGATACCCATTAGGTATTTTTTTGTAATCGTAAGTATTTATTTTTTTTGTGGTGTACGAAATTACTTTCATATTTTCAAATTGTTTTTAAACAATATTTTATTTTGATTAAAAAAGTGCTAATCATCACTTGAATAATTCGCATCCATGTTCTTATTTTTATTATGATACTTTTGTTTTTTTTATAATTTTTTAAATGACGGCAAATCATTATTGAATAATTTTCGCTATGCAAAATTCGATCAGCTGACGCGTTTTTTTCATGCCAATGAATTGAGGCAAGCGGTTCATGAATTATGGAAAATCTGAACTTTGCAGCGAGATGGATCCAATAATCAAGATCCTCGACTGTAAACAACTCTTCATCTTCAGAAAACATTTTTCCGCATTCGGAATCGGGTTTTTTGAAAACCACAGCCGATGTGCATATGGGGTTTCCTCGAAAGAGGAGATGTTCATGCATGTTATGTAGTCCCCGGGGCAGAAGAATCTTCTGGGAAGTCTTTGAATTGCCCGCATAGATAACCTCGGCTTCATGAACAATAAATTGTGCATTCGGAAACTCCCGAATTTTTTCAACAACCTTTTCAAGCTTTTGAGCATTCCACTGATCATCGTGGTCCAATAGGGCGATCCAAGAACTACTAGCGGATCGAATTCCCGTGTTGCGTGCTCCGGCAATTTTTCGATTTTTTTGACGAATACATATGCCCCGCATGCTGTATCGCTTGAGAAAATCCTCGGTAGTAGCTGCGGTTTGATCTTTTGAGCCATCGTCTACCACAATTAATTCGAAGTCCTGAAACGTTTGCTGCCGCACAGAATCCAGGGTTTTCTCGATGAATCTTTCTGCATTATATGCAGGGATAATCACCGAGAAAAACGGGGTGGAAGTCATTTAAGACTGTAGTTTATTTTTATGTGATTTAACCCTTCTTCCAAATTGCATGGCTTTATTCTGAGCAGATCAAGCATCTTTTTTGTTAAAAAAGAGGTGTTGGGTGGTCGGGGCGCCAGCTCTGAAAAAGTGGAACTAGGCACAGGGGAAATAAGATTTTGATCCAATCCGAACACTTTCGCTATTAACATGCCCAATTGATAGCGATTCACAACCTCAGGCCCTGCAAGATGAATTTTGCCGCTTATCTTTTGTTCCACTATTTTCCAAACCGCCCGGGCGCAATCCAGATTATAAATGGGATTTTCCCATACATCATCCACAAGGTTGATTTTCTGGCCTTGTTTCAATTTTTGCAGTACCCAAGTAACCGGATTGGGACGACCCTGAGTGTAATTCCAGCCGTACATCAGGATTGGACGAACGATGCTCGCGAAGGGCATTGTTTTTTCAATCAACCTTTCACACTCGAATTTTATTTCTCCATATTCATTAATCGGGTTCGGCTTACAGTCCTCGCTATAGGGAGGGGACTTTCCGTCAAAAACGGCGTTGGAAGAAATGTAAATTAAATAGGCTCCGCTTTTTCGGCAAGCTGAGGAGATGTTTAATGTGCCTACAATGTTGGACTCCAATGACTCCGCATAATTGTTTTTGACATGATCCACACTCGCAATACCTGCTGCATGAACAACCACATCATATTTTTCTTTTTTGAAAAGACGTTCCACACATTTTTTACTACGGATATCAAGTGATTGACTTATATTTTTATTTTGGAGGTTAATACTTTTTCTTAAATGTACCCCTTGTGCTTCTACGTTTGAAGGTTTTGTTTCAATTAAGCCTTTTCCTAAAAGTCCGGAATCACCAGTTATTAATACTTTCATTTGGATAATAATGCTAGGACACTATATTAATTTTAAATATTTTTGAAGTCATTTAATTTTATGATCTTTCCCCAGGATTTAAGAGTCTTGTTTAGATTAAAGAACATTTTTTTATTTGATCTTCGTTTTGATACTGGGGTTATTGAATTAAGGAAGGTTGACAATTCTTCACTGTCATTAACGAAGTGAACCCCTTTCACTTGTTTTAGAGGACTTAAATTTAAGGCAGATGAATTACATATGGTAACTACCGGAAGTCCAAAGGAGTAGGCTTCGACCGCTGCCGTTGTGACGGGCCCGGATAGGGCTACATCATGCTGGTCTAAAATTTCGGATACAGGTTTTGATGTCTGTGTTACTTTTAACCCAGAGTAATTAGTCAAGTTTATCGGAGACGCAGGATGCGGCTTAAAAGTTATTAAGATATTTTTGTTTATGAAGGGCAAAGCGGTCGCTAAAACGCTCAAAATCCTTTGATTATCCACATCAAGGTATTCGCCAAAAACTAATAAGCGAAGAATTGATTTTTTTTGACAATTATTTTGTATGCATTTTCTGTGTTTTTCTAAATGTAAATATCGTAATGCCTCAACCTGAACAATTTGCGTTTTTGGATATCGGGCTTTAAGAAACTCGTTTTTCATTAGCGGCCCATTAACCGCTACAAGATCAGGTTTTGGGATTGTATGTTTAGGAGTATTGCCAAAATTTCGGGGATCTGAGAAGTATCGCAAATCCCAAAAACGAACTGCAGAATGAGGTACTCCTACAAGCGTACCGTGACCAGCTTTTCTCCACGCATAAATTAGTGCTACCTCCCATGGCTGATTTTCTTGGAGGTAAAATCCTAATCTTTGTTTCGGCAAGGTTCTCATTGCCTCCTCCAAAAGGTTTAGATACAAAAGATTGCTTGTAGCGGAGATTCCAAAAAATGACTTTCGCCAGTCATTTATAAAAAGTGGTCCGAGATATCCAAAAGCCCGGATTAATGTTTTTTCAAATCGCCAACCGTAAAATACTATCTTTACCCAATCTCGAAAGGTTCGAAATATGACTTTGAAATTTAAAAATGATTCAAGGCTTGCGTGGGATTGTGTTTCCTTGGCTGCGCAATTAAACTTTTTCAAGCTTATTTCAGCTTTTTTAGCATTTGGCAGTAAAGTATTTGGAATATAGTGATGTAACCATCGGGTGTAATACTTTTGCTTTGAAAGGCTTTTCGGTAAATTACCCCAATAACTGCAATTATATTTTCCTTTTTGAATATCTTTAGGTAAAAGATTTAAAAGATAAGATACGAAAAGAATATCACCATAACCATTTTTCCACTGTCTTAAACCTGTGCCTTTTAGGGGCAGACGTTGTACCACATATCGAAGCAGCCAACCCGTAGCCTGAATAGACTGAGGTAAAGCAGCGTACATTTTTTTCTTCTGCGAAGCTCTTTTAGAATTCTGGGATTCATGTTTCCATTCAAATACAATATTCTTTATTTTACACCAAAGATCTAATGACCGAGCAAGTTCAGGCTTTGTCGATACCAACTTAATTCGATGTACATGCCGGCTTCCGACCCACCGATCGAAGGCAAATATACGAATCGCATCTTCGATGTTCGGGGATTTTGCCCAGTTGCATTTTTCAGCCAACAGGGTCATCCACCAGTAACTTAGGCCTGGACGAATTTTTAGACAATCAACCATGCTTTTTCCATCTACTTGTGTCTGCCCAAGTTTGAAGATCCATGTGAGGTAGCGCGAGCGCAGTAAATCCGCATTTGTTTCAACAAGCTGTGGGATTGAAACAGCCCTTTTGAAATGAGAAGTTTGGTAACCTTGCCAAAAGACCACGAAAGTGCCGGCATTTTCTAATAAATTCGGATCACCGGATTGGTCCCAAACTACGATTTCTGAACAGAATTGTTTTCTAGATATCAAAAACTAGTTACTTAATCTCCACCGGCTACTGTTAATATACTGTTGGCTACATAGCTTGCCTGCTCGTGGAAAAGGCTGGCTACTACAAATCCAATTTCTTTGGGGGACCCTGCACGTTGTAAGTAGACTTTTTTTATTCTATTTTTTCGAAAAAGAGGATTTCGATTTTTTCTTTGACTTTTAGTTTCGATGTAGCCAGCCCTCACTGTATTTAACAAAACACCTTTGTACTTTAAGCGATGGGCTAATCCAAGTACCGCCGTTTCCCCAGCACTTTTGGCACAGGCATAGTGCAGTGTTTTTTCGGAACCTCCGTATTTTGGGGAAATACTACTTAAATAAACGATACGGCTATTTTTGCTTAAATTTGAAGCAAGGCTACGAATTAATTCAAAGGGAACTACACAATGTTGATTAAAGATTCTATACCAGCTTTGTGTTTTTAATCTTTTCCACGGCTCATTAGGGATAAGTCCACCTGCCAAGACCATTCCATATGGATTTGGGGACCAAGCCACAAATTTTTTAATTAGTCGCCGAACTTCTCTTTCGGATTTGAGATTTGACTGGAAGACTTTGTGGTTGCCAGGTGTGTATAATGATTGGTGCAATTTGATTGCCTGTTTTCTGTTTTTTACATAATGAATGCCTACAGAGAGACCCATTTCCGATAATTCACGACATATTTCCGAACCGATTTCTCCGGATCCTCCAATCACAAGAACGGTTTTGTTTTGCCTCACACTAACACGCAGCTTTTACATGGATGATGCTTTTGCCTTGAGCCTGAGTAATGACTTGCCCGCAAAGATTCATAAGATTCTGATCTCCAGAGATCTTTGATGGTTCTTTTACCAAATGACCCGACGCTGAGAGTCGACTTATAGTCCACATCACAGGGGTTTGTTTTCCCGTCCCACCAAATAAACATGCGCCTCCAAAGGTCTGAACACGGTGTGATCATGCCGTTGGCAGGTTTTTCGTAAACGTTTTCCCAAGGATTATAATTCACAAAGGCTACCTGATCCACCAAATCGCCCCAAAGTTTTTCCATGGAAGCCATGTTTTGCTCTGAGCGCATTTTCACCCCCGATACCCGAGTGATGATTTTTTTCTTTGGATATTGCCTCTGTCTGATTTCTTGGAATTTCTTTATATTAAAAAGCACCTGCTCAAGTTTTCCATTTACCCTCAACTGGCTATAGAGAGGCTCCTCCGCTGCGTCTGCAGAAAAAACAAGGGTCCGAATACCACTTCCTAAGATAGCGTGGCATTTTGCTTCGTTTAAAAGGGATGCGTTGGTGTTCATTTTTAGATTGAGAAATTTATCTTGGGTATACCCTAGCATTTTCTCGATATCTCGGCAGGCCAATGGCTCGCCTCGGGAGGCAAGGGAGATGAATTCAACATTGCCAACAGCCTGGTCCACAATATCCCGAAAAAGCTCGAAGCTCATTTTGCCCATAAAACCGTTTGCAGGCTTGGTAAATGAGGCGTCTGACTCAAAACAAAAAACACATCGGTAGTTGCAGATTGACGAAGGCTCAATTTGAAGATAAGGGGGATAGTCGTCTAGAATATTTTTACTTGGAAAGGTTTCATATCGATATCGGTGATAAAGATACCTTGCCAATTCTCGCTCATCCAAAAAGGCGATTTCGGCCGCGACATTGGGCGTTATTTTGAATTGATTTACACTATTTTCTGGACCTAGAATTTCATTAAGGGCCTGGCTTATGATTTCTATTTGCTTAGGGTCTGCAAAAGCCTTAAAAACCAAAGAAAGGTTTTGGCACCTTTTTTTTGCCTCTAGAATAAACTCTTGATCCTTGACCCGTAGATCAACAAAGCTGTTGTGTTTTTTATAAGCGGGCGGGACTTTTACGCTCATTGAGTTTTCTTATTTCGTTGATGGTTTAGCCAGTACTTCGCCTGAGGAATTTGCCATGGGTAATCAATGTCGCAACCACCCCATGAATATATAGGAAGTATTTTTTTTCCCATCCATTTTTGGGGTAGCAAACCTTGCTCAAGCCGTTCCAGACATCGCGGTCGGACAATTGATAGGCCCATATCGGCGAAGTACACGCTGCCTTGGGAGTCACGATCGCAGTTTATTTTTCCGCTTTTACCATACACCGAAAATGGCACGAACGGACGAAGATACCCGCTTGCGTCAAGGCGTCTTGCCCGGATCGGGCTCCACATGTTGTAGGCTGAGACAGACACGGCTGAATCCGCTGTTGGGTCTTTACGCAGCTGAGCGATGCCTCGGTCGATCATTGGGCCGGTGACCATCGGCGCATTAGCGAAAAGAAGGGCGACAAACTCCAATTGTTTCCCCTCACGTGCAAGGATCTCCTTGATCACCCCAAATCCGTGCTTGAAGGCATCTTCACCCAGAGCCTTCTTTGTCGCAAGTGACGGTGGTCGCTTTATCCAAATGGCCCCATGCTTGACGGCAATCCTTTTCAGGCGGGTGCAGTCGGTTGAAAAAAATATGCGGTCAATTTCATGGGAGGCTTTTGCGGCTAACAGTGGATATTCCGCTAAGGCTCTTCCCATTATCGGAAATGTGTTTTTCCCGGGAAAACCAATGCTGCCTTTTCGACCGATCATTAGTGCAACATTTACTTTTTCGGCATCTAATTGCATAAAAAAGGATTGAGGCGAATCGCCTTTTTGGTTGTTGGAGGATCTTTCTTGAGGCAAAAATTGAAGTCGGTGATGGTGTTCCTGGTTGTTGGGAGTTTTTTTATCCTGTCGCTTTTGCGGAAAAAAAAGGGAACGTTATTTTTTTGTGCCGCTTCACGGTCAGAATTGGAATCACCGATCAACAAGCACTTGCGGGAATCAATTTTTCCTTCCCGTATGACACCCCCGACAGCTTTGGTCTTGGGGGTCGGCGCACCAATTACTTTTGTAAAACAGCCTTGAAGTTTAAGAATTCTCAGGATTTTTTGAATTTCCCGCTGCGGCGTAGCCGTGATCAGAACAAACTCTTGCCGGAACGGATTTTCTCTGAGCATCCTCTCCGCTCCACCCACCCAAGGGGCTTGCAAAACTTTGTGGAAAACATTTTGTGAAAACCTGCGGAAAAAACTCTCTGCCTTTTTCCTTGATACCGGAAGTCCAGCCCAATTTAAGTATAAAGGGATCTTTTCAAAGCGGGAAATCCCGCCGTTGTTTCTGTGGTGTTTTTTAATCCGGGCTGCCAACGGTTCGCCGTATTCCTTAAAAAGCCCTGCGAATACATCTCCTTTGATGCCAGCCGTCTCTTTGATCACCCCGTCGAAATCCCAAAAGACCAGTTTTGCATTGCGGAAGATTTTTAAGGTCGATTTAGTCACGGCTCCAGCTTTGGTTGAAAAGGTTTGCAAATTGCGAATTATCAAACATCGGTGCGTGGCTTTTTGTTATTAGTTTTAGACCTGCACTTTTCAAATGGCGCTCCGCCTCTTCTTTTTGCACGTGAAAACCTTCGTTGATTTCCAACAAGATCCCGCGCACCCCGGCAAGAACCTTTTTCCCACCCCTGAGAATGATGTGTTCAATGCCATCCACATCCAGTTTGATGAAATCTGGCGGGTCGAGCCGCAAAAGGCTGACCACCTCATCCATGCTAATCCCCAAGGTGGAAAAAGAAAAGGTTGGTTCCATGGTTAGCCCATCCCAGCCGAAGCTCTGACCGAAACTGGATAATGCGCCCCCCCACTCTGTGGTGGTCATTCGCAGCTGATTTATCCCCAGGCCATCATTTAAGGCCACTGGTAGGATACTTGCCTGATTTTGCAAATCATTGAGGAAAAGATTCCGGGCTAACAACTCCAGATTAAACACGGAGGGCTCAAATGCGACCACCCGACACTTTCTCTTTTGTGCCGCATAAATTGAATAAAGACCTATATTAGCTCCAATGTCCCACAGCTTGCTACCTATGGGAAGCTGGTCGATCCAGTCTAGGGTTTCAGGCTCTTTGCTTGAAAAGCTCTTGGCGCGAAAACGGTTAATGGAGTTTGGAACGGCGAGTTTCATAACCACACCGCGACTTTGTACAGTTTCAACCCGCTCCAACCCGGCCTTGATAAGCGCCTCGCTGATCGCCTTGCCAAGGCGGGTTGAACCTAGCACTTTAACCAAAGATTCAATTAATCTACGGAGGAGATTTTTCATGCGAAGAAACAGTATTTTTTTAGATTCCCATTGATCACCGCCTACTGGCCACCGCCTACCGAAATAACTTTGCCCGTGGGCATCAAGGCTTCACGCCAACCCCAAACTCTTTTTGAAGCTCATATTCTTCCTCAGGCACTGGACTGAGCAAGGGTTTTCCCAAGAGAAAGCGAATGGCTTCCTCTGTGGCCTCAATTTCCATCCGAGTCCGGCAATCAAGGCTCATGGAACCCATATGGGAAGTAAGTAGACAGTTTGGCAACTCTTTGAGGGGACCGACATAAGGCTCTTTTTCAAAAACGTCGATGGCTGCCCCGCCAATTTTTTTAGCTTTTAATGCCCGATAAAGTGCATTTTCATCCACCACCCCTCCTCGGCTAGTGTTAATAATCAGGGCATCAGGCTTCATGGAGGCGAGCTCCTTGGGGCCGACCATTCCCTTCGTCTTAAGAGTAAGTGGCACATGCAGGCTAATTAGGTCTGCCTGTTGAAAAATTAATTCTTTTGATACCCATTCGAGCTTCAGCTCAGGAATAGCCCTACTCAAAGATTGGTCAGCCAGCAGGTCGTTGACCAAGACTCTTGGAGTTCCAAAGCCTCGCAATCTACGCAACACTCGCCCTCCAATTCTGCCGACACCGATTAACCCCAGGGTGATTTCGGAAAGCCTTCGTCCCATGAAGCGTTCCCACCTGCCCTGATGCATCAGTAGGTTGGCCTCCCCGGTTTTCCGTAAAAGGGAAATCATCAGACCTACAGTCAATTCGGCCACTGCAGGCGCAGGTGCGTCTGGCGTGTAAGAAACGCTTATGCTTCTTTTTTTAGCTTCCCCCAGGTCGACGTTGTCTAAACCCACCCCGACGCGGGAAATATGACGAAGTTTAGGCGCTTTTTCCATGACTGCGCGCGTGATTGGCTCGGTCCCAGCGATTAAAGCCTCGGCGTTACCTACCATCCCGATCAGCTCAGGCTCAGTGAGCTTCCTGCCATGGGGGTTAAGAGTGAAATGAATACCGTTGGCCTTGAGCATTTCCAGCGGAAACCCATTTTTCTCGCTAAAAGGAGCTGTCGTGATAAGAATTTTATACATATTTTTAACTATAACTTTTCATTTTTACGCCTTTTAACAATTTTCCGCGATGACGGAGCGAAATTCAGTTTCCCAATGTCTTTGCCAATCCGGGGAAAAATTAGCGTAGCGGTGAATAAATTCCTTTCGAGCTTTTTGCGTTTCGTGCTGTAGCCACCACTTTTCAGGGTTATTTCCATATTCATTTACAAAGGTTGCGGCAGATCTTCCCGAGCGATGTAAAATTCCCACCCTTTCTAGGTTATCCAGAAAGGGCTGCGCCTCTTCACGAAAAGCATAAGTGTCAGGATCAAAAAAACAAACCGTGGGAATATCAAGAGCCAATGTTTCAAGATAACTGGTTCCAAGATAGTTATGAACGACGAGCCTGCTTTCGGAAAAACGCACAAAATTATTCTTGCTAAAGTTATCGAATTTAGTGCCTGGGCAGGTTTTTTCCATTATTTTTTTAAATTCGGTACCGTAATCGTGCATGTAAGGGCGAATAAGTAAAATGCTCTGATTTTTAAGGTTTTTAACAAAAGTAAATGTTTCTAAATAAAGTTTATTTATAGTTCCAGGCATAGGCTGAAAATGGATCCGATAAGCTTTTGCTGGATAATCAACACAATTTAAAAGGATTATATTTTGTCTTCGTTCTTGAGCGCGCGGGGGTGCAGGTGAAAGAGGTTGTACCTTTGTGTTGGAAGTATTTTTCCAACCCCAAGAATAAAAGCGATCCGCCACCCGTGATTCAAATTGCTCTAGTGCATGTATTCTATCGATACCATACCCCCCACCATGCTGATGATGTAAAAGTATAGTTCCTTTTTGCCTCCACTCCGAAGCAAGAATTTTAAATGTTACATGTCCATTTAAAGCGTTTGCGCTGTAGATAATTTTTGGTCTTTGAATAGGAAGCTTAAGAATCGTTTCTCGAGTCCTTGCAAATCCTTCTAATAGTACGACCGGTAAATGTAACGGCATTAAGATTTTGACGATATCAAGAAAGCCATCAGCTTTACCAACCGCCCTAGCACGATCTAATCGCCATTTTTCATTTAAATTTACTTCCAATTTATGAAGATATGTTAAATTATCGAGGGCGGCCCACTTACGCCATTTTGTAAGTGCTACAATTACCTCTCTTCTACAGCATTTAAAATAAGGCTCTACTATTAAGACTTCAGGTTTTTTTGTGGATAAAAATTTTAAGGCCTTATATGCTGAAGAAGGTTTTTTCCCAAATTCAATCTTTGATGACTTAGCTGAAAATTTCCAATAGCTAAAAGGTTTTTTTTCAATTAAATACGTAACTGCCCTGTTTATGTTTTCATGAAATTCCGAAATTCCCTGCCATCTTAATTGATCATAAGCTCTAATATCCGAAGTTACAGGAATAATGCAGTTTGAATTAATTATATTTGTTTTTGAGCCTTTACCTTCTTCTTTTGCTATCCACAATAAGTGAATAAAATGTTCTAGCCAATCTCCAGCAATTATGTCGTAGTATTCTTTGCTTTTGTTCCATTGATTGTACGAGTTGAGTATATTTTTAAGTTCTTGCAAGGCAGAATCGCGAAGGTTTTCAATTTCTAATAGTCCAGAGCTTACTGCTTTTTTATCCCAAGTATACAATTTTATTTCCCAACTACTTGGGCTCTGTGCGTGTAATTATTTATTAAAATTATTCGGTCATTTACTTTTGCCGATTCATTTATCTCTGTTTTTCTTGGATAATAACACTTTTTACAAATCGGTATTTCTTTGAATCCTTGCGGTTTTTCGTGGATGGTTCGAATTTTAAATAGTTCCGGGCTGTGCCAAATCTCGTGGATGGTTTGCCGATTCGCGTCTCCGACTACTTGGGCAGAGTCCTCATCATTACTGCACATCATCACCCGGCCGTCGCTGCCAATAACCAATCTTTGATAAAGCTGAGGACACGAAAAACCTTCTTCGTAATCAATATGATGGTCGTTACGCAGATAATCGATCAGCGGGTTAAAGGCAACCAGATCGGCCAGCTCGCTAAATGTGTTATAATAAAGTTCGGGATTTTCTCGGACCGCGGGCCAAATGCCTTGAACCTTGATGACAGGCTTAATGAGATTATTTTCATTTTTAAATATCTTGATTTGTCGAAGATTTTCGCAAATTTCTTCAAATTTAATCGGTTTGCGTATTTTCTCGTAGGTTTTTCCAGTGCCGTCGATTGAAATGGTGATCCAATCAATTCCCGCGTGAACGACATCTTTTAAATAATCCCCGCGAAGTTTTGACCCGTTTGTCAATGTTGATATTTCTTTGATACCTGCTTCTTTGCAATATCGGATACAGTCGATGAATTTCTTGTGCAGGGTGGATTCACCACGAAGGCTCAATCGAACGGCAAAAACTTTTCCTTTTACCTCGTCAATAATTTTTCGGAATAGATCCCAGTCGATGAGGCCTTTGGCAACTTTTGTTTTGAATTCCTCTGTAATGGTATAGCACATCGGACACTTCAGATTACAGGCGGACGCCAACTCAATATCCAAAAGCAAGGGATATTCTCGCACGGTTCTGGTAATAGGAAGTTCCGTCCACAACCGACGGTACTCACCATAATCTTTCTCCCAACCCACGGCCAACTTTTGGCCAAACGCCTCTAAGCGCTCTTCCGTGTCCAGGGAATAATGACCCTTGTTGAACTGGAATACCCTGCCCTCCTGGTCTTGCAGCTTTTGGTGAAATAAGCTTTGACTCGTGGTTTCCAAAATTTTTTGTTTTTTCATTTTTATTTTCCTCTATTTAAGGTTTGAAATTATTCTCGTACAGCTCCCGATGGGGCGTATTTGACGTGATAGTATGGCCTTAAATCTCCCCCGAAACCGAGCTTAAACCAGCCCCTCTGGGGGCTGTTCACTCCTTCTAGATCTACCTCATCGACATGGTGCTGTCGGACCAATTCCTTGAATGCATGCCAATGAACCAAGGTGCCTTGCCAGGTTTCCTTGATTTCAGGGTGGCCGGCACCAAAAAGATAGTAAGCCCGCTTACAATCCCAACCGTAAAATGCGCAGTAAACCGCCATGCCATCCTTGTTATGGGCAAGGAAAAGGGCGCCCCGTTGTTCTTGAAGGAGGTGAACCATTACCTTTTCCATGCCGCCGATGATCTGGGAATCAGGTTGATGGTTTTGTTTCACCATCAGGGATTGGTAGTAGGAAAGGATTAGATTTAGATCATTTGAGGATTGAACCCAGCCGCCTTTTTTCAGCGCTTCCCGGACGCTGTAACGGCGGACGGTCTCCATCTCATGAAAACAAGGCGATTCCTCCTCTTTCCCGGAAAATTCATGTAGGCTGCGAAGAGATAGTATGGATGTGTAACGGAGATTGACCAAAAACTTATTTTGAGGGCCGTCATGATAACGAAACCATAAAAACGGCCTTATATCAAATCCGAATGGAGACATTTGGAATTCGAATTGATGGTAGACGCCGGCCAATTCCTGAATCACAAACTCGGTGATTTGAAATTCCTCATGTCTTCGCTTTACCATCTGGCGTCGTGGATCGAGGTTAAAAAATATTCCACCGTAAATCACCAGGTCATTTAGTTGGCATTCACGCCCGTCGCTGGAAACAACCAGAGCAACGCCTGCCTTGACCTCTTCTCCCTGTTTGACAAGATACAGATGGTGAGCTGCGCCCGATGCCACCAAAAAAGACTTCTCTGAAAAAAGGGTCCCCTGCGGTGACTTGGCCACCACCGTGTCCCAATCGGGAGAGTTGTTTGCAGCCTCCAATTTAAATCCGGACTTAGACATGGGAAAGTAATCCTTTTTGGCTCATCCACTTTATAAGGTTTCGTATTTTCCCGGATTTTAATCCCATGGCCTGAGCCACGGCCTGCACCGGTTTTTTACCATCTGCCAAAAAAAGGATCCACAGGATTTGTTCCAACCACCCCCTGGCATTTGCGGGCTTTTGCCCACCTCCTAAGGACGGATAAAGATTCCGGCGCGAAAGCATCACCTCGCAATTTCGATACCGGTTTTGATATATTTCCAGTGATTCGATCCTTTTTATTAGGCGCTGATAAACCTTTAGAGTTTTTTTAATATTTTTTCCTTTCACAAATGCAAGATCGTCCAAGGAGCTATGATAGGAAGGATACTCATAGTACTTGTCTTTGGTGATAGAGACGCAGTTGATGCGAAAGCCTTGGGAAGAGTATTGACGTTCGTCACTTCCATGAATATCGAAGGGATAGTTTCGAAAATTCTTTTTGGTTTTTTTTAAAGTGTTTTTCGTGAATTCGTTGATCCAGTGGTCTTTTTGCCAACTGGTTTTGTACCCCATGGGTCCCGGCCCACCCACATTGGAAATAACCAACCCAATGTCGATAGCTTTCAACTTTTTCTCATTCCTGGAGCAATAAGCAATTGCCCCGATCGTCTCGGGCACAAACACGATTCGATAGCTCCAGCGGCGGTTGGGTAGGTTCATCAGGTGTCTGGCCAGCAAGGCCGTCAAAATC
>Ga0194133_10002900_pt1 | contig 25312 bp, 27 predicted proteins | sample TA2KigOf40mmetaG_FD_155448 | JGI IMG/M metagenome (GOLD analysis project Ga0194133, IMG submission 155448) | Freshwater microbial communities from Lake Tanganyika, Tanzania - TA2015055 Kigoma Offshore 40m | ecosystem: Environmental > Aquatic > Freshwater > Lake | place: Tanzania: Lake... | reverse complement strand
TGCACCGTGTTTGAGGCATACTTCGGCGGCCCTGACCTTATCCAGTTCGATAGAGGCATGTAGCGGTGGGAAGCCATCGATTTCGGCCCAGGTCGCCAATTGCAGCCTGCGTTCGTCAGGGGTCATGTGAGATAAGAGTAGGTCGAGAATTTCGGCCTGGCCATTACGGCAGCAAATCAGAACAGGACCATCTCGATTCTTGTTGTATAGGTCTAGCCGTGCACCAGCTGCCAAGAGTAGGGTAACAATATCCGTAGCGCCCTTTTGGCAACAAGGAACAAGCGGAGGGTTACCTTTGAGATTTGCCAGGTTGACATCCGCACCCAAGTTAATAAGTTCGCATACGATGTCAATATGTTTGTTACAGGCGGCAATCCACAATAGACTAGTGCCCAGTCGGTTCTGCTTGTTTACCTTTTCCACTGTGTCTAGCGCACCCTGTTTACATAGGAGCCGGAATAGGGCCATAATACCTTTTTCACAAGCAACAAATGCCGGCCAAACGATTTCGTCCCTAGTCCCATTGTCATCGGTGACAGAAAGCACTAGTTCTTCGCTGGGGTCCAAGAGTCCAGCTTGCATGAGCTTGGCTAGACACATTAGTTGTTCGCTAGTAGGTTTACCGCTGCTAATTATAGGGAGGAATGAGCGCCAAGTCTGTTGTTCGCATTTCCCGGCACGGATAAGTTCGGTTAGTTCGGCGACCATACCGTTATTAACTGCTGTAACGGGGTCTACCCGGCTACCTGCACCGTCTAGGCTAGAGAGTAGCTGGACTACTTTGCCATTGGGCGCGGATTGGATATGCTTATCTTCCGGTTTCCACCATCCACGAGCTACTACATCGGCGACTGTGATTTTATATCCGCTGAGAGCTGCAATGAGACATGCTGATTCTGCAGTAGCTGGGCTCAATTTCATGACATCGGCTAGATAGGCGACCATCTTCCAGTTGCCACATGCGATTGCCATGTCTAGTGCATTGTATGTTATATTATTGATGTTGAATTTATCAAGATGATAGCCGAATTCGTGAATCTGGGATTCTAGCCGTGCATAGATAGCTTCCATTAAACGGAGACGGCCATATACAGCCGCTAACATGACAAGGCTGGATGCGGCACTATGTCCGGCACAGTGTGCAATATCAGAGTCCAATAATTTAGTAAATTCGTCGCTATCTCCGACTGTAAACTTAGAGCCAACCATTCGGGCATAAGACTTGGAGTCCGCACTTGCCTTCATCACTGAACGGCGAACTTCAGCGGCAGACGGAATCCTGCGCCAGATAGCCGAAGTCCCCGCCGCCAAAGTTTTACTAATAGAATGACCGATTGACTGAGTAGGCGGAATCCAAGCCTTTCTAGCCGCCGAATCAGCAGCACCGCCAAACTGGCCTTCGAATTTGAGGTCATTGAGTTGTTTGCTATCTACTGAACCGCCACCGCCTAGTGTCTTAATGTGCTGGGCTAGAGCCTGTGCCCTGTTAAGCATAGCCTCCATTTCTGGTCCAGTTAGCCGGCAGACGATGGCTTTCACACGGTGTTCCAAAAGGGTTAGATGGAGTTTACGACTTGCTGAGGCTGCGGTAGCGGGTTGTGGTTGGTTAAGCTGGGTTACCTCGTTGGCGATTTGGTCAATCAGGTAAGTATACCATTCTACCAGTAGTCCGGTTGTGTATTTACCGCTAAGCGTCACCATAACCGTATGGGTCAATGGGTCGTTACCTAGCTGGAATGTAAGTGGGTCCTCGGCTAGACCGAGTGGCCGGAACTGGGACATGTTAACCCAGTACTTACCACTGTTTGCAGTTGGGGACGGGATAACTTGGATACCATGGCAGGACGGTATATGTAGGTTCTGGATAGGAGTAGCAGATTTGTCACAAATGGCCTGTGCGACACCCATAATCTTCTGATAAAGCGCGTCACCGTCCTCTCCGGAGGTTGCGTATCTATACGCACCTTCTTCCGAACCGACGAATCGGAGTTTATCGAGGAAATTGAAGTCATGGCTGCCGCCAAATCCCACAGTGTGAACCACATAGGGCACGCCACTTAGAATCGCGGTTTGTAGTTCGGTGCGGAGGTCGGTGACTAGTGTATCGCGTTGGTGGCCGGCACGACATGAGCTATCTTCGCCATCTGTTAGGAAGATGACTGCGATATTGGTAATAAGTGGCCATTGGTCTCCGCCTTGGTAATAGCGGATTACGTTAATTATGCCATTAAAGGCTGACTTGAAACTGGTTCCGCCACCGCCGCCCAGTCGGATTTCATTCTGGGCACGGGGTTTGGAGATGTCGATATGTGATACCTTGAAATTGGTATCGTATTCAACTACACTAGTAAGGATATGGGGATGGTTATAATTAAGGTCAATCATGGTTTTGATGCATTCCCCGGTTTGTTTCTGTGGGCTTCCGTGCATAGAACCGGAAACGTCCACAACTGGAATCATGAGAGTCCGGAATTGGTATTTGCGGCTGGGGTTGGTAATGCGGAGTTGGCCGATTCTGGTTCCTCCTGCACATCCACTATCTAGCCGGAGTTCTTCCAGTTCAGCCAGCCAATCCGGTGGTGAATTGGGAGTGAAAAGTGCACTATCGGGGCCAGTGGAAAGTGCACTCAGCATATTGGCAACTTGGCGGATTTTGGGTGCCAGTTTAGGGTCCCATGAACCGAGGTCACCACGACAGTTAGGACACCGGGGTCCGTTAAACATGCATGCGATGATGGATTGCCGGCTGATGATATTTCCACAACACGGGAGGGCTACAGGGTCATCAATAACGGAATAGGTGATAGGGTCAATGAATTCAGTAAGCGGATCAGTGCTCATTTTTTGAGTTTAATGAGGTCTTTAAATTAAATATTACGTATACGTTAGCTATGAGTTATATGATGTAGTGAATTATCCTATACTATAAAACAATTTTTAAGCTTGTTTGGAAAATTGTTTTTTGCTTAATGAGAGATTTAGAGGGTCTAGCCAAGCTAACAAGTTTTCAAATATAATCTATAATCTATCTAAAAAAATAAGTTCATAATTCCATAATTCCATAAATCCGCAAATTCAATCATGGACTGTGCTATTTGTCTCGATACCAAGCCACATAGCGAGTTCCAGCATGCACCTATATGCCAACATGCATTCTGTCGCCCCTGTTACGCACAATGGACAGCCAGTCACATTACATGCCCACTTTGTCGCACATTTATTGTCAATCTGGAACCCGTTGTGATGCCTTTTGGTCAACATGAACACCAGACCCGGATTCAGCAAATCCGCCAACTGACACAGCGGGAACCGGATATCGGCCGGATGGTCGGTATGGAATACCTTAGGTATTTAGTGGGTGCCCGATATTCCATGCCGGTTATTCCAGCCGCGAAGTGACAGATGGCGGATTTGCTGAATTCGTTGACTGTGAATTATTCAGCTTAAGGACGTTTTCCCCTCGAGCAGGGACAAAATCCGGTCTAGCTTGGCGTTTAGGTCCGCTTGATTGGCCTGGATTTCGCGTAGAAGGTCCATAGTGGCTCCGGGGCCTTTTTCGTATTCATAGAGTTCGTCCTTATATTTTTTGATATAATCTGAACATGACCAACACATACCGTTCATGGACACACCATCGGTCTTACAATATGTCCGGATGTTTTTTGGGTCTAAATCTGTAACTGACCATTTGACCCGGAATCCCTCAAGACTTGGACAATTGGCATTTAGTGCAGTTAAGTATTTATCGGTTATGAATTTATAGGTCATTGTATATTGCGAATTATATGGAATTATATATGGAATTCCTTAAATCGCGAATTAGTCAGGCAGCAAAAAATTGTTTTATGTTTTGGTTTATTCTAGCCTGGTAAAGTATAATATACGCCAAACACTAAACACTATGGATAAGCCTGAAGGAACCTATAATCCCAAGTATGACTATATATTCATGAAACCCGATAAAACGGAACTAGTGTTTACTGGGCATAATATGAAGGAAATGATTAGCAACGTGGTTGCCATTACGAAGGAACATTATGACCTGGAATACCCATTTAGCAGGAACACGGTATATAATTTAATGCACCGGCAAGGTAAAGTTAATAGCTTCTACAAGGCAAAACTGAAAATCAAAAAGCATGTGGCTGCACAAACACCAAACAATTAACTCTAGAGCTTGCTAAATCCGACAAGCCGGTCTAGCCATTCTGTTTTTTCTTCCGGTGTTCCATTGTGTGGCCAAACCACATGTTTATCCAATTGTTTAACCATGTTAGGATGCGGTTTGTATTTGTAGACTTCCGGAACATAAACTGACCATGCCCTATACGGCGTATATCTATTTATAAATCCGATGTCCATACCTGGACCAAATTGAGTGGCCGGACAAATAATGACTTGCTGTTCATAATTCCGGCACATCCGCAGTAATTCATTGACAGAGTCACAAACTACCGCATCTTGGACTCGGTTCATATTGAGAATATGGAGCATTTCACGGGCCACCGGTCGCCATTGGCTAGAACCAATTAGATTAAGAACTGTCCGGTATGCCATATTTGAGATGGTGATTGTGTGTTTGCTATATCTGTAACCTATTGTAGACTGTAAAACTATAAAATCATACATCGAAAAACAATTTTATTGGATTCACTCACTTATCCGAGAAATCATATGTCTTATTACACGATTCGCATTGGTAATATATGGGAAATCCGCCATCCGTCCCCGTAAGTAACGGTGTATATTTGCAATGTCCGATAAACAGATTAAGCCGGGGGTCTCTAGCCCAGATAGCCCGCTTGTCCTCTAATTGATACCACGCACGCCAATCATCTTCGTCATATGAGTCCTCATCCGATTCTGACCCGGATTCATCTTTGGTTGGCTTACCGCTATCCCATGCCTTAATGGGTTTCACTATAGTATAGGGCGGATTCGATTTGAACTCGACATGTTCGCTACCCCGTGAAACCCCGATAAACTCACTTTGGCTATTATCCATTAAGGTAACAGTTTTCCGGCATAGTTCAATATAACTACCGTCAGTGTATTCTTTGGTATGCGGGTTATAAATATCTTCACTAAATGACCCGACAAAGGACTTGATAATACAAGGCTTTTTACAATCGAGACACACAACATACCAGTTATTGCACACATCACAATCTATTACATCGGCTGAATCGCGTGAATTAAATAAGAGAAACACCGGTTCGTTTACATGTTTTTTTGCTTCATCCCAATCGTATTCGTCATTTGAAACAACTTCATTAGTTTCCATACTTCCACCTACCCATAGTTTTTCCGGTTTTCCATTGTGGATAACGTATCCATCATTTGCGGCGGCTTCTTCGCGTCGGTTCTGGATTACTCTATAGGCAGATTCGGGATACCTTGTAATATAAGGATTGGATTCTCCATTCGAATCCCATGTTAGACGTTCATATATGGTGGTATTGCGTAATTTGCCTGTGCATCCGGTATGCGGACACGGTCGGGTTTCCAGGGCACATTTAAACATGTTAGCGTTATTTGAACACTGGTCGGTGACAGTGGCAGTTAGGAGCGGGAATGTAAATCCGGGTGTCATTTGGTCAATGTTGATGGTTGTCATTGTATAGTCTAGTATATCGTGTTAGTGTAGTATATTGTGTAATGTATTGTATTGGATAAATCTAATCAAAATAAAATAAATAACGCTTAAGTAGCGGAATTTATTTATTAACAGTCGAGTGGCTAGCTTTGTTTGCAAATATCTTCTACGTCCTCCATAGTGACACCATTGGCATCAGTGTTCCGGTTTCGTAGTTGGGATTTTGGTCCATTAAACTTCCCACCCAAGTGTTTAACCATATCCGTCAACTTAGGATACTTACATGATTGGAGAATCAATTCGGCAGGTGTGAACTTATCTTCCGGGAAAGTGACCCGGTTGAGCTTGGCTAGAGCCTCTGGTGATGGCCTATATAGTTTACCAAGGAGTTCACGGATTTCGCCTGAGTTAAAGTAACCCAGCTCCATCACCAAGTCAAACCGACCAGGACGGAGCAGGGCTGGCGGGATACGGTCAATGAAATTGGTAGTGGCAATAATTATCCGGCCGGTAACGCTGCTAATACCGCTTAGTTCGGATAGTAGAGCGGGGTAAGTAAGCGTATCACTGGTCCCGGCGGACATCAAATCCTTAATCTCTTTAACAATGGAATCAGCGAGTTCCTTATTGTCCTTCACAGCGGCCAGTTGGAGATTCAGGGTATGAATTTTGAACTGCAAATCGGCCTTGGCATCGGCTGTCTGGTTGGAATTGAGGATATCGGCCAACAGGTAATCAAATTCGTCAAAGCAGTAGACGCAATTATTGATTCGGTCAGAAGACATGATTTGCCGGAATTCGCGAATAGTCTTCACTTTGGCAAAGTTAACATTGCAGATATTGCGCCCAAGATAATTGGCAATGGCACTAATCATATAGCTTTTCCCGGTCCCATAGCCGCCATGTAGTAGGATTCCCAGGTTGTTTTCCAGGTAAGGATTCGCGGGGAATAGTTTATTATCCCGGAAAGCGTCTAGATGCTTAATGAGATTGGGTTTGTTTCGGCTGACATAGTTATCCATGGTGAGATTGGGCTTTACCTTACCGATTGCTTGGAATACCAATTCGTGGCTTACAGTGCGTGGTTCATAAATCCAGTTAGTGCCGGCTGCGAAATCTTGACCTTCTAGTTTTTCGGCTTCAGTCTTAAGGTATTCCAAAAAGGTATCAAGAGCTGCTCGGGATGCACATTCTAACTTAAAGTAAGTCTGCGGAAGAGAGTCTAGCCTAACAGCACATAGGTAAATGAAGTAACCATTTACATGGGCTATATAATAACCACCCTTAGTGGCCTTGTATTTTTCGTTGTTTTCGGATTCATATTGTGTGCTTATGGCTAGAGTTCTATTGATGAAGCTGGAATCGACGCAATTGACATCAAATTTTCGCTGTTTATCAGCTTTGGAAATGTTGAATATAGATGCTTCCATATAGGAACCATCAAAATGTTGCGCGAATTTATGACCCAGTATTTTGTAGAACAGTTTGATATTGTGCTCACCATCTAGCTCTATGCATGCCCCGGCTTTCTTATCCATTTTGACTTCATAGTAACGTTTACCACTAAACTTAGTTGCCATTTCTTGCCTAAGCAATGGGAATTTGAATGACTTGTTCTGGAATACGTAATAAATATACCAGCGCCAATACTTAACATCAATATTGAGTGCCACTGAAAGCCACTTGACTAGGCAAGTAATGAGCACCGAAACTAGACCGATGACTTTGATATCGAGTGATTTATCGGTGGTGTTAATCTGGCCTTGGATAATGTGTTTGGCAATATCGCCAAGTGATGAAAGGATGATGTCCATGTTTGTATGAATTATAATTTAATGTAATGCCAAGTAATGCAAAGTTATGCAATATATGTTAACATAGAATTACATAGAAGAGAAAAATAAAACAATTTTAATCCTAATTATTTTGATTATTTAGATTCTTTTCGTATTCCCGTTTGGCAACCGCAATAATCTCTTCCCTGGTAAGGTGCGGCTGTAGGGCTAGAACGTCATCTATATCATAATATGTTTCCTCCACACATAGGGCGTATTTATCGGTAGTGAGAATGTATTTAACGGCAAATTCCGCCGTTATGGTCTGTGTGTAAAGAATGGACTTAAGGCTAAAGAGGTCTATGTTGTCCTCCAATTCCTGGATAGTGAATTTACGGGTGTAAAGGTCTTGATTGTGCATATGTGATAGATTTATTACGCTTACAAAAAAATTGTTTTTAGAATGATATATTATATTTTATCATGAATACTTAATTTAGCCATAATAACATTTTCTGAATACAAAATGGGCCAATACTATAAGATTATCTTTCTTGCCGAGAATGAGGACCCTGAGTCTAATCCAGAGGTCGTGCGACATTGCATGTCCGGTCACCAATATGGTAGCGGAGTTAAACTCATGGAACATTCCTATGTAGGTAACCCTTGCGTTAAGGTAGTAGAATACCTACTTAGCCAACAAGGTCCCTTTTACAAGACCCGGCTCGTTTGGGCAGGTGATTATGCCGATACTGAAACATATGGCGAAGGACAAGGCCAAAATCTCTATCATATTACGGAAGAACGCGAAGATTGGCTCGTGTTCTCGCTACCTAGGGGATTCGATAATTCCGCGTATAGGTATGTAGTAAACCATACCAAGAAGGAATACATTGACAAGTCCAAGTGCCGCGAAGATTCCTATGGTTACACTATCCACCCACTCCCACTTCTAGTCTCCGAAGGAAATGGTGGCGGTGGTGGCGATTACCGTGGCCATAATGATGACCTCTGTGGACGGTGGGCACGCGATGTTATCTCACTAGAACGCGATTTGCCATCCGGTGAACGAGGATTCACCGAACTAGACTGCGAATTTCGGGAGTGATTCGTCACGGCTTTAAGTTAAATAATTCAGGTCGCTTAGGGAGGCTTATTATTTTTTTGGTTTTTATATTATATCATCGTTTAATAATACGATAAATTCACAAAACGCCAAATCCACGAAAGGTATCTAGCCATGGGAAAAGAGATTGAGATCCAAGTTCTGGAAGTTGACCAGCCGGCAATGGAGCGCCGGCTTAAGGCACTTGGTGCCGAGTTGGTAATGCCGATGACCCGTATGGTCCGTGCAGTTTATCATACCGTTTGTCTCTTATTTATTTTACACCCGATAGCGGTGTAAAAGAATAGAAAAACGGGTTATAGTCAAGTGTAAAAGAATTTTAGACTAGACGGTAATGGAAGAGGGTCTAGCCGTCGTTTGACATTCTTTTTTTAGTTTTAGATTTTAGGTTTTAGGTTTTAGTTCATTAATCAAGTTCGCACAACCGGTCAATGTCAAATCCGATTTCATCCAAATCCCGAATAACATGTGTAAGCCGCTCGCCATTCCGGAACATGTTTATACGGGCTCTGGGAACGCCTGATTCTCGGTTGTTATAAAGATAGTATAGGCTACGGGAGAACGATTCGGGTGGAATGCCACATCGTAGAAGATTGCAAATCGCATCTACATATATCATATTGTATGTCTTGACCCAGCGAATAATAGCATATGAATAACTTCGCCCATTATCATCATATGGGACCGCAGCGCCATTGTCCACCATGTAACGATACTTGACATAGAGTTCGCGGTTTAGTAATTCATGGACATGGTTTCCGCTCTCGGGGCTCAACTCAATGAACATGTAGTCTAGGAGGTCAAATTCGCTAATCAAGCGGCAAACCTGAATCTTGGTGGGTCCAAAGTTAAGTATGATATTCTTATTGCAGATAGATGGCTGAAATTCCAATAACCGGAGTGTAATCCAGAAATCAGTTATGGTGTTAACAGGAAAGTTTTCCATGATGAATTCGCGAATCTCCGGGCTATTGAGATTGGCCTTTGAGCGTAGAATTCCACGCTTGTTGTCGTCAATGATTGATTGCCAATCCCTGCATGTTTGTGCCAGCTTGAAGAGGTCCCTTCCAGAGAGGTATGACACGACCGTCATGAGCACCAAAATTGGAAGGTCCAGTATCGTAGTTTCAGGTAGTTGGTCCATTGTTAATGTTGTATTGGTCGATAAATAGAAGAAACTAATCGCGTTGTTTCTAGTGGGTATGCAAAAGCATTTTGTTTTACTATTGTGTTTTATAATTTTCAATTTTCGGTTATTGTGTATGGCTAGACCCTAATAATGTAAAGTAAATATAGTAAATGGGATTATTTTACACAATTCAACATAAAATTGTTTCATGTTTAAGAACATATTTTTTGTATAGAAATAAAAAATAAAAAATAATTAATCACCCAAACTTGGAATGACATCTACTACTATTACAAAAAATAGGGCCCAATTGAAATCTTTGTGGCAAAACATACTTGAAAATGACCCTCCGGCGAACACTTCGTCGGACCCTCCGGCGAACCCGACTGAATTGCGTAAACGGTATTGGTCAACCGTATCAAGAAACCCTAATATTAGAATGCATTTAGTTTTGTCTAATTTGGATAAACCATGGGATTGGTATTATTTATCAATTAATAAAGGAATCCAGCTATTTAATGTCGCGGATAACCAGGATATGCCATGGGATTGGGAAGCAATAAGTGATAGAGGTGACTTGACATTAAAATTCTTTGAGAAAACCAAAGACAAATTTAACATAAAGACGTTATCATGTGCTGCCCTATCATCCGAAATAGAATTAATTGTATGTAAATATCCAGATCTTGATTGGGAATATGGCGAAATGGGTGTTACAGATGGTTTATCATATTTAGAATTTCATATTGATACTATTCGGAAACTATGTGATAAACCATGGGATTGGTATGAATTATCATGTAATAATCCTAATATAAGTATAGATGATATAATTAACCATCCCGAGTTACCATGGTCATTCTACGGCATAAATCACCGTAAAGACATTACATTGAATGATATAACCAGACTTGTAGGAGTATTTCCGGGTTTATTACGAAATCCTAGCCGGTTATTAGAGGATAGTTACACTAAATATAATAAAGTCAATAAAAAAATAAGTAAAGTGCAGTAAATATACTAGCACGTTGTTTTGTTTTTCTGTTTCTGTTTGAGTTTTAGTTTTCTGTTTGGCTTAGGAAACCACACACTAATCATCATCAAGATTCCTCTCGCGAATCGCCGTGAGATGGTCCGCCATCCCCTCAGTGAACACCTCCAGGATATGGGGCAGTCCGGGGGGATACGCGTAGCCCTTGGCCTGTGTCTTTTGCTCCCGTGTCTGCAGCTTGGCATGATACCAATCATAGTCAGTCTCATTGTAGATGATGTCCATCAGCCGGTCACATCGGAGCATGGGCACCAGCTTGCGGTTCCGGATGTGGTCGCTGATGATGTCACGGAGAGTATACTCGGTGGCAATCCGCATGCTCAGCTTTCCAGTGTAGACATCATAGAACAGGTTGTTGACAGTAAAGTCTCCAAGGTTGCTGAATGATGAAGACCCACTGGCATTTCCGCTGAAGTCGAACTGGAACTCCCCATCCACAACTAGATTGTGCACGGAGTATTGCAGTCGGTGCTCCTGAAGTGTGTCCCATGATGTGGTGTGTCCGGCCTCCTCCAGGTATGGGATGATGTTCTGCTGAAAGAGCCGTTGCATCTTGGTCTTGCTGAACTCAGTTGATCCCTGGCTGGAATCATACTTCAGCCAAACGTCAATGTCCTTGGGCGGTGTGTATGTAGTGCTCTTCGGGTTGGCACGGTATGCGAATGCATGCTCAATCAGATTGAGAACGTATCCGCCGAACACTGCTGCCGACTTGTTGTTCCGAAGGTCGCCAGCCGCGAGCATCTGCTTGAGAAGCTTGTTGACATACTCGAAGTGCGGGCGTGACTTGGGTGTCAGGTAGTCCTGAATGTTGGTGCCGGTTGGGTCGGGAAGTGAGTCGCACGCGCCCTCTGCGATTTGCTGCATTCTGCGTGTTGCAGCCTGATACTGCTTGGTGTGCTCAATTTCCGACTCGGGAATCGGAATCTGGTAGGTGACCGTGTCGCGTGTTTCACCAAAAGATTCGCCACTCGGGTAGTAAGAGATAGCGAACCTACGCTCGCGCTCAAACCCTGACATCTTGCCACCATTCTTGACGGGCTTTTGCCGGATGTTGATTGTCTTCACAGTGGCACTTCGCGGCTCAACCACCATCTTTGTCTTGAGTGCGTAGTTGCCTGTCACCATTGTCGGAAACGTCAACACACAGTCCATGTTGTAGTAGAGCGCAGAGTAGGTGTCTGTTTGAACCACCCAGTAGTGGATATCAACCCACCAAATGCGCTGCACATTGGAATCCCGAGAAAACAGCGTTCCCTCGAGCTTCTCAGACCGCATGTCGGTTCCATCCGCCAGCTGAGTCACGAAGAAGTAGCTGTTGACCACAGGGTATGTAGTGTCCTTGTCCTCCATGTCCGAATCCTCATTGTGTGTTGCCGGGCGGCGGTTCTTGTAAGTTTGCACACTCTGAAATCCGCATGTGCGGATCTTGTTCCATGTTGTCTTTGTGTTGGCGAATTCCATGCCTGGTTTACCGTTTTGTCGTTGTTCTTGATTGGTCAATGAATCAGAAGTTGAAATGATACTTATCGATAAGTATCTCTAAATCAACATGAGATTCATATTTCAACTTAAAAAAATACAATTTTCAGCTCCGGCAGCGCCTTAAGCTAAATAATTGCAAAAACGGATGAAAACTGTCACTCCCATTCAGCCACTGGCACCCAGACAGGGTCAGGTGGTAGGGCGAATGTGAAGCATTGGAAAGTGTTGTGCTTTTCCGGGTCATACTCAGGCTCACATACGTAGGTTGCGCGTAGTGTGCCCATCTTGGTCACAGTTTCCGTGTCGTCATCGTTGGCGGTGGTGCGGGTAAATGTCCGGATGGTTGACTTCGTGGGGTCTAGAGTATTTGCCGTGTATTCATAGCCACACTGGACCTTGAACGTGGGGAACGTCATGATGTATGACGTGTTCTTGTAAAGATGTGTTGTTTGCTGTCCGATGACCAAGTAGAAGTCATCTTCTAGCCATGCGACGTGGGTCCATACAGGGTCCAGGGAATCGCTGCTTGCTGAGGGAGTCTCAACCTGCAGCCATGCCATACCACCCCAGTTGTCATCATGCTTGTATCCATACTTCAATGTTGTGCTCGTCGGATTGTTGCCCGTCTTTTGTGACAGGATGAGTGCCTTCGAATCGTCAATGTTGCGATATTCGCGCACCTTCTTGGTAGAAATCAGCTTTGCAGCCATGTTTGTATTGGTTGGTCGGATAAATGAGAAAGTTAGTAAACAATCGATTGTTTTACTCTAACTTTACGCTATATCCAATAGGTTATACAAAATAATCAATTTTAAGTTTAATTTTCAATGTTGTTAAAATAATAGCAAAATTAGCAATATGGGTCAACTAATGAGTATTGTCTCATATGGTGCACAAGATGTATACTTGGTTAATAGTATTAATAGTAATAACAAGGATACCTTAAATGGGAATCCATATTATAAGAAACTGGAAAATCCAAATACAAAAATCCACGCTGCAGGCAAACGACATGGTAGAAATAAACAAAAAGAAAAAGAAACACAACAACGCAAAGCTTATGAATTTGATATGAAAGGAACTAAACGGATGCGTAAATATACAGACCCTGCCAGAGAGCCAGTTATTAATACTAGACATTATTTACGTGCACAACGAAGAATAATTGAACAATGGGACGCAAACATAACTCAGGAACAATTGGATGAAGAACTTGCGTTTAGGATAAATCAAGGTAATGCATATAAAACAAAACAACAGATATTAATTGCAAGTATTAAATTGCAAGATTTAATTGAGCGATTGCCTACACGTCCGCTAGAGAACTCGTCAGATGGTGGCAATGCGCCGATGTGTTGCATATCTTATGAACCCATATGTGAAAATGATGTATACACAATGTGTCCTAGATGTAGGGCTGTTTGTAGCTGGCAAGTTCTATCTACCTGGCTAGTAAATAGCTCTTCATGTCCAGTATGTAGGTTAGGTATGTCAGGATGTGATATATTTAAAATTAGTTATCGCAATTGTGAAAAATAAACTTTTTTCGGAATGTTAATTAAATAAAGTATTGGCATTAGATCTCTGGCATTCATGTCATCTAGAATTAAAAAACTTATTAAATCAGTCAAAAATGGGCATAGTCGCCGTCAGGTTAATATAGAACCTCTCCATGCCCCCATGGAAAATAATGAATACATGTTACCTACTGAACCACGTAGCATGAAGCAGGGCCGTGGTTGGGTTAGTGGTTGGAACCGAAATCGGTCGAACCAGATAGATACAGTAGCCGAACAGCGCGAATTGGCCAGAGCGGCACCTCGCATGGCTAGACCCCACGGTAGCGCATTACAGAACCATTTACTAAGAGCGCATACTCGGGAATCCGGAGCCACCAGACAAGGACCTAAATTACCAAGACGTGAAGAAACACCATATGTTACGCTAAACCACATGCCAGTGACCCCCATAAAGACCCCAACCGGAAAAAGCAAAAAGAAACAACAACGGACACCAAAGAAGAGTCCTGGAACTCCATATGAGCTCATGAATGAAAATAATTCGGGCTCAAGACGGCAATCACGTGCAAACCCACTATCACCGCCACCAAAATTTGTTATTTAGAATTGGATTGTTTGTTATCAAGCTCAGCTAGATAGCCTCTAGCTAATAGTTCATTATATTTTCTAAGTAATTCGGAATTTACCTTTGTATTATCTGGAGACAAATCGCTAACTATAAGGTTATATTCGTGCATTAACCGTGTAATATAGCCCCATACATAATCTACACCGGCATCACATGACCTGCACATATATTCATCACTAGGTTGATAACAAGCCACGCCACAATACTCGCGGTTTTGCATAATGGCTTCCGGTGTCCATGCAACTTCATCACAATCGGTATCCATTGCAGCTCCACGTTGGTAATAAGAATCCGACGATATAGTGCAGTTTCCGTTTAATATACCGCAAGCATCCAATATAAAACGCTGAATATGTCTAGGTAATCCGGAATACCAGATTAGCGGTTGTTTGTTAATACCGTTCACACTCAATTCTAAGCCCACCCCGGGTGGGCGAGAATTGAGTGAAACGTCAGTGCCTCGACACTGGGTTTCTAGCCCAGTGTCTACGGTATCTAGATGGATTGGCTCTAGCCGTTCATCACCATGGTCTAACCTTTGTGTCGATAAATACATTGACCGCTCAGTATTATATTCAGAGAACATTCCGGCTAGTATTTTCCAATGGTCTTCGATGTAATCCCTGCAAGATTTACACAACCCGCCTGAGTAAACCGGAACACCCGGTGCGAAATTATTTTCACCAAACGGCCGCTTGTCACATGGAGCATTGGAGCCATGTATGGTAAAACAGCACGCGCGCTTGGCTAGAAGATCATTTGGTGTCCAAACTAGCTGTTTGACATTATTGTATACTAGATATGTGCCACCATCACAGTAAAATGAACCCCTATCCCTGAACCGTTCTGTATAGTAGTCTGAGATATAACATACCCTGTTCATTCTACCTACCATATCTTCTAGTTTATTATGCATCCTAATAGGCAACTGTTCAATGGTATAGGGTTCTGTGGAATCGACACGGAGTTCGCCAATGATGACATATTCGCGTTCTTTGGCTAGAGTGACCATCCGGGACATGAACTCATTAAGTAATGTGCCATGTTGGCAACTGCGGTTCCTGTATTTTATTTCAGGTGGATATGGTAACATATCCGGTCGCCAGGGATAGTATTGGCACTTACAAAGGTGGCACATAGTGTCTAGCCGTGCAATAGTGTCTCGGATACACTCTTGCTGTTTTTTGGTAAGTTCAGGTATGCTATCGTGCCATCCGGCCTTGTAATAGAAGTCAAAATCAAAGTGTATGCATTCGGATATCATTTATTGATTGCTTATATGATGTTTGTTAAAAGTTACTAACTATTCACTTAAATCAATTTTTGATTGATTCGCACCATAAAAAACAAAAAAAACAAAAAACACAAAAAACAAAAAATTTGTTTTACCGTTTTGTCTCAATTTATTTTACACCCGATAGCGGTGTAAAAGAATAGAAAACGGGTTGTAGTCTAGTGTAAAAGAATTTTAGACTAGACGGTACAGCTTTTGCGTAATTATACGCAACCCGGCCAACTAACAAATACACATCTTAAATCACAATTATCAACAATGGCGCTTTACTTTGCCCTTGGAACCGCAATTAATAACTTAGTAAATATCAATCCGGAGCTAACAAATTCATGGTTTGCTGACTTTGCAAAATACATGATTACATTTAAACTCATCAATATGGATGCTACGTTAATCGCCAATACATATCTATTTGCGACCGGAAAAATAAATAGATGGGAACTAAGTGGTGACATGTCCCTATCTAAGCTGAACTCTAACCTTACGATAGTTGGTAGATACCGTCTACACTGAATTTTAAGCCCACCCTCCTGGGCGGGCTTAACACAGTGTAACGTTGATGCCTAGACACTCATAAGCCCACACCGAAGGGTGGGCTTAAAATTCAGTGTCTACGGTATCCGGAAATTTATAAACTGTTGGAGAATACAGAGCGGCTTTTACTACCCATGATTACAATTGGTATTATGACGCTAGCAAAAAATAATGACAAACTATTCCCATTTGTTTAACATACGTCCATCATGTATGATTTGTTAGTTTTATTTTTAGCTGTTCTAATTTTGGGATTGTAAAAAGTCGCCAACCATCCGGTCCACTGTATTGGGGTCGGGTTGGGCATCTAGCCAAGCGAACCATACCTGCTCACTGACCGGGTCACCGACCGTGTGCACTTGGAACTCACGCATCCGCTTGCCGATTTCCTTGGGTGGAACCTTGCGTGTAACAAACATACTCCCATTAAACTTGGTCTGGCGTAAATCCGCCAGCTCCTGTACACGCTTTCCATCCTCAAGCTCCGCGAGCTTACCGAAGTGCTCGACTGCCTCATGTTGACGCCAGCGCTTTCGTGTATCGGCAGGGTTCTCATTTCCGGCCTGCGTCACTTCCGATACGGCAATATGGATAAACTCCATGAATCGGTTATAGCCCGGTCGCTTCTTTGTTCGGTGTCGGTATTCAGTGTTTAGAAGGCGGAATGCATCTTGGGTAAACCAATTGCTAGACTGGATCCATGCGAACATAGCCTGTTCTGACCCACCGAAACCTTCTAGCCATGCGGCAAAGTCCAAACCCAGAAATTGGCAAATTTCGGCAGGGTTCTTCGACAGGGTAATATGGCACTGCGCTTGCTTACCCATTGTCGTCGTGTATTCATAATTGACCCAGAGGCCCTGACCGCCGAACTTCACACCATAAAATGAAGTTACCCGTCCGAGAATATTTCCCAGGTCACCATACGAGCGATAGAATAGTTCGGACTCCAGTTCATCTGCCCGGATACCAATAAAGTCAATCTGGAAATCACGTAGCCCAGGCGGCAAAATATCCGTGGTTACCACAAAGGACATACATTGTCCGCCACTCGTTGCAATCTTTGGAGGCTGGAAATGGGTCTCAATAAACGCGCGCATGTTGTGTGTGGGACTGGTTACATAAATGGCATCCAAATCGCCATAATCGGTCTTTCCGGGTGTCTCCCTTGCGTAGTGCATGATGTGTCCATGTGCAGCCATGTATTCAGTGATAAGCCGCTTGATTTCCATGTATTCCGCGTGGGACTTCCTGGTTACTTGAATACCTTCGTTAAGCATTGCATTTCCACCCATGGTTATCGTATATGTATTGTATTTGTATTGTATGTAAAAGTATGATACTGTTTTGTAGTATGAAAATCAAATTCACAGAACAAATAAATCAATTTTTCCAATGATGCAATAAAATTGTTTTTCCGTCCGGATGCGTAATTATACGCAAATATACCCCATAAATAAGATAAACTAAACTAAGCACAATCACAATGGATACTGAATACAATGTTAACTGGGAACGCTATCCACTTAGGGCGGCATGTTGCCTTCTACTAGGACCGGATAATACTATACTATCGGTCTCCCGGAAAACCAACCATGAAGATAAAGGACTTCCCGGTGGTAAATGCGAACCAGGCGAAACATACATGGATGCAGCCATCCGCGAACTCCAGGAAGAGACTGGGTATCTAGCCGAGAACTTGGAGCCCATATTCATGGCTGACGGGGATACTGGCCTACCAGTAGATTCCATCGACAATCCCAAATCGGATGCCAACGGGAAAATACCCTGTAATGCAGTTACTTTCCTAGTCCGGAAATACACTAAATCACCCGGCGCGGAAGTTAGGGAGTCTGGAGTGGTATCGTGGGTTGCACCCAGCGTGATTTGCAAAGGCTCATTCGCCAAATACAACACTAACCTATTGGAAGTCGACCATGGCGAATTAATGAGCTTAAAGCGCAACCATAAATTCGAGGAAGGTAAGTTCGTAATTACTATGTTTGACAGTTATCAGGGTCGGATTTTGCAGGTTTTCAATACCAATGCACATACCGTTCCTGAACTCATTGACCATGTTATCGATATGTGGCGTGAGGGCATGGGGAATCATGTGTTGCCACTATTGAGCCGTTTGCAAGCTGACCCGGAACTTGCAGGGAATAAGGCGGAAATTCTATATGAACAATATGACAGAATGCATGAAGATATACGCGAAAAAGTAGAATTAATTATGCGGTCATATGGTGACACACCTGAGCTGCAGGCGCTATTCATCCGCGAGATTGAAGTGGAACGTAATGAAGCGGAATACGCCATTACTCGCTATTATCCGGCTATGCAATCCCTATTTGCAAAATTACAACACTATACTTCATATTCTAATTAAACGGAATAAGTATAAGGTAAGCGCAAATAATACCCCACCCCACATGCCATCCATTAATACGGTTGACCATGCCCAGTTGCGGAATAGAGCCTTATTAGTGAGTTCATAGATTAGGTAGACAGACCAACCGAGTAATGCTGCATCTAAGAGTGTAGTTTCCGGACGAAGAATCAGGAATTTATAAGCTGCCGCGATAATGATGATATAGCATAGCCCGGCAGCCAAGTAATCCATTTGTATACCCGAACCCTGGATCTGGCGGATTTGCCAATTGAAGTAATTACGCATGGAACCTAAAAAAATAGCATCTAGCCCGAGCACAATTAGTGCCAATAGGGCAAGGTCTGTTATTGTTTTTTTTGTGTTTTGGTTGATGAACATTTTTGTCAATTATTAACTATTAACTATTAACTATCTACAAGATTTGTTTTCGGTTGGCTAGAGGTAGCCAATGGTAAGCTCACCAATAGCTAGAGGTAGCCAATGGCAAGCTGGATAAGCTCACCTGGGATTGGTGCTTTCGTGAGTGTGTCAATGAGAAGAGTAGGATTGATTGCATAAGTTGTCTTCTCACTGCAGAACAAAGAATGAGGATGACGAAAACCACCAATCATGAGCTGACCGTCACCGAACACTGCAATGTCGAACTTTGTCAAAATGTGATCGGGAATGTTGGACGGGAGCTGGTATGTGTAGATGGCATTATCCGACTCATCTAGTGTATAGACGAATGACGTCTTACCGGAACATGCACCAACGATGACATAGTGTCTGCCCGGTGTAGCGTTCATGTGCGTGTAGTGGACTATCAATCCAGTATCCAGCGTGAAAGGCGTGACAATGGATGTATTGCGCTTGTTGTTGCTGGGATTGTGAAATGTCAGGATGAACTCGTCCTTGTCAGACTTGTTTAGCGATGCGACATCGTCAAGTATCCAATTTGAATCCATTGGAAGCTCGGATTGGGTCAGTTCCGGTATGTTGAACACTTGCCTAGTAGAACTCCAGACTGTGCATCCTGGGTCATTATAGTCATAATATTCATAACCATAAAGATCGTGATTGTGATGTGCATGGTTTTTGCTGATAAACAGCTTGCTTCCATCTTCACTGACTGACAGCAGGCATTGACAGTGAATGTCCTCGTTGTGAACTGAGTTAGTAGTGACGTGGATAGACTCTTTGCCAGACTCGTCAGTCACTAAGACCAATGTGTAAGCAGTGATTTGCCCAGCATGCATGCAATATAGGGAGTTGTTGGATGTAATCCATTTCCATGCAGGGGTGATACCGTAAAATGCTGGCTTTGTATAGGGGATTGGCATAGTGATGAGCAATTGGCAAGTTGTGCTTGGTTCAGCATCAAACCAATTCTTTGGCCCGAGTCCGTGCTTCTTGGTGAGGTCACCAAGATTGTAAACACACAACTTGGCATCCTTGCGCCCGGTATCCTCATTCGTCTTCTTGGAAACGAAGACACGCACAAGGAAGCGGTCCATGATAACACATGAAAACTCAGGCGTCCATCCCTCGTGTGTAGGCTTGTCCTTTTCGCTGAACCTCGCCACTAGACGGGCCTTGTGATATAGGGCCTGGTCATAGAAAGCCAGAAAGTAGTAGCCGCCACACTGCTTAAAATGGCTCGTGTCCATATAGGCCATGTATGAGACAGGGTTGTCAAGAAGGATGCCAGTTTGCATAGTCGCTGCCTTCTTTGTATCGGTCCGGGAAATGTAGTCCGCATCCGGTTGTGTAGGGTAAGGTAGTGCCTTGTCGTAGAACACCATGTTGGTGTGCTGTTGGTTCATCATATCCGAATACATCGGATTGCCGTCATACAGGCCATGAATGGTGAACTTGTCGGTATTGAATGCCGTGTATCGCTTAGTGTCGGGTATAGGGTTCCATGAATGCATGTCCTGATGCTTATCAGATGCCATGGTTGACTTGACAATTTGATGAATTGGTTGATGAATAGATAGAATCCAAGTAGTAAACTCGATGTTACTTTGTCTTGGAACTTGTAATTAACAAATCATGAATAATAAATATCATTTTTTATAGTTTTTCAAATATTAAATCCATTCTGGCATTTTTAGAAAAAAACGGACTGTAATGAGCTAAAAAAGCAGCTATGCCCAGTAAAACATCTGCAGCTAGAACATGCCATGCTTGTATTGAATACACTGTGGATCCGGTGATTGCCAGATAAGCAAACAGGAGGTACATAGCGGCATGTAGAGGTCGGAGATTATTCCACCAGATACGGCCGCCACCGACTTCTAGCCCAGTAGGCCGGACACCAGTCAGGAATATATAGATGAAACCGATAGCCGGTAGCATGGCTAGATACCCCAGCCATCGGAGTTGTGTTGGATTTGCCTGTTTGGCTAAATAGGCAAATAGGGACCTAGTGCCCAGACAGCCTATGAGGAATAATAGGGCGTGACTTATGGTGAGTTTTGGAACAGGGTTATTGGATAGCGACATTTAGAGATAGCGGCCTAGAGGATATATATTATATTATTCTTATTCTTATTTTTACTTCTCAGATTACGACATCAGTGACGATAATTTATTATTAATTCTAATATTTAGAAGGAAATAGATAAAAGTATTAATAAATAAAATTATCGTCACTTATGTCGCTGACTGTTAATACCGTTTTGTCTCAATTTATTTTACACCCGATAGCGGTGTAAAAGAATAGAAAAACGGGTTGAAGTAGGGTGTAAAAGAATTTTAGACTCTACGGTACCCAGTAAAAAATTGATTTTTTCGTTCGTATGTTCTTTAAGCTCAATAATTCACGTATTATTAACACGGAATACCATATAATAAAATTAAATTAAATAACATGAATCCGGAAGAACGAGTCCCGAGTATGGCGATAACTAAGGAAGTCCCAGGTGTTCAATCATCCCTGATGCTAGATGACACCGAGCTTGCTGGTTTGACTACATGGTTCAGGGCGGAATATGACACAGATGGTCTAGCCAATCCAACTGCAGTATACAATGATGCATGGGGCAATTATCGGAATGACGCCCTACTCTGGTGGTTTAATGGTCAATTGTGGCGACCGTATACAGGATGGGACGATTACGGTTCTATACTTCCGGAGTTCCATGCGATTACTCAATTTTCACTTCGATACTTCACGGATGCAGTAAGCCATAATAGTATAGTATCGGTCCAGTTAGCACCATTCGCAGAACAAATACGGGAGAATGCCCGGTGTTTCGTCTATGATGGGTCACAGCATCTAGCCATCCAGTATACATGGTTTATGCATGCAGGAGAGCGGTATTGGATTTGGAATGATGTTACTAACCAGGTTAGATATGAAGATACTATAGATGGCGATGTTAACGGATTTGTGCCTACTTGGCCAACGTCAGTTGATGAGTTTACGGAACACTTGATATCGAATACTATATTTATGTCAGTAGACCGGATTGATGATTCCATTATTTATGGACTTCCGGCAGGGGAACGTGCCGAATTTAGGGAAAGTGCACGTAATGCAGGGCTAGATACCAGCGCTGATAATTCATTGACTTTTTAATTAACCATTTACAATTTTTTTTTTATATGTATATGTATAATAATATATACATAAATAATTAACACATATAGAGTATAAATAATATGTCTAATCCCAATCATAGTCATAGTCATAGTGGTGCACGTGGTGGATATGCACGTGTACCAGCACTTATACCTAACCCTTTAGAAGGTCGAGTTGTTAGGGATGTAAGACAGGTGGAAGCAATGGAAAGGGAAAAAGCCAGGCAGGAAAGGGCAATGCAAGGAGCCAGGCAGGAAAGGGAAAGGTCAAAACCAAGAAGGGAGGGATTACACAGTAACGGTGAGGGTGAGGGTGAGGGTCCAACACGTGAACATTTAAGAAAAAAGTCAAAGTCAAGGTCAAAACGTCGCGGTAGTAGATCATACCGTCCTGACCGTGGCAATGAAAACTCAGGAAGCAATAGCGGGAGCTCAGGAAGGAGGAAACCCGGAACACGAAAAAATACTGCCGTGTCTGCTGCGCCGGTGCCACCAGTTTTTTCGGTGAGCAGTGGAAATGAAGTTATGTTTGTTAAAGAAGTAAATACTGCTGCAGAAAAGGCCGCTGCGGAAGCAGCAGAAAAGGAGAAACGCAGAGCTGCCAAAGCAAAAGAAAATGCAAGAAGAAAAGCTATACAAAATGCACAAAACGCGCGAAATAGCCAAATAGTAAAAGGTAGCCCATTTGGAACTATGCGTTTTGGAAATAACGTAAATACTTGGAGATAATTCAATCCAATTACTGTTTAATTATCATAATGATTAGTTAGTAGCTGTTGTTGCGGTAGCAGCAGCTAGAGCCGCCATCCGTTCAGCATGTCCAATCCTCTTAGTAACCTCACCGGGAGGGTCACACCATACACCGGGTAATTCACCAGAAGGCACCTCGGCTAGAGCCATTAGCATAATTCGGCAATCTGGGTCATCCCTAAACATTGCGTATATTCCACGTGTATCTGATTGACTACCTGCCTTAATGGTAATACCAGTAGGGTTAGTCACAAAATGATACATAGGCCCCTTATAGTATAGGGTTGGTGGCTTATTGTCTGTGTTAATTGGGAGTGTAAATTGAGTAGCTCCAATTCCTGGTGCTACCAACTTAATAAAGCCATCAAATTGAAAGCTAATCTTATTAATAACCTTAATCGTCTTATTTAAATCACTTTCGATACCCACAACAATGAGCTCATCACCCACAGCAAGGTCTCGCATATACTTACGCGAACCATCGGCTAGATGAATTAAGGTATCTCCGGTATATCCTGCGAATTGTCCAGTTGGCATTGTGAATTACTTTGTTTTATTTTTATACAGTTAATGTAGTAGTTTGCAGTTAGCAGTTAAATAGATAAATAAATATATCAATTTGAAAAAACAATTTTATGAACGGCTAGATGCTAAAAATTGATTTAGGTAGTTAATTATATACCTAGTAACAAAGTAACAGAGTAATAAACTATATAATAGACCAGATAACCAACTAATCGTCAGCACTATGTATACATACACTATCCGCCAAAAGGTAGAATCCCGTTCCGAGCCGTATACTTCTAAAGTAGTTGCTAGGAGTGCAGCCGAATTCCTACCTAATCTTATCAAAGCATTTAACGGATATTGTGATACTGTAAAAATCTATCTCCCGTCTGGAGAGTGCGATTCACAATTGGACTCTAGCCGGCTTACCAAAGAATGGCTAGAGAGTCTCCCAGTTGGCGAAACTATTGTCCATTCGGCAGACGGACCGTTATACAATAAAGCCGGTTTGAGCGGTCGGGATATGTATTTCATGGTGATAGTGGGATATGAACCTGGACCTAAACCGGGATGGATTATCAGGTATGGGAATGCGGACGATTATAACCTAAGTGACCGTATGGGACACGGAACCATTACTACTAATCCACATGTTATGGTGAAGAAAGTAAATACGGTGCTTGCGGATATAAAACGGGAAAACCAATCCACTACGTATGACCCATTTGAAGTGCTAGTTAATGACCCATTCACTCTAGCTGACCTCACTGAAATAAAACAGCCTACATTTATTGCATATTCATCCGAAAAGAAGGTTTGCGGTTACGGATATTGGATTGAAGTCTACGTGGTTGATTAGGTGTCGGGTGGTTTTAAGATTCGAAAATCTAAAAAAACGGAATAACAGAGAAAAAAAAAATTGTTTTTTCATTGTTCCGAATATCAAATTTTACATTAAAATATATACCGAACAATTTAAACAATATGGCAACTAAAGCGACTATGGAATCTGGATATGCAAATTTTGACGATTATAAGTATTCTAGTGCAGATTCAGTAACAGAACTAAAACGTTTTGCACAATTTATAATTGATAATGCAGAACGTATCACAAATGACCATTTTGATAATTTTGACAGAACAAATAAGGCATTTGTAGATAAAGGATTAATTAAAGAGAGTCCACTACCTGCTATGTCCCTAAGTAACCAAATGTATAAATTTGAGGCAGAATACGGATTTACAACGCAAAAACTAGATTATCCTAATAGTGAAGTATATAATACTAAGCCAATTCCATATGTAGAGATAAATTATAATAGTGGAATGCCAAAGGCTAACTTTAATATGGTTTATGATAGCACAGATAAGCAAATGACTGCTGTTTCAACAACATCATAATTTCACTTATTGCTTATATTTATTAAATTAAATAAAATAGATTAAAAAAAATGTTTTTTGTATAATATATGTGTTTTTTTGCATAAGAAAAGATTAAATCAGACTTCAAAACAGCTAAATCAATAACAAACCAAATATGGGAAACACACCTAGCCAACTTGAACAACAATCCACTAACCAGGCAAATCTAGAGAAGCAAGTCGCTTCACTTACTGCCAATATTGAGCGACTAGTAACTAGTCTAAGCACAACTCAGACACAAAGTCAGACGGCACTGGCAACAATTCATGAAATGCAAGCCGAACTAGAGAATCCTCCTTCAGTTACAAGTGAGATTGAGCCCGCTCAAGAAGATGACCCAATTATCGTGAATTTCGAAAAGGAACTTACACAGGAAGAGCGCACGGTGTTTATCCGTAAGGTTATCAACTATCTTACCGTAAATTTTGATTCTATTGTGGAGAACAAAGAAAATCAATTCGGAAAATCAATTGCCGAGATTGTAAATAAAATTGGCATGATTCTTAGCAATCCTAAGAGTTTGCCCTATAATTATG
>Ga0194133_10002899_pt1 | contig 25312 bp, 25 predicted proteins | sample TA2KigOf40mmetaG_FD_155448 | JGI IMG/M metagenome (GOLD analysis project Ga0194133, IMG submission 155448) | Freshwater microbial communities from Lake Tanganyika, Tanzania - TA2015055 Kigoma Offshore 40m | ecosystem: Environmental > Aquatic > Freshwater > Lake | place: Tanzania: Lake... | reverse complement strand
AGATGATGATTATGCGTTTATCCATCGACACGATGACGAAGGCGAAGGATATGAAGGTGGCGCGGGCGCAGGCACGGGAGGGGGCGGTGGTGGCGGCGATTGGGACTGATAAATAAAAGTATTTGAATAATATAAAGAACCGAATGTTGAATCAAAAGACAGTGATTTATATTATTCTCTCGGCAATTTTGCTTTACTTGTACTATAAAAAACATGACAAAATGATTCTTGTTGTTTTTGCAGTATTAGTAGGATCATTCGTTATTTCGAAGGACATTGTAGAAGGCGCAAAAGGTGGTCGAGGCGGTGGCGGTGGCGTCGACAAAGAATGCGAGAAACTGGGCTTCAAAGCACCGAAGATTGACAAGAAGGATATCACCGGCAGTTTAGAAAAGACATTGAAGAATATTGAAAGTGTTGCAAAAAAGTATTGGAAGCGAAACGCTGAAGGTAGAAAACCGGATAAGAAAGAAGATGAAGATGAAAATTTTGAGAAAAGTTACACGGCGTTGGAGGATGGGGCAAAACCATTTTTTAAACAAATTGAAAAAAATGAAGAGTTCAAGCAGAAATATATCGGTGCCGTGGAGATTTATATATCAGCAGTAAACCCATACATTCAATTACTCGATAAAAAATTGGAAACTGACAAAAAGGATAAAATTGTCAACGAATATATCATTTCAAAATTAGATAAAATTATTGACAATACGAAACCGGCATTAGAATTCATGGATTTATTCAAAAAATCAGATGAATTCAAAGAATTAGATAAGGACGCGAAAAAATTAGCGAATTACATGGTTTGTCTTTTAAAACATTGGGTTTCTATATTTAAAGCGATTCAAAAAGCAAAAGGAAGCGGAACCGGTGACGACTCTGGCGACGCGGGCGAAGACAACGACGACGCGGGCGACGACGAGAAATCGAAAAAGAAGAAAAAGAAAGCAACGAAGAAAAAGAAGAGTGATGAAGACGAAGAGTAGAGGAATGTTATAATAACATAGAATGTTATATTGTAATATACTAGTAGAGAGGCTATTACAATACAGAATGAACACGTTAAAAACAGCGATCCGAAATAATTTAGCAGGTTCTGCGATTTTGTTATATGTCGTTGTATTTATGAGTGTCCAATACATGAATCCATCGTTTCTTTATAATGAGGATGGAAGTTTACGTGAATTCGGGATAGGGTATTCAAGTAAAACAATACTACCGATATGGCTCGTCGCTATTTTATTAGGAATTTTGTCTTATGTTACTGTTTATTATATTTCATTACCGGCGGTTAGGGTCTTTGTCTAGTCAGTCTTACTTTACAACTGAGATCTTATTCTTCTCCTCCGCTTCTTTCTTCTTCGTTGCCGCCTGGGATTCTTTAAGCACCTGTGCACGTATCTTCTGTTGTTCAGGAGTAAATGTGCAACCCATATTCAGTAAGTAATTATAGCTTATACTGACAACCAACATACCACACAGTACTAACCATATGAATTCACCAACAATCGTCTTCATCATTAGAAATTTACGTATCTTTTCCAAGTCTTCAATCTTAGCAGATGGCCGAATGAGTTTCGACTCTTTGAAACTGTCCCAAAACCGGTCTAAATTATCCAGGTTAAGTTCATTGAGAAGGATGGACTGGTCTGTATAAATTTGCTCTAAAGCACGTCCAATATCGCGTTTATTTTTGACACTGTCTTCCGGAATATCAGCGCTATCTTGAAGTCCACCGGAGCTATCACCTCCGCCTTTTTGTCCGCCGCCACCGCCGTCCTTTGGCGGTTCTAAATCAAATTGAGGCGTCAAAATATTATTGAATACATCCTTCAAGTCGGTTACAACGGAAACAAAAATATACCCAAATGTATTACTAAATGGTGTAAGCCAACCTGGAAACACGATAAGCGCTGCCTTTAACACGCCTAAAACGAGAATCCACGGCAGAAGAGTTGCAATAAGCGCTGTTTTTTCTTGGTCGAAACCACATATATCTTTCGACATTGCAAGATTGATGAAATATTCGCCAGTAACGAGAACAACGAAGAACATTGCATTAATGCCTCCACTTAAGACGCCATTTTTCTTGAATTTGTAATAAGAATATCCTGCGAATAAAACTAGAAAAAATCCGATTGCAACAGATGAACTCAACTCTGCCATTATTGATCCTTGTGTAACTACATTATACACGGATTATTTGTATTGCGTTCACGCGTGCGTTACCATTCTTTCGTTATTTTTTTATGGTATAATAAGTGTCGTCACATCGCATCCAGGTCATGAATGACAATGCACCAGCACCTACATTGATTGAACCCGGTGTACGGTACTTCTTAAGCAAATCACTCGAACAGTGTCATAGAGTGAAAGACTACTATTATACACAAAACTTTAACTTTATAGTTGGTCTTGTATTTTTCATATCTTTAGGCATATTTTTATATCTTCGTTACAAAGGCAAGCCGACGCCAGAGGAGGTCGAAGCAAAAAAGAAGCAACAGCAAGAGTACATTCTCTCGAAACTCAAGATGGTAAATGCCAGCCACTATGCTCAAAGTAAAGGAATTCCGATGGACTGTCGGATTCATCCTGCCGGAAATGGTATGGGAATGTTGACAAACCTCCCATTATGGAAGAACCCAGATGAGGAGTACTGGAAACGAAACTATACATGAATACGCGCGCAGGTGTTCGCGATGCGTGTTTAACTCCGAGTATTTGATTCTTACTATAGTATAACAGATAGAATGTCAGTACCGGCATCAGAATCCATATATCAAAACTTACATGCAGCAATTCAAGAACGGGCAAATAACCAGCATGGCGGCGGCGGGGGAGGCGGCGGGGCCGCGTCGCGAATCGCAGAACAGAGACAAGAAAAAGAGACACGCGACACACTGAAAAAGGCGACGCGTGTTCTCCTCGAATTGACACGCAAACAGGAAGACGCACTTAAGAAACATCTATTACGTTCGGATGATCCAAACGAGTTTCGTGGACTGATTTACCCCTATCAGCTGATTCCAGAAGAAGAGCGTGTCAAGATCAATGAAGCGATACACGGATACTACTCGATGAAAGAGAAATATAATTCTGCTCTTGAAAAACGCCGACAGCGTTTAATAAATGACCCGGTTATCAGTTGGAAATCTCTTTCTGCACAACAAAAAGCTAAACGACTTGCAATGATTAAGCCAGCGTGTATTGTTTGCAAACAAGACGGCGGGTCGATTTTCACAGAAAATGACGGTAAACTCAAGGCAATTTGCGGTAATATCTCTCAGCCATGCGGATTTCATATCGAAGTCAGCCGCGGAAAATACGCGAGTTTAGAAACATTGATGAATGAATCTCTCGAAGAGGTCCGCGCAACGAAGGACGAGATTATCCGGATGAAGCTGGATCTTCTTTTCCGCTTCATCAATGAAGACGAATTGATTGAACAATTCGACGCGGTTCAAAAGAAACTACAGGACCAACTCACAATGTACGCGGAGTTTAGGAGTTATTACTTAAGTGTGACGGATAATGATGACCATCGCAAAGACACCGAAACAATGACCCGCGTAATTTCTGAAAAAGTGGCGCAAATTAAGGCGTATATGACCGAGTTCCGTGACTCAGAATGGAAGAATCGAAGCATCATTGATGATATATTGGTGTTGTATCAGACGGATATTGAGCCAGCGTATATGAAGCTTCGAGAGACGAAGTATATCTACTCGCAGGTGGAGACCACAGAAAACGCAAACGGCGCGCTCGTTCAGATGTACAATGATCGCGAATTCAATCTCTCGCAAAAACGATACAGTTATCACGAACTGTATATGCCAGTGATTATGCCGAAATGGATCGCGGATAACCGTGTTATTAGCAAGCCAGTCGGTGCAGTTGTAGCACCGGCATCAGCACCAGTAAAACGTGCATAATCATCTTATTATCGCAATAGTATATAGGTATATTATTGCGACGATGTTTAACCTATTCGAACATATTTCTCTTCCAGTGTTTATCGTAAGTCTCGCCGTGGGTCTATTTTATGTATACATCTCGGTTCCCAATCCTAAGATTATTTATGTGTACCCAACTCCCGACAATCTTCGCAATTTTCAATTTAAAGACCACGCGGATAACTGTTTTTCGTTCAAGGCGAAAGAAGTTCCATGCGATAAAGCCAAAGGAACGGTGAAAAAGATCCCAGTACAGTAATCGGTATTAAACATATTTTCCATGTTGATATTATAACAATTTTGAAAACGATGTCATCTACTCCTTTATGCGAAACCGCGACGACACCCATCAGTTTTTCGGTCACCTGCACGAATGATCGCTGCAAGATGAATGTGTTTGGTAAACCAGATACGAAGTTGATGAGTATGCCGTCTGTAGGTGCGAAACCACCATATCCATACACAAGCTTACCTTTACCAGTTATCGGTAGCGGCGGTAGCGGCGGTAGCGGCGGTAGCGGTGGTGGAAAAGGTCGCCCCTTTCCTCCAGTATATGGTTAATAAATGTACGTATCATTCTAATTTATATCTGTATATATTAGAGTATCTCAAAGTAAAGATGGGGTTTCAACGGCTGCTTCATACAGATACTGGGCGTATTATTATGTCGATTGTTTTAGGACTGGGAATTGCATCACTATTTCGAAAGGTTTGTAAAGACCGGTCTTGTATTCGGTTTCGTGCACCGCCTCTTAAGGAATTAGAGAATGACACCTATAAGTTGGACAATAAATGTTATCAATACAAGACAAATGCTGTGAAATGTGACCCGAATAAGAAAGAAGTTAAGATCAATTAGTGCGACGCAATGACGCAACGACGCAAGAAGGCGCGAATGCGTGTAAAAATGCTTCTCTTCAATATTAGAATATGTATATCCACATCAAGAATATAGATATTCTTTAGCAATGAACGACACAACGAGCATCGATGATCTTCCATTGAGTAGTCAAACACCAAGTTCCGGCTCCGGATTCGGAAACAATGGTGCGCCTCTTATCTACTCTCCGAATGTAGAACAAGGACCAGCACATATTCCCGGAAATGTCATGAACGAAGTGATTCAAGGAGTTCAACGCGCCAGCGCAAATGGAATGACAATGATACCTACGAGAGATATTCCGATGAACCTGAATGCAATAACGCATGATGAGCAAGCACGGCCGAATTATGTACCTCAACCAAAGTCGGTACATTTTTCCGACGGTGGTGGTGAAGGCGACAGCAGTGTTGATTACATCAAAGACCATACATCCATGGAGAGTATTGTACGTGCGAATGCACGTGAGTCCAACCAATTAGACACCCTGGAAGCGATTTATTACGATATTCAAATGCCGATTCTTGTTGGCGTTATGTACTTTATATTCCAGATGCCTATTTTTCGCGCACAACTTCTCCACTTCCTGCCCTCGTTGTTTGGAGAGGATGGAAACTTCAAAATGATCGGATTAACCGCGACAAGCGCGATGTTTGCACTGATATTCTTCGTCATTATGAAAGTATTGAATAAATTAGGTGAAGGATTTTAATTATTCTTGCGCTTGCGAGTCTTAGATGCCTTTTTCTTTCCAGCATGTTCATACGGAATATACCGTAAGAACCACTCTTCAAACTCGCGTGTTCCACGTTTTCCCTTGAGTTCTTCGTATTTTTCCGTTTTCTCGAAACGCATCGATTCTAATGTCGGCTGTTTTCCATAACAGTTGATACTGAATCGTTTCAGTAGCCCGGTTTGTTTCAACCGGTTATGTTGCTGAACATCAAAGAGAAACTGTGACATACACAAGATGCGGTTGATGTCATAATATACGCGATTAGCGTAAATGAACGCCAGATAGAAGCTCAACATCGTATCAATGGTAGCAATACGAATCGATTCGTTGTCGATCCTTATTGTATTGTAACTGTGACATGCAAGCGGTTTATACAGGAACGCTACCACTTCATCGCCGATGCGAATATCATAGTGCTCGGAAATGACCTCGCCAACTCCGGCGTGTTTGGTATATTTGACATTTGTATATTTATGCGCGGTGAGTTCACGGACAACCGCTTCACAAAGGTCGCGCGGGTTTTCTGAGAGAACATCGAAATCGGGGATTTTCTGGACAATACGACGCTGGCGTTTGGGCATGTACCTAGAATACAATAGATTTGCATACCCTCCAAAAAATACTGCGCGATTTTTAATGAATACACTACGAACAATATGATACACATCCGATTCAGCCAACTCTTTCTCTCGGTTGCTTGAATATGAAAGACTAGACTTGCTCATGGAATACGTTGGACTCGGGCTCCTGCTCTTGCTCTTGCTCGCGCTCGGGCTCGGAGTCCTGCTTCGACTCGGGCTCGGACTCGGAGTCCTCTTCCTGCTCGCGCTCGCGCTCGGGCTCTTGCTCGGTGTCGCGTCATCATCCAGGTCACGTTTCTTCATAGAATACAATACGAATTCATCGTCTTTTCCAAGTAAGCGTTCATATGTTGCCATCAAACGAAACCGTTTTGTCAGTTTGTCTTCTTCAACATGGTACTTAAAGTCTCCAACTGTTTCTTCATGCGATGGAACGTTGAAATACAAGTGCTTCAAATATCCGCCTAGATGATGGTATTTCCGAATGATACCGCCGATCGCTTTACGTTTGAGGGCTTGTACACTTCTCCCACCGCCTCGTTTTACGGACTTCGACTTCGACCGGGACTTGGACCGTGACTGGGACTTCGACCGCGACCGAGTCTTCGAAACACTGATCTCTCCCGTATTTGATTTTGTTGCACCGTCAAACCCACGTTGGTATTCAATCTTATCACAGTTATACCCTTTCAACGGGTAATGATTGTTCAAAAGAGTCAATCGTTTTTGAACCTTCTCCCATCGCGAGACATCGCCGTCTGGACGCGAGAGTTCGAGATACATCGCCATACGAAGAAAGTCTGGCGGAGCATAACGGATTCCTTGTTTTATAACCGCATCTCGAGAGATTGCTTTGAATAATGCAGGCTCCATTTGTGTAATATCAGCGATACCCGTGAAATTCACGAAGACCTTATATGTTCCATGATGAACACCAGATTTTGCTTCAACATCTTCGTATCCAGCCTTGTAATAAATATCCGCGAGTTCTTTCGCATGATCCAACGCATTATCTGAATAGAAATCATAATCTGGGAGCTCAAGGTCTTTGTTGTAAAACTGAGCATCTTCCGGCAAAATGTTATTGATTGCAGTTCCACCATAACAAACGAGTTTCTTGTTTGCAATGAATTCTTCGACAATCGAGATGATTTTTTTCACTTTTGGGTCATGTGTAACCGCTTCACCCTTCTTTTTTTCAACGAGGTCAACTGCTTCGCGCAGAATCTCGAGTTCTTTTTCATCATACGAAACATCTGCACTCGTATCACCTCGTGCGTGGCTGTGGTAATTATGCGGCATTTAAATTAATAATATTAATAATATTAATAATATGATAATCCTATCATATCATTAGATAATTTATGGGAATCCGAGTATTTATATCGTGAGTTTGACACCTCCAGCCGCCTCTGCAGGTCGCGCTTCCATCGACGCCTTGGGATTGGGCGGTTTGGGAGGAGGAATAACAATCTGTACATAACGCAAATCCTCTGGTTTGAGAATAAATGCATACCCAACTGACGCAAATTTATCCTCATACGCTTTCAGTTTTTCATCGCGAACTTCCTCCTGGAAACACATCGCGGCGATTTGACAACCCCACGTAAAAGGTCCGTTATGCCCATCGTTGATGGGTCGACCACCTTTCTCAGGAAGAACCAGACACATATTTTTCTTGTTTGCATCTTTGAATGTTTGCGGATCACCCACATTTTTCACTCCAAAATACGTATACTTCGATAGAAAAAACGACTTTGAACTCATATTCACCAATTCAAACAACTTGGTTTTTCGATAGATCGGGTTCGTTCCATCTACAATCAATATGATTTTTCCTTTGAAGTCAAGAAGATCCTCGTTGCCTAAATCTTTGGACTGGTATTCGCGTCCATATTTTGGACCCAGTAAGTATCGGGCGACTGACTTGCTCTGTGAAATTATTTTTGCGAGCTTGTCGTACATTGTAATATTTTTCGACATGATACGCATGTGAATAATAAATGGATCGCCTGGATTGGGGCATTTTGAACCAGAAAATACATAGCTGCCTAGAACTTCGAACGCATCTGACACTGGAATATGGTTGTATGTTTCTTTGTAGTTGAATGAATTCACAGACGATGACGCGATTACAGGCTCGTTTTCAACCGAAAACACCTCAAAGTCGATGAAGCGACATCCTCTTGCGATCACATAGAGAAGCGCCTCCATACTAACATTCGAATTCTTAAACTTGTCCGGGTTGAATGCATTGTATGCAGCTTTAATGTAATAATCGCGCAACTTGAACTTTGACTGACTGTCATTCGCGTTGATGGATGTTAAGTTTCTGTCGATGACTTCTTTCGAATCTGCATCGGGGTTCTCGTTTTCCATCCCTTCTTTGATGGAGGATGAAACAGGAGCAGCCGTCTCAGCGATGGTGTCGTTTACAATTGGCACGGGAAGTATGGGTAATCCTATTCCTGTGTCTAATGCAGTTGCGGCCTTTTGACGCTGATGAATCGTCATTTCATGCTGTGATGTGTATGTTGTAAACTGTTCCGTGGAAAGCGGTTCGGTTTTCTTTTTGTCGATGATTTTCTTAGCTTCTGCAAGAACTTTTTGTGTTGCCGGATCGGATGAACCGCCTGCGGGGGCGGGGGCGGGGGCTGGATTTGCCGTTGTCCCCGTATTCTTAGTATTATTCGAAAGTCCTTCTCGTATATGCTTTTGCTCACATCGTGTTTTAACAAGTTCAGATATCTTCCATATTGCCAGACCTAGAATAATAAAACCGACAAACAAAAATTCTACTCTATATTCTTTCATTATCACGATGTAATAGTAATATACAATTACTTTTATACTACGACTATATAAATATACGAGTGATTTTTATATAAAGTTAATACAAGTAGAAGTATCAACCAATAGAATACTAAAATACTAAATGACAGGTGGACTTTTAAACCTGATTGCTACTGGCAATCAAAATGTGATTTTAAATGGAAACCCTAAGAAGTCATTTTTCAAAAGCACCTATCTTAAATATACGAATTTCGGTCTTCAAAAGTTTAGAATTGATTTTGACGGTCAAAAGAAGCTGCGTCTTACAGAAGAATCCAAATTTACATTTTATATACCGAGATATGCAGAGCTACTTATGGATACGTATATTTGTGTAACATTACCGTCGATTTGGAGCCCCATATATCCACCTGCACGTGCAGAAGACATGTGGGCGCCGTATGAATTTCGGTGGATCGAGAACTTAGGAACACAAATGGTGAAGGAAATCGTGATATCCGTCGGTGGAATGACGCTTCAACGGTTTACTGGAAATAATTTAATGGCAATCGTAGAACGTGACTTGGATGCAAATAAACGTGAACTGTATAACCAGATGACCGGTCATGTCCCAGAGTTGTACAATCCTGGATGTTCAGGTGCGCGCCTCAATCAATACCCCAATGCATACCGGACAAGCAACTCCGCTGGCGCAGAACCGTCGATTCGCGGAAGAAAAATATACATTCCAATCAATGCGTGGTTTACACTTTCTTCGAAAATGGCGTTTCCGCTTGTTTGTCTTCAATACAATCAACTTCAGATCGACGTTACATTACGTTCGGTGAAAGAACTGTTTACCATTCGTGATGTCACGGACCCCGCCAACTTTTGGCCAGTGATTCAACCCGACTTTACCAACCCGCATCATCAGTTATGGCGGTTTTTATACCCGCCTCCAAGTATCGATCTCTCGATGAATACCTACCAAAGTCTTCGAACCGACTGGAATGCCGATGTACATCTCATGGCGACATATTGCTTTCTCTCGGATGATGAATCCAAAGTCTTCGCAGCGAACCAACAAAAGTACTTGATCAAGTCGTACTATGACTGGACATTCAATGATGTTACTGGAAGCCGGAAGCTCAAAATAGAGAACTCGATGGGAATGGTGTCATCATGGACAATGTTCTTTCAACGCAGCGATGTCAATCTACGTAATGAATGGAGCAACTATACGAACTGGCCGTATAACTATCTCCCATATGACATCATTCCAGCACCGATCGATGATGATTGGCGGCCATCGTTGTTTAGTGAAGTGGTTACGGCAACGAGTGATCTTCAAACGCAAGCATGGAGAAACCGACCTGACTTTATTCATGACCGTTACTATCTTGATAAAAATGGTCCGAAAAATGGGATTGGACCGGGAATTAATCCACGCGATAAACGTCTTACTGGCCTTCATATTACCGGCGACTTTCAGGCGGAGAATGAACGCGACATTTTACAGATGCTCGGAATATCTTTGAATGGGAAGTATCGAGAGAATTTACTGGACGCAGGCATTTATAATTATGTTGAAAAATATACACGCACACGTGGAAATGCAAAACCTGGTATTTACTGTTACAACTTTTGTTTGAATTCAGATCCATTTGACCTTCAACCTAGCGGAGCGATCAATATGAGTAAGTTTAACCAAATTGAACTCGAAGTCTCGACGATTTATCCGCCATTGGATACCGCTGCCGAAGTTAAAGTGATTTGCAATCCGAATACTCGAGAGATTATCGGTATGAATAAACCAAATGTAAATATTTATCTTTATAGTTATGATTTTCACCTCATCGAAGAACGATACAACATATTAACATTCACGTCGGGGAATTGCGGTTTAATGTATGCGCGATAAGTGGTTGTGATAATATTCTCTCGTATATATAACTCCTGACGTATACAATGGCAGACGACGAGGATGAAGAAAAGAAAGATACCGAGGAAGAAGGCGGCGACGAGGAAGAAGGCGGCGGCACTTTTAGCAAAGTAGGTGGAGTATTCGGAGGCGATAAAGACGAAGACGAAGGCAAAGACGAAGGCGAAGACGGCAAAGACGGCAAAGACGGCAAAGACGGTGAAGATGAGAAACCAAAAGAAAAGGCCAAACCAAAATCATTATTTGATCTTGCTGCACTCAAAGAGTTTGGTCTTAGTATTCTTGCACTCTTCATTGAAACATTGATTATTTCTATCGTATCTGTCAACATTCTTTTTTACTGTAACCCAGAAAGTATAAAGAACAATAGCCTTTATCTTGAAAAATTGTTCCCTACTGAACGTGATGGTTGGCCATATTGTTATACAGACGAATACAGCGCATGTGAAAAAGAGTGTGACGATAAATTCGGCGGGATCGCTGATAATCCAAAGTTAGAAACTCCTGAAAAGTTGTACTTGAAAGCGGCAATTCTTCTCGATACATACGTATTCAAGTGGTTTTGTCTATCAAAAGAAGAAGTGGATATGATAAAAGAAAGCGTAGATGAAGGCATCACCAAGGTAAATCTTCTCAATTGGGATTTCATCAAGGCACGTTTCAAACAATGGGTGAACAACGCATACATCTTTTCATTCTCATCTGACCGCGCAATGTTATTGGCGCTCTTTGGATACATTACCAAAATTTACCAAAACATCCCCAAAGAATTATACAAAGTCGTTTCACCATTGATTTTTATTCTAATGCCGTTTGTTCTTATTTTACTTGGTGGGTTTATGTTGATGGGTGGACCATTCTTTACAACGGTAATCGGTATGGTTTTGAATCAAACTGATAATCGGAAAGAGTTTATTGGCGGTTCTCTCTGGTCATTATTCACGGCATTTGGATTCGGTATTTTCCCTGTCATCTCATTCTTCGTTCAACTCTTCCAGTTTATCGGCACATTCTTTATATACCCCTTATTCCAGTGGGACGAATATCGCGAACTCTACGCAAAACATGTACCGATCATATTCTTCTTCTTCAATCTAACACTGATGTTTTATGCATTCGAGTATCTTGATCTAAATGTCGCGGCAATTGTGATCCTTATGTTACTCGTGTTGTATTTAACGCATTATTGGCAGGGTATCATGGAATTCGTAGACACGTTGAAGAACTGGAGTGGATAGAAACAACATAAACAATTTGTCGTATAAAGTAATATATTTATACGACAACCGACAACGGATAACGCATAAAGGACCGTATGGGTAAAAAAAAGTCAGGCAATACGGGAGCCATTGCAGCACCAGGAAGAGTCGGCATTCCTGAAAAGTCAACACCCGAGTATTTCAAAGCGTACCCTTTTGTCAGCGTTTGCACCCCAACCTTCAACCGCCGCCCATTTATAAATGCGATGATTACTTGTTTCAATAATCAAGATTATCCACAAGACAGAATGGAATGGATCATCATTGATGACGGTACAGATCCGATTGAAGATCTTGTGGCATCACATCCCCGCGTGAAATACTTTAAATACGATACAAAAATGACACTGGGAAAAAAGAGAAACTTACTGCATGAAAAGTCACGCGGAGAGATTCTCGTTTATATGGATGACGACGACTATTATCCTCCACAACGTGTTTCTCATGCGGTTCATATGTTGATGACACACCCCGACGCACTATGTGCAGGTTCAAGCGAAATATATATTTATTTCAAACATATCGGGCAGATGAAGAAGTTTGGACCGTATGGACCGAATCATGCAACCGCTGGAACATTCGCATTCAAACGCAAACTTCTTAAACAACATCGATACAACGATGACGCATGCTTGGCCGAAGAGCGCGCATTTTTGAAAGATTATACCGTCCCCTTCGTTCAATTGGATCCAATGAAGGTGATTCTTGTGTTTTCACATGAGCATAATACATTTGATAAACGTAAACTTCTTGTAAATGCAAACCCGGATGTAGTGCGTGATTCTCCGAAAAAAGTGATGGATTTTATCAAGGACAACACGCTTCGCAGATTTTATATGGTGGAGTTGGAGAAACTACTCACGGATTACGCACCGGGGCGCCCGGAAATGAAGCCAGACGTAATCGCACAAACACTTCAGCTTGAAAAAGAACGCGCAAAAATGGCGGAAAATGCTGCGGCTGCAGGAGCGGCCGGTGGTGGCGGCGGTCCTGGAGGTCAAATTATTTTACAGCAACCCGGTCAACAACCGGTGGCACTGAATAACGAACAAGTTGTTCAAATCATTCAACAATTGCAAAAAGACGTAGATGAAAGGAACAAAGAGGTTATGCAACTTAAAGAAGCAAATCGTATACTTCAAGCGAAGTATGATCTGCTGCTTCAACGTAACGAAGGACGGAGCGGGAGTGGGGGGAATAGTGCGGGTCAAGATCTACCCGAGACAATTTATGTTTAATCACGGAATATCGTATAATGAATCGATACGATATTACGTATTTTATGCTTTAACAAGTTCCACTGACTTAATCAGCATGACAAGGAAGCTATTCTTGGATTCACGAATAACAAATTCGCGCGTCTTATTGTACTCCTGGAACTTTTCAGTAAGAATGTTCTCAATCTCACCAACTGGAAGATCATCATCTTTCGTTTTATACTGGCTGCGCTTACCTTCGCGATGGTGGTCATTACTGTCATCACTGCGATCATCATCACTCTCATCCTTGCGACGACGGTCACGTCCACCTTTACTCTTTGACTTACTTGACGAAACCGGTTTTTCTGGTTCAATGTACTCCCATTCACCAACCGCCTCCAAGGTCTGATTATTTGTCATGAATACAATGGAATCCGAGTTGAACACCAATGCTGAACCTGGTGCATGGTCATACTTATCAAGCTCAATCTCGGTGATCAAGTCGAACTCATCCAAGAATTCGTTTTTACGAATAAAACTTCGAATATAGCTGATGATCTCGGGAGTGAGTTTCACGGTGTACGTCTTATCGTCGTCGCTATCACTGCCACTGCTGCTTCCACTGCCACTGCCGCTGCCACTCCTACTGCCGTCGCTCCTACTGCCGTCGCTCTTACTGCCGTCGCTATCACTACCGCTGTCGCTCTCATGTTTCTTATGATGTTTCTTCTTATGTCCACTACCACCGCTGCTCGAGGACGACGGCAACTTTGCATTTGCAGAAATACATTCGATCTCCGTTGTTAAAATCAAACGGTATTTGGAATCAAGTGATATTGACGCGCCCATTGTATTTCGTTCTAAATAATCCTTATATCTTTTTGGGTTTATTCAAACGCACGAACCTAGATACCATCCAACGTTTCTAATTCATTTTCACACCCAACTCCCGGAACATTCATATTTGGGTCAATTTTCTCCATATATTTATCTAAATAACGGTAGATTCGGTTCACATCCAGTTTTGTAATTTCATACATTTCTAGTATTTTCGGAATTTCATCTTCTGAGTACTGTTTTTTGAGTGTCAGGAAAAAGGCGAATAAGTCTTTCTGATCCATGGATAACTGCATACACAAATTTTGTATGAATAACTGGTTATTGTACTCCGTACTGTATTTCGTAAGTACCTTGGTAAACCTTACTTCGGTTGGATGAAACCGCGCCTTCTTTGGAAACGTCTTATGATACAAGTAATGGTTGTAGAATGTTTTGATCAATGATGATAACTCATTGAATAGCCAAATCTGGTTCTGAAATGTAATTCGGTCAAAGTAGTCTGCTTGACAGATATTATCAAGTACGAGCTTGTAGAAGGGGGCCGAAATCTCAATCGGTATTTTCTCCAAGACATCAATGACGTTCTCGTGCCATAACAGTCCAATCGTGGTTCTGTCGGTTTCATTGATGAGAACATTGTGGTCAGAGATAGGGTACTCTGTATTCATGAGTTTTTCAGTAATCTTTTTGATGTCTTCATTGTACGTCTTTGGCTGAAATATTGCGTGAAGAATATTGTTTGCAAGAATGCTATTGGATTTGCGACTCATCTCGGCAACGGCATCAAGCTTTCGAAGATTGCCTTGAACAAAGGTTATAATGTTTTTTCGCATACTCGCTTCAACGGTTGACCCCATTGTAATATCGATGATTTGCGCCATTTGTACCGGTGTTGGGGTTTTTAACTCGTAGACATAACACACCTTCATTAGCTCTTTGATCTTCTTGTCGATATGGTAGTTTCCAATACATATAATCGGATTCATCGTGATTTCTTCTTGTTTCTGTTTCTTCGTTTTTTTTGGCCGAATCAGTTTGATAAGTGACGTAATTCCGCCTTTATCACCATTATTCATTCCGTCAAGTTCATCCATGACCACCACGATCTTTCGAACTTTACGCTGGAAAATTGACATAATGTTTTTATCGGAGATATTGTGTTGCGTGATAGAGTCAATGATGGATTTGTTACGTATATCTCCTGCGTCATATTTTACCATATCGTAATTCAACTCTTTCAGTAATCGAATGACGAACTCGGTTTTACCTGTTCCGGGTGCGCCATAAATATATACTCCGCGCTTGAACGTAAGATCGGACTTGTTCTTTTGAAAGGAGGCAAGGAAGTCCCGGATGTTATTATAGATAGATTCTCTTCCAAGAAAAGGTGTATAGTTCATTGATTTTGAGACTTCCATTTATTGTGAAATAACAGTTTAGACACTATTTGAATACCTTTTTTTGTTTTTATATATTATAACTGGGTATATTCAGAAAATGGACGCAATTCAACAGCTGTTCGCGCCTCTCGATAAGGACTATTGCTTGCTTTTTTACTGGCTTACTGTCGTGAATTTTATATTTTTGGCGGTTGCTAGTTTGGGCTTCTTATCATCACTTGTCTTATTATTTAGGGGAAAAATTACATTTATGAGTGGAATGTATTCATTCTTGATGATTCTGGTGTACGGATTGATGTACTTCCAGTCACGTTTGTTCTACTCAATGTGCGTAACAAGCAACATGAAGGCCGGCACATTTGGAGTTGGAGCACCATCGGATTCTCTTCCAGCAGTTGCCAGATAGGCATCCGGCGCTTCACCTGGGACTTTTCATATGTAAGTACGGTCAATCGCACCGCACCGCACCGCAATTAATCATGTATAACATAAGCTACCAACAATGGTACTTTATGTTATATATTTAAGACACGCACTTCAGCGAACTTGCACGTGACTTTGCGCCATCAAATACACCTTCCCATGGAACATACGGATTATCACCACCCGTAAGCCCTTTACTGTCATATTTAAGTTCCTTGTATGCACTAAAATTAGCACAATCGGTCGATTCAGGAGTGATTTTCTTGGTATCATTCCATAATCCGTAATTGTCCACGCATTCCTTTTTCGCTTCATCATAGTCCATACGATCAGGGCATTTCGAGATCTCAGGAGGCCATTTTTGCGTACTCTTTGACTTCCAGAGTAAAATCGCGACCGTTCCAACCGATATGAAAAATGCGATAATTGCTAACAAGAGAACCATTTTTTGAATTGACAAGTTGAAAAATCCGCTAAACATTCCACCTCCGCCACTATCACCCGATCCAGAGGATGAGCTTCCTAATGCCGAACTTCCGGTATTTTTACTGGACGATATGAAATCCATTCGTGTATAATTATTAAATATACGATATTCTATATAATATACAGAATAATATAATGAATCGTTTTGATTATCGCACATTTCCTGAAGAAACATTTATTGGTCAACCTAAAAATGGCCGATTGGACATCGTGTCTCCGTCTGTGCAGGACCAGTTTGCGCTTTATGATAAGAACCCGGTTCATCAATGCGTGACCTACCGTGATGCTTTGAACGGAATTTGGGAGGATTCTCCGCTTTCGAACGCCTTCTTTAGCAAAGAAAATATGCAGATTGTTCAAAATGCGATTCGCGCAGGTGTATATTTGAGATCACGCGGAACCTATGTGATTGGCGAACAAGACTGCGATACCTTACGTATCATCATGCGTACGATTTACTTGCAGAACTCTACGAACTCTCCAATTGATATTCGTGAGCAGATTATCGAGTTGAATAAGTTAGTCGCTGATTACTGTGTTCCTCGTATTCACGGTGAGGCAGAAGGCTACATACAGTACAAGCGTGATGTGAGCAACATGTACACGCCAATTGCACGCCCGAACTTCTCTGACTACAAGCATAAGACACTGGAGCTGAAGCCGTGGTTCTAATTCTAGGGAGGGGGCGAATGACATGAATAATAAAAAATTAAATTTATTATTATTCGTTACGATTCTTTATACCTGTCTACTTATGAATTACTACGTCTTCTTCACAACCATCTTCTTCTTGGTTGCTACAGCGCCGCCTCCCGCCGCTTTGGCGCCGCCACCAGCCGCACTCGCCGCAGCCGCCACCACCGACGCATCCACCCACTTCTTATATTCAACCTCCAATTCATCCAAGTCACGCGTCCATAACGTCTCAATCGATGTATCGTGAAGTGCCTGATGTTGCGCTCGCTTGGTGTCACGATCTGCGAGGAGATGCCGGACATTCTCATCCGTCACACTATCCATCGGCATTTTCAAGAGGTACTTGAACTCGGTGTCGCCGTCAATGTGTTCGTAACCGTGCTCGGTCATCTTTGCAAAGATCGCCTCCTTTGTCTGTCTGCGAAGCTCCAACTTGTCGTCGAGGACTTCCTGGATATACTTGGCGCGGTTACTGAGGACACGCAGTTCATTCGCGAGTTGTGCAAGCATCGCCGCCTTGCGCTTGGCGTATAACGCAAGACGTTCTGCGTAATAGTCCTCGATAATATCATAGATCGTCGCGTATTTCCGCAGTTTTTCATGCGCGTCGAAGAGGTTCATGTTTGTTGTGGCTTGTGTCGTAAATAAACCAAGAAGCTTCTCGAGTTTGTTTGTTCCTGCTTCCGCGTCTACAATCGCAGCGGCCAGATCCTTCGGTGTATGCGGGTAAGATGGATGAAACGTCACTGTGATATCCACAACTGTATCCGTCGACATGTCCGTATACTCTTTCAGGACGGGTGCGCTGCTGGCTGCTGACTTGTCCTTGTCCTTGTCCGCGACGGCAGGTGCTTCCATGAGTTTCTCCAGGAACTGTTTATAATCATCTGTCCACGTTCCAATCGGAAGTTCGGTGATGCGGACTTTACGGTCAGCGATGATTTCGTAGGTGCCTTTGATGAGGTATTTCGGCAGTGATTCAGATGATGATATATTCTTGATGGTTCCTTTGAACCCTTTGAAGTACGGCTCAATGGTAGGACGGTCACCGACGCTTGTCTCCCTCAGCATCGCACGAATGTATGCGATGATCTGAAGCGGATTATGTGGCATGACATCTGTACTAAATCCAGTTCCAATTCCTTTGCTTCCGTTGACAAGTATCATCGGGATCGCGGGTGCATAGTACATCGGTTCTACCAGCTGTCCGTCATCATCGATATAGGACAACACTGCATCGTCTTCTTGACGAAAGATGAGTCGCGTGAGTCGGTTGAGTTGCGTAAATATATACCTTTCGCTCGCAGAATCTTCACCTCCTTTGAGTCTGGTCCCAAACTGACCGTTCGGCTCAAACAGGTTGATATTGTTACTACCAACGAAGTTCTGCGCCATTCCTACAATCGCAGCATTTAGACTCGCCTCGCCATGGTGGTACCCTGAATGCTCAGAGACATAACCGCTGAATTGCGCAACCTTGATCTCGCTTTTTAGTCCACCCTTCTTGAATGCCGCATACAGAATCTTACGCAACGATATCTTCAGACCATCCATCAGATTCGGGATCGAACGCTCATTGTCGTAGATGGAGAAGTGGATGAGACCACGATCAATGAATTCCTCATAAGGGATTTCCGGTTTTGATGTGTCTAAATATGCCTCGCGCGAATAGTTCGCCAACCAATCTTTACGGTCATCGGACCGTTTCTTATTGAAAGCCATATCCAGGTGATCATCGCTTTCTTTGCCAGTATGCACGAAGCTCACCATCTTCTTATGCTCGAAGTATTCTTTGAACTCCTTCCCAGTGCTGGTACCCAAACCTTTATAATATTTCATGTTCCAACTCGCAGGGATCACCGCGTCTTTGAACTGTTTCTTCCACTTCTCAAACTCGCCGTCATTGTAGAAGAGAACCTCCTGTGCACCGCGTCTGGCTTTCAATATCGGTGTATTCATGAACCCGATGAAACCAGGAATCTTCGTCAGTGACGGCCACTCGGTTTGAAAGAGGTTGATTCCGAGACCTTGAATATGTGCGCCATCCAAATCCTGATCCGTCATGAAAAGCACTCTGCCATAACGCAACTTCGCGGCAACATCTGCTGCGGTATAGATCTTCCCAGTTTCAAGACCGAGAATCTGTTTGATCTCCGCGATCTCGCGGTTTTCCGAAATGCGTTTCGTCGTCTCACCGTGCACATTGAATAACTTACCTTTCATCGGGTAGACCCCGATAAAGTTCCTGTCTTCTTTACTGAGACCACTGATGATACCGGCCTTTGCTGAATCACCCTCACACAGAATGATCGTACACTGCGCGGATTTGTCAGGAGACCCTGCATAATTGGCGTCCACGAGTTTAGGAATTCCGCGGATCGTTCGGGTTTTCGCGCCATCGGTCTTTTTCGCGGCTTTCGTGTCCTTGACTTGAGTCAGTTCACATGCGGTATCCATCACGCCCAGCTTCGCGAGTTTCTCGATGAATTCGTCGCTGACTTTGCACGTTGACCCGAAGTTCGCGACGGCGGTGCCAAGCTCGTCTTTGGTTTGACTCGAAAATGACGGATTCTCTATATCACATCGCAAGAAGATCATCAACTGCTCCTTGATGGTATTGGGTTTCACGTCGACCTTCTTCTTCTTCTTGATGAGTTCCGCCAACTTGCGCACAATTTGATTGGTGATGTACTCGACATGTTTGCCACCCCTCGGAGTGTAGATCCCATTGACGAAACTGATGTGTGCAAATTCGTCGGTGGTAGTGAGACAGACAACGTACTCCCAGCGCGGGTCAGGGTTCTCGTAGATGCGCTTGACGCCGCTTTCACCACCCTTCGCGCCAATGTAGAGATCGACGTACTGCTGGAAATGGCGTACTGGAATGAGCGAGCCATTGTATTTCACTTTCACGGTTTTATCCGTCACGGCGGCAATATCGTAGGTTCGTTTTAGGAAAAGCGCGGCCATGTCGGGCGTGAGATTGTTGGTAAGGAGACCGAAACGCGCGTAATCGGGGCGAAAACTGACGCGCGTATATGGCTTCACCTTGGATTTGGTGATGACGGGAGGCACGATTTCAGAGAGGTTCTTCCTGAACTCCTGGCAGTATTTGAGGCCGCGGACGTGATCGACCGTCTCCACACGACCCCAAACCGACCAAATGAGAACAAGCTTGAATCCGAATCCATTCTTCCCGCCAACGATTTTCTCCTTCTTATTTTCATCGTAGTTCGTGGAAGTACGAAGATGGCCGAAAATCATTTCCGGAATCCAGAGTTTATGTTCGGGGTGCTGGGCGACATCAATTCCGTTGCCGTCGTTTGTCATGTGAATTGTGCCGTCAGCTGGGTCGATTTCTACTTCGAGGGTAGTCACTGGGAGTGCGTCGGGTTTGCTATCCGCGACAGCTTGGGCTTGACGGACGACATGATCGCGCATGTTCACCATGCCTTCATCGAAGAGCTTGTATAGACCGGGAATGTAGGTGATGTTGCGGCGGGTGAGACGGGGCAATACTGCCGGTGATGCTGCTGCTTCTCCCGGTCCAGCTTCGGCAGTGGCAGTGGCGGCGGCAGTGGCAGTGGCAGCACCAGCGGCGTCCATCACATATTCCACCATGTCTGTTCGTTCAATCGTTCCAATATACGTGTCAGGTTTCTTAAGAATGTGTTCGAGATCCGTCATTTTTTGATATTTCTGCAAGTCTTCGGACCCCTCTCCGCCAGTAGATTTAGAAGTAACTTTGGGTGGCATATTGAAACACTTGTCCGAATGAATGTACTGTATATTATAATGAAAGGTTTAACTTGCTTTCAATTTTATTTTACGGCGAGTATGTAACATTATGGCAGCAGCACGACGATATCGTACCAGTTATGGTACGGGTCTTACTTGTAGTGACATCTTTCGTGTCGGGAATGCACTCGTTCAGTACGACGCATCTGGCAACCCTACCGTAGTAAATGATGCAAGGACCCCTTATTATAAATGTCCGTCGCTCGGAACACTCAACGCGGGAATGGTAACATCGACAAATAATACCAGTATGACGAAAAAAATGCTTTATGCGCAAACCGTCCGGATTGCAAGTGAAACCAAAAACGTCAAAAAGGTATATGCCGTGAATAATCTCAACCGGTTTGGTCGATGGTCGGGAGCTCCTGGCGGGTTTGGTGCATCAATCACAAATTCTTTCTAACCCTCAGAGTTGTCATTTTTTTCTAATCATTTATTATAACAGCAATTTTAGTAAAATGGTGAAACGACTGGATCGCGGCCATGACGGGAAGTACCACGTTCACGGCAAAGCATACGAAATGTTGGAAGGTTCCCGCGCCCAGGTTTGGCACGGAACCGCTTACAAAACCCCTGGTGGTCTCACGAGGTCCGAGCTTATCTTTAACAAGCATGGACGTATCGTTTCTGCAAAGAAGCACGCCACCGCAAAGAAGGAGAACCGTCTGCGCAAGTATGGCTACACTGCTCGTAAGGGCAAGTTCGGTGCGATCAAGATCAATGGTAAGACTGGAAAGCGGGCGCGTCTCGTTAGCACTCCCAAGAGGCGTTAAATAATACATCACATCGATAATACTATTATATTTAGTTATAATAGTGTACTATGACAAGTGCCATTATTGGTTACATATTAGAATTTTTGAATCAAAACAAAATATGGGTCATTATAACTATCATAATCACGCTAATATGCAATCCAATCGAGATGATATGGCTTTCTGATCTATTCACACAATTTACAACCGCAATTGACCATCTTCACTATCAGGACTCGATTTCGATTCTCTGGAAAATGACTGCGGTATACATTTTTGTCGACATCGCAAATATGATCAGCAACTATTACGATAAGATCTATTATCCGATGATGGAGAAGTTTATTCGTTTCAAGCTTATCGATGTTATTTTCAAACATATTGAAGTCAATTATGATAGAGAAGACGTATCCAATCACATCGTAAAAGCGTTGAAAATACCAAACACCGTTACATGGTTCACAAGTGTTTTTGTCTACTGGATCGTGACATTCGTTCTTACGACGGTATTAATCATCGGATATGTATTCTATGTCAACCCAAGTATCGGGTTACTAACTCTTGTCGTCTTTTCTATCTTTTTTGTCTTTTATTACCGGATGTTAATGAACAGCAAGTTATCATCGGAAGCTCGTGAACACCAAGAAAACGAGCTCTTGGCTGAAATTGACGATGTATTAAGTAACTCACTTTCGATTATAAACTCGCGAAAGATCGACGACGAAAAAGAATACTTGACATCGCGGCATCAAATATACGACTCTGTTCATGAAGACCATCTCTGGCATAATTCTAAAGGTGGGTTTGTATTGTCTGTCATTGGATCGATTTTACTCGTGATTTATGTATACATATTATTAACCCTCTATCGAGAAAAGAAAGTCAGCAGCTCTGATACAATCAAGTTGATTATCATCATTTTATTCTTTGTTCGGTATGTCAAAACGGTTTCACAGCAGAGTATTCTTGTGATTGCGGAGTATGGCAAGTTGGCCGAGAATGAACAGAATATTCAACAACTCATTAATAGTAATAACAGTAACAAGACACAAAAGACCCATGACGGCGTGGGCGCAAGTGCCGATGCCGATGCCCCCGATACACGACACAAGACAAATGTACCCATCACCGGTAATATTGAGTTCAAAAATGTTACATTTGGATATCCCTCTAGCGAGACCGCCGATGCCGTCCCCAAAAAGAAAAACCTCACCAACGTCTCATTCCAAATTCAATCACGCGATCGCGTGGCATTCATCGGAACCAACGGAAGCGGGAAATCGACCGTGATAAAACTCATGTGCGGGTTTTTCGAGCCGACGCAGGGACAAATTCTCTTTGACGGAGTAGATATTCGAGAGATTGACCGCGAATACTTGAGGAGTAAGATCTCCGTTGTATCACAAAAAGTGGTTCTTTTCAACCGGTCTGTACTCGATAATATATGCTATTCCACCGATATTCCAAAAGACAAGGTGGTCGAGATTCTTGAACGGTTGAAGATCGCGGATGTGTTTCAGAAGTTACCACAAGGTCTCGATACAATGGCGGGTTCGAGAGGCGAGAAGTTGAGTGGCGGACAGAGACAGATCGTATACTTATTAAGGAGCTATCTTAGCAATAAACCGATTACGATTATGGATGAACCTACAGCAGCGGTTGATGTCTTTCACAAGAAGTATGTCCTGCAGATGATTCAAGAAATGTCGAAGAAGACAACGCTCATTATTGTCACACACGATTCCGAAATTGCGCGAACATTTCCAGTGAAGATTTATATTGAGAGTGGGCAAATTATAAAGGTCAATCGATCGGAATGAAGCGTAATGAAGCGTAATGAAGCGAAATGAAGCGTAATGAAGCGGAATGTAACGGAACGGAACGGAACGTAACGGAATATTGTATTTGCTTATAATAGTGAAGAATGCTTCTCATTATTACAAACTCGAAACCAAATAATGTAAATTTGTTGTCAAAATTATATAAATCACTAGACCACCGCCAGATCCCATACGAGACGGTTGGAACATGTGATCCTGCAATCATTCGACGAAAAGATATCCGCGGGTTGATTATACCTGGCGCACCGTTTCGTATTCATCCAGAAGAACCACAGCACGAATTAGAATTCAAATTGTACTACTTATTTCATTTTCCGAAGTTACCCGTTCTTGGACTGTGTCATGGATGCCAGCTATTGATGGTATATTACGGTGGAGACCTAATAAAATACAATAATTATTGGATCGGTAGTAAACATGTCGATCTTGATCTCTCGAAAGATCGAATATTCCATGGAGAAGAATCACCCCAAACACTTCATTTTTATTTTCATGACCTCCCTGTGTTGACTCCAAAGGCTCGAAAAGCAGGTGTTCGAGAGATTGCGTGGATTACGAAATTTCGCAATGGACGACGACACGCGTGCGCGTTTGAATTTGAGAAGAATCGCGTGTATGGGTTTATGTTTCATCCGGAAGGAAAACAAGATACATGGCCGATTCTCTATAACTTTTACGACAAAGTGTGTGCGCCGTCGTCGTCATAGTTGGTCTCATCCACTTCCACCCACCACTTGATCGTAATCATTCCATTCTCATCGAGGTATTCAGAGTACTCTTCACCGAAATACTTCTCAAAGTATCGCTTGCTAATAATCCGCCGTTTTGACGCGGAGTAACATCGTCCACAATAGTACTCATATGCATTGTACAGCGGTTGTGGGAACGAGAGATTCATCGTAAGACACTGGTTCTTGAAACTCTCCAAGTATTCGTCGATTTCAGCGTTCTTATTCCAGAGACGGCATCCCACATTCAGGATGTATTTATCGTCTTCAATCACAATATCCGGGTAGAAGTGGCGCAGAATCCCGAGAAGGGTGGCGTCGGATGCCGATCCCATTGTCCCGCCAGTATAGTCTTTGAATAGCGTTGAAAGTTCGTCAATTTCCAACTCTATTTCTGTATCGTTAACGACACAATGCTCGCTCCAAAACTGGCGAAACTGAATGACGAGGGGGAGATAACGACTGGTGCGGTTAGAAAATACGTCGGTTGAAGCGTCGCCGATTCCCGCATACTCGGCCAACTTTGCACGCAGGGTTGCTGCGAAAAACATGCTTGGTAAACGAAACTCCGAGAGATACATCTTCCAGAGGTAAAGCATATTCGTCATCGATATTTCATGGTCGGGCGAAGCTGGCTCTGTTGCATATTCCACGAATTCGGTGATGATCTGCTGATCCGTGCGTTCACGTAAGAACCACGCGTGCGTGGCGACCTCCGGGGTTTTACAATGAAGACGCAAAAAATCGTCGGCATTTCCGAAACGGTGCGAATAATGCGCGGCGACGCAAAAGAGATCGATGACGGCGGATTTGAGATCGGGCATGTGCGAGAGACGGAACCCGGGAGGACGAGTCCCCATCATCGGTGAAATGGTCTGGATGGATGCGGATGCTGATACCGACGCAGCCGAAGTTGACGGCGCGTGAATGTCTACAATCCGACAATCCTTGTACTGATGCTCGTAATATTTGAACTTGAAAGCGGTTGTAAATGCGTTCGAACCTGATCCGAAGAGGGAG
>Ga0194133_10002897_pt1 | contig 25315 bp, 20 predicted proteins | sample TA2KigOf40mmetaG_FD_155448 | JGI IMG/M metagenome (GOLD analysis project Ga0194133, IMG submission 155448) | Freshwater microbial communities from Lake Tanganyika, Tanzania - TA2015055 Kigoma Offshore 40m | ecosystem: Environmental > Aquatic > Freshwater > Lake | place: Tanzania: Lake... | reverse complement strand
TGATTTCTGCCGCCTTCCTCTGTTTAGGTTGCGATATCAAGGTATATTCTCGTTCTCTGTAATATTTTGCTAAACTATCAATCATTTCTTGTTTTTTGAGAGAAACCTCGGGTTTGGTCCCGACCTTGGTCCCGACCTTGGTCCCGACCTTGGTCCATAGTTTTGTCAATTCCTCCACTTTTTTCTTTTTCAATTCACTCAATCGTGTTTCTTTTGTAGGCACAACATATTTTTTCTCCATATCTGCGTGTTTTTGACACCAAAAAGTAGAACTCATTTCACTCTCAATAGGCGGTCCATATTTTGCCCGTTTTCCACATACCTTCCCTCCAGGCAATTTTTTTGTTATACCACAAACACAACTACATAAGGGTGTATTTGCTGCAGCTGCTGCCGCATCTTCCCCAGATAAATTCAACACATTCCATTGCAAAACGGAGAGAAGATTATCAGAGTGGTTGCGAACCTCAAATAAACAATAAGCCATATTTTTAATACCCACATCAAAACTAATTATACGCATTATATAGCATTCATAATGTGTATTGTTTATGCCTGTTTTACGAATTTATTTTTGTATAGGGATGGGTTCGCCTGATCTTAATTGTAGCAATTCATCTTGTGTTAAAGAAGGGGCAATCATACGGGCTTGTAATTGTTCGCGAGACAAATACTCCTCTTTTAAATCACTGGTTTGATATCCAAACGGTTTCTCATTAGAAAAATAGGTCTGATAAGTGAAAGGCACACCCGCTTTCATATTTTCCACAATAGGTTTAAAATCACTCACCATATTTTTCTCGGCTCTCTCGTAATATCCAATGTCATTTGCTGCTTCACGAGCAGCTTCACGCATAAGACGCGTAGCATTTTGTGTAATAAAACGGCGATACTCCCAATTAGAACGAATATTGTTTTCTTTAATTATAGCCTCATTCACGGCAGCATTTTGTTGCCAAGATGCAACAATGGCTCTCCCATCATCCATCATAGGAGGAAATTCTCTATATTGATTGTTTGCAGCATATCCCATAGAAGATTTAGGTAAATCAGCTAAATTAGGAAAGGATAGGGGAAGTTTCCACGGCTGATTATTAGGATATGAATCTGATAAAAATGAGTACATATATAATTTATCAATAGATAGTATTTTCATATATGTTTTCTCAATATTGATAAACTGGGAATATTATCTCCCCCAAAAACAATCGCTTTTTATGCTTGTTTTTCAAGTAAAAGTTCAATCAACGCTGTCTTCTTCAATTTACTTGTATCTCCCTGTATTCCTGCCTGAATAGCTAAAGCTTTTAATTGGTTCACATTCATTTTTTTATAGGAATTTAGTTTTTCTTGGTTTGCACCTCCAACTACACGAGTAATCGGTTGAATATCATCTGTTGCGGTTGTTGTTGAAACATTCATATCATCTACTTCTTCCTTTTCATGAGCTACAATAGGAATTTCACATATTTCTTCTGCATCAATATCTAATGGAACCTCCTCATCATACTCCAGTGAAACAGGTATATTTTCTATAGTTGATACAGGTTCTACCGCAGCCATTTCCTGTGTATCCTGTATGTCCTCAATATCCTGATCTAACAACGATTCCTCGTCATCTTCCTCCTCTTCTTCTGTATCGGACCCAGACCCAGACCCAGACCCACTATCAGATTCATCGCTCACTACAACCTTTTCTTTGGCGTCAATAATCTGGTAAGTAATTCCGTCATTTTCTTCATAATTGCTATACTCACTACCCGTTTCACTATCATCTGACTGGTAATCACTGTCGGTCTCCTCTTCAGAAATAGCATTCGCCATACTATAGGATTGTATAGATGGAGGAACCACTTGTTCTACAGTGCTTCCACCCCCGCCAATATTTGTACGAATATTCCGCAATTCGCGAACAACATTTGTCAATAAATCAAACATATTATCTCCTTTCTTTTCCACTGAATTCATTCTTTGTTTGAAATGATAAACGAGCAATAATACAAGAACAAACAAAAGTGCTAAACCAATGAAAAAGAAATTTTCAACGAAATCAAATAAACCCATTTTATATTTTTCAGGTAAAATATATTTATTAGAATAACGAACTGTTTATGTATTTCTTTGTTTATATATATAAATGAATACCAATCCTTCTGTTATTTCAAATATGTCCCCTCCTCCAGCTACACAATCAAGTTTCGACTTTAGCAACAAAAATACAATTATTATCATTCTTCTCGTCTTATTAATTCTCTCATTTCTTGGAATTAATCTATTACTTAGTTCAGGTGAAGCAGTGAAATGGTTAGCCGACACATTTGGGCCTGTTGTATTAAAAGTGGTTGCTATGCTCGGTTATTCAACCGGAGAACTAATTAATGATACTGCCGATGTTGCGAATGAAATCGGGAAAACTGGTCTCGATATTGCGGAAGGCACCGCACAATCTATTGGAAATTTATTGAAAAATGCAAGTAAAGGTGGAATGAGTGAAGCTGATCGCCGTGATTTGGAGCGTGTTTTAACTTCTCCTAAATGCCCCGGAGGAACATCCGCAAATGCAACACCAGATACAAGTGAAAACCCGATACAAAAATCTATTAGTTCAAAAAAGAACCAATGGTGTCTCGTTGGCGAATATGAGGGCAAACGCGGATGTGTTGGGGTTGATACGGCTACAAAATGTATGAGCGGACAAATCTTCCCATCACAACAAGCTTGTTTGCAAAAATAGATCATTCATTATACCCCCGTAAAAATAAACCCACTATTTGTTTGTGTTAATCCACTACTATTGACTATATCCACATTGGTATATTCAATTTGTTGGGATAATCCTCCCACCATTATTTTTTTCGTCTCTCCTTGCAGCCCACTATTCAAAGAAAACCGCAATACATATTTGTATAAATATCCCGGGTAAGTAATAAGACGAATATTTGAAAATACAATATTACCTACATACCCGTTTATATCATAATAGCGACCATCCCCCAATGGACGATACTGAATAAATAAATTCACTATTTGTGAAGTAGTATATACCACCGCATCGCCAAACAAAACATACAAATATACGCGGCTAATATTTGTAATCAAAGTGGATCCAACCACTCCACTTGAATCGCCCACAATTTGCAATCCCACCGGAAATTGTAATTGAAAATTATAAGAAGGCTGTGATACTAAATTCTGCATCACCTGGTTAAAATAAATCCCAGATGCATCGGCCACATATTCAATTGCCTCTTCATCCCGATATATATTCCATTTATTCAATACTGGTTCTACATATTGTGAATAATTACGATCTTGTCTCCCAAAATCATAGAGCGGCACATTTGGGTCTTCATACAAATAGATAACCGGGCCTGGAACATCGGACGAACTTGTAGGAACAAGCAAGAGTGTATCTCCGCTACAATTCACAGTAGAATACAAATTCATTTTCCGGCTCTGTTTATAGTTGGTTCTCGATACAAGAGCGAATTTTTCCTTTTTTGACAATTGTTTCACACTCGTCCCCGATTTACTGCTATATTTCAGTATTTCCACTTTACGCCGCATATCCAATTGTTCTTTTGTAATACCGCCTACATAAGGTGATATGAGTTCAAATCGCGTCCATTGAGGAGGATACATTTGTTTTAACCTTTTAATTTGACATAATAAGTCGGAAGTAGCCATATATATTTCCTATTTAGATAAATAGGGAATATATCAACAAAACAAGGTGTTTATTTGAATACATTCACATACCAAGAATTTGATAAGTAGCCATAATCCTTTACAGTGGAAGTTGCACTGGAACTCGCCTTCGTGTTTGGTCCATAATACACAATACTATTGATTTCAAAGACAGACAATGCATAATCGTAATAACGCAAATTGGATATTTTTCCGGGGAAGCCGCCTTTTTTCGCTATATGAACTGGGTCATAGTTCTGTTTAGGCATTCTATCGCCAAATTCAGTTCTACCTTGTATAACACCATTCACATAACAATCAAGCACCTTGTTTTTCAATCTGAAAACAACATGACACCATTTATTTAAAGGGAAGTTCGGCACAGCCAACATCACATCAGCAGTTTGCATTCCTTGGTTGGGTGATATGGTATTCATTAAAAACATAAGCTCAAGAATATTGGAACAAGCATCTGTAGTTAATCTACGGGCATAAAGTCCTGGACCATCATTCACTTTATCTACACCAGTTAATCCATTACGAGTGCCGTATTCTCCTGTCCCTTTATTAAAAATATGACAATAATCATTACCACTCGGCAGACTATTGAAATTGAGCCAACAAGACCAGGAAAATTCAATACCACTGGATTTATTCGCTGACCTATAAATAATGGAGGATTGTTTATCAGCAGGATCTTGTGCGATAGTTAAATCCGCATTGCCATCTACCATTCCAGGAGGAAACACATAGGGGGATTTGGAAGGATTAATAAAATACGACACGATTGAAATTCCTAAATTGAGTAAAAAGAGGAAAAATGCAACAATTAGAATTAAAAAGGCAAATTTGGCGACTAACCCATTTGCATCCAAAAATTCGCTACTCGCATCCATCGTAGTTTTCGATGAAAACTCTCCAATCGTGCTTTCTACTTGACTTTTCACATTCGTCACGGCGTTTGCTATATTGTCTGTAATTTCATTCGCAGCCGGAACTGAATTTTGAATAGTATCTTTTGCATTTGAAACATAATCCATCTTTATATATTTTCCTTGTATATAATTTATTCACAGAAGACAATTTGGGTCCAAGTGTTATACCAGTGAAAGATTTGAAACACATTCCTCTTTGGAGGTTAGCCTTTCAACTGATTTATACCGGTATAAGCTTCAATTCTTTCACAAGCTCGTCTCCTTTTGTAACAGAAAGACGCATATTATATTTAATAAAGTTGGATAATGCACTACTGACACCATTGCCTTTTATGTAGCTGCTCCAAACATCGTCAGGTGATAACAATTTATCTGTGCGGAAAAAACGGGTCAAATAACTATTTACGGCAGCGGCATCACCAGTCGCAACAACTAATGGGCTTGTTTTTGTGTTTTTAATGGGGAATTTAGCTTCAACGGTCTGTATTAATTTTCCGTTTAAATATAATTCAACTGTTTTACTATTTATTACATTCACCACAATATACATCCATTTTTGTTTAGGGAAATTATCAATATGCATTATTGTTTCAACTACACCTGAATTATTAGAAGCCCTTATTCTTAATTTACCACTATTAATATCAAGCAATAAATCCGGTGTATCCGCGGCACCTCTATAGAAAATGACGGGATTTCCTGCGGAAATAAAAACCCACCCCTCGTAATGGTAAGAAGATGAACCAGGATTTATTAGTTTGTCATATGCAATATTCATAGGAGCCGTAGCATCGAGTTTCACAAGACCCGTTGTTAATGGTTGATTTGCAAAATAAGTATATAGCAAATATAAAGCAGCTACAACAACAAAACCTACTATAATCAATATAAAATCCATAATATATATTGTTTGCATAAATTAATTGTGATTTCTCTTTTTATATTCGCCTTAATCTTTAATCTCCTGGGATGAATACACCAGGAGAGGACCTTATTTATGCAACGCATAAATAAGGTTAAAGTTGTACGATATTCACTGTTGCATGCGGGCAACAGAGAAAATGAATAGACATTAATGGTTATAGTTTCCCTATATAGGCGGATTATAGGAAAAATATCTAAACAATGAAACGCTCCTCCTCCGGTCCAATTCTCCAAATACATTTGCTGATACAAAACGCCTAAAACAACTTAATTTCTCTTCTAACTGTATCATTTTTCATAAATCCAACACTCACTCCATAATCACTTGCACTCATACTTTCTCCACTTCCAACCATATAGCTTGTATAAACCCCCTCGGGAGATATATTCCCACCAGTTCTTCTAAACCTTGTTATTTTCCCTTCAGTTCGTTTATTTCCAACAGTAATGGCCGCAGTGCTTGAAACAGGCAATGCAACACCCATATCTTTTGACCGGAACAATTTGCCGTCAATATATGCATCTATACGGGGTCCATCTACATTCAATACTAAATGACACCATTTTTGAAAGGGGAATTGTTTTGTTATTTCAAATGAAACTGAACTCGCATCAGGAACATATTCTCCTGCGTCAATCTTTCCGCCAATGCTATGCATATACAAACTGCTTCCTTTGAGAGAAACCACAAAGTCGGTGCTTCTATTAAACAAAATATGGAATTTATCTACAGGCATATTGCTATCAATGTATATCCACGCTTCGTAAAAATACCGGATACTTGCAGGAGCATCAATTTCAGTGGAAGCAAAGGAGAGTTGTGTATCCTGTTTCAGTGGTGTCCCCTTCTTTATGATATAATCTAAATTATAGTAGAGAGATGCATAATAAAGGGCAAACAGAATGATAATGACTAAAATACCGATAATAAAAATATTCATATAGAATATATAAATATTTAGTTGTCGAATATTTTATAGCCTGATAGTGAGGTGTTGCAATCACACAGGTAAATTTGCATCATATACTATTGGATAATCGTTAATACGGCGGGTTTTTCAATGCATATAAATTATACATCATTGCGATTTTATCTTTTGTTAAAGGGGTGTCATAATAAGATACATTACATATTGCACCGTGCAACCCAGTGGGGTTTCGCGTTGTACCGCTACCCGCAATAAGAAGGTCTGATTCATAATATTTTGGGATTTCGCCAGGTCCCAATGCTTGTTTTTTCACAAATTCTCCATTTAAATATACACATACCTCATTGTTGTCATAAACAACGGCGATTTGGTTCCATTTTTGTCCTTCTATTTCTATTCCTATTTTACTTCTCTCGGTGGCTGGAATACTATTGTCAGACAAATATACCAATATATTTTGATTAGCTCCGTCTTTCCCACTGCCGTTATAGACAATACCTGGTTTTCCATATTTCCTGTTATGTCTCCCATATTTCAATATATTGGTTTCTCTCGAATACGCTAAATTATTTGATGGATGAGGTGTAATATTTATCCACGCAATAATTGTATAATTCATTGAAAACACTTTCACACTATCATCCCCCGATTTAGGTATATCATTTCGTGTAGGCCGAATAACAAGACGCCCATTATCCGCTATTACTGTTTCTTTATTGATGAAAATCGGTTCTACAAGAACACGGGATGTATCGCTAATTCCATTTATGTCCTTAAGTATATTTGGTAAATAGTAGTAGGCCAATAAAATTAAAAGTTGAATGACAAAAAGAACCATCACTACTCGTGGAGTAGAAGCCAAATCACCCAATACATATTCTACAAAGTAGAGGAACATACAAGGAAGAAAGAAGATGAATTGGAGGAAAAACCCGAACCATCCTTTCATATTATTTATCGACCTTGCAAGTATTTTATAGACAATTGAGAGAGCGACAATCACGCCAATCGCAAAGACAATTTTCAAGCCTTGATTTGCTAAATTCACATTAGAAGAAGACCGGTTTTTAAAAAACACGAAAGCGGCAATCAAGATGGCGAGACCCCAAGTTCCTATAATGATACTTTGTTCTGTACCAAGAGGCTGCGTAAAAAGAGGACTAATAACATAAAATGCAATTAAAATAGGTATCACAATAAAGGCCAAATAATAATAGTAGTTTGTGGTTGCTGCATTTTTATCGGTATAAGCAATATAAATCACGACAACCAGAAATATACAACACAAATAAATATACACATATTTTGCGGCATATTGTGTGAAATCCATATTTTTAAATTGATCGAACCTGATTTCCGCAAATTTGTTAGGAAGCGGCTGATTTTGCGTATTCATATATATTTATCAGCTATATATTGTCCTTATTGTTGGCTGACCGATCCCCCCCTCAATTTATAAATTTTCAATGGCCGTTTTTTTGCCGTGACAATCACGACAGAGAGCCACTAAATTATCCACATGATTACTTCCACCATATTCCAAGCGGATTTTGTGATCTACCTCAAACCACGCAGGAAGTTGTCGCTGACAATCCCCACAGTGCCAGTTTTGCCGAGCAGCCACAAATTTTTTCTTTGTCTCACTGACAGACCGTTTTGTTGCTTTTTTCGCAGGCATTGCATTATTTTCATATACACCTCCCTGGCTTTCAGCTACACTGGGAAGACCGGATGACAAGACCCGTTCTTCTGCGTAAGTTTGTCTCCCACCAACACCCAAGATAGGATAAGCATCACCTATTCCCCCATACTTTGCAGTAAAATCAAGAATAGGGTTTAATGCAGATACGGTATTGCGGTCAAGCGGCATATATTTTAAATATTCTCCTGTAGTCATTACCATATCACGCATATGTGTCGGGTTTTTCTTAAACATCCAATATAGGGTCATTGCACCAAAAACAACTGCAGCCATTTTGTAATATTTTTTATAGGAGTAAGCTATTTTCAATATTTTTCCGTCGGTCCATATATTTGACAAGACGAACCCAGTTCCAGCGAGAAGTATCCACTCGAATCTCATATACAATAATAATATACTTTATATGGGAATATGGCGGTAAAGCCGATGTCAATGGCCTATGCAACGCAGTCTCCGGCGACACTCATACATTCCAAACGAGGTATGCTAATATGATTAATGCTAAAATAATACCCACTTGAATAGCGATTGTAGTTTTTTTGGTAGTTGTACCATTCACAAAATCCAAGTCTTTTGGAACATAATGTAGCCAATACAACTCCATTGCTTGTTTTCGCGACATTTCGGGTTTTCCAATGAGAACATTTATACGATTATGAATAAAGATCATCCAATAAATAAAGGATTCGCGGTTTGATAAATAAGGCGTCACGGGATATTTGTCGAGTAAAGTGCTGAAACGGTTCCCCATTTTTTCATCAGGAATAAAAAGAGGCAAGTTCATAATGAGGTCGTGGTATTTCCGTTTTGTTACTTCATTGGGATAAAGAGGATAAGTTTGTGCGACAGTATGTAGAAAAAACCAATAATGAGGTCCCCAGATTGTTGCATCAAAATTCATGTTGCCTTGAAACTATATAAACCCTGAATAATATTTATCATAAACATATGTCTCAATATATCTATTGTAATAATTGCGGAAAACAAGGACATTTATTTCATCAATGTAAAATTCCAATAACGAGTTTTGGTATTATTGCATTCCGGAAAGCCCCTTGTGTAAATCCTTTGTCAAAAAGTGAAACCGAATATTTAATGATTATGCGAAAAGATACACTCGGGTATATTGATTTTATGCGTGGAAAATATTCTCTCAACAACAAAGAATATATATTGAATATGCTACACCAAATGACACGATATGAAAAGGAAAGACTACTCACCTTAAGTTTTGATGAATTATGGCGTGATATATGGGGCGAAGAAGCCATTGTATCCGATCAATACAAGGGCGAGGAAATTGCATCAAAATCGCGATTTTATAGTTTGTTGAATGGTGTAGGTGGAGATATGGAAAATAGTCAGTTTCACACAGCAGAAGACGAAATGGATACTTGTGAAACAATTGGATGTGATACAGATGAACCTACAGTAAATCCTGCAAGACAAAAATACGATCTAAAATCCCTAATTGAAGAAAGTAATCTGGTAGAATGCTGGGAAGAGGCGGAATGGGGGTTTCCTAAAGGCCGTAGAAATTATCAGGAAAAGGACTATTCTTGTGCGGTAAGAGAGTTCTGTGAGGAAACTGGATATTCTTCCAATATTTTATGTCCGTTTCGCAATTTAATGCCGTTCGAAGAAATATTTACAGGGTCTAATTATAAATCGTATAAACACAAGTATTATATTGTGTATATGAATTATGAGGAATCGTTAAAACCTCGTAAATTACAGGCGTGTGAAGTAGGGGCAAGTGAATGGAAAACATATGAAAAATGTATATCTTGTATTCGTCCATACAATAAGGAAAAACTGCGGTTGTTAAAAGATGTAAATGAATTATGTGAGCGATTATATGGGGAGTATAGTGTGTGGATTTAGACCCCTCATTAGAGTGAATGTGTGAGATAAGACCTTCTTTATTTATGCAATGCATAAATAAGGTGAACGTCCAGTCTGCGGATATCCTATGTATAGGATCTCCGCAGAATAGCCTACTGTGGGACCACAGAATAGGTAATAAAATTGATTATTGAAACAAATATATAAAAATATAACAATAATCAAAATTAATTAACTTCTGTCTAAAGATGAACACCCAAGAAACTGAATGCTGTATTTGTGTAGAAAATTTAAACAAATCTACACGAAAACCTGTAGTATGTGAATATTGTCATTTTACGGCGTGTAGAGAATGCTGTCAGCGGTTTATTTTGAATGAAGTTGAACCGAGATGTATGAATAATTCGTGTGGTCGCACTTGGAGCCGAAAATTTATCCAGTCTGCTTTTACAAATGCTTTTATAAAAGGTGAATTAAAAAAACACTCGGAAGATGTATTGTTTGACCGTGAAAAATCGCTGATGCCTGCAACCCAACCTATTGTGGAAAACCGAATTGAAATAGAAAAATTGAGACAGGAATTATGGGATTTAGATGCAGAAATGCGTAGAATAGCAACAAAACGAATTGCAATATCTAACGATATATCTCGCAGGATACATATGAGTAATCGGCGAATTATTGAGGCTGCAGAAGGAGGAGACTTTTTGCGTGAATGTCCGGATACGAATTGTCGTGGATATTTATCTACAAGATGGAAGTGTGGTGTTTGTTCTAAATGGACTTGTAAAGAATGTCATACAATAAAGGGTGATAGTGAAAATGCAGAACACGAATGTGATCCAGATACATTAGCGTCCAGGAGGATGATAGATGAAGAAACACGTTCTTGCCCGAAATGTCGTGTATCAATTTATCGTATTCATGGATGCGACCAAATGTTTTGCACGAAATGCAATACTGCTTTTGATTGGCGGAGTGGTCGTATTATCCACGGCAGAAATATACACAATCCCCATTATTTTGAATGGAGAAATAGTCAGCAACAAACCCGGACACACAGGGGAGCGGATGAAGATGACGCACAAAATATAAATAATTTGTGTATGCGTGAAATGAATGGAGATACGCTCCACTTATTAAACAGTCTGTTTCTACAAAAAAGAAAAACTAATATGGCTCTCAATACAAGGCGAAGACACACATCTTATGAAAGACAAATATTAGACAATGCCCGGAATTTGATTGCAATGGGAGATTATATGGTTCATGGTAATCAAGTAATGAATATTAATGAACTAAATCAAGAATTGCGTATTGAATTTATGCGAAACAACATTACACCTGAATATTTTAAAAAACGAATACAAGAAAATGAAAAAAAACATATGAAAGAATTAGAAATACGGAATTTGTTTGAGATGGCGTATCACTCTTTATCTGATATTTTCCTCCGATACATTCAGGCTTTAGCGAAAGTAAATGTTATTGAATATTTAGACCAAGATTGGTGGAAATATGAAACAGGAACAACTTATCCAGAAGAAGTGGATACAATAATGGATGAAATACCTGAATTATTGAAATACATAAATAGTTGTTTTGAAGAAATAAGTAGTGTGTATCATTCTACGGTGAAGTATGTAATAACAGAAAATTTAAATTATCAAACAATTAAAAAATAAGATGTATGTAAGGGTTCAGCTAAAAAGATATTACTTTATAGTATATGTATGGATACTACACAAAAAACCAAAAATAAGACAATAAAAATAATTAGAAAGGCGGAGGCGGATGCAGAGGTGGGGGTGGGGGTGGGGGCGGATGTAGAGACAGAGAAATCATTCACTCCTCGTAAAAAAAATTGTCCGAAAGGATACCAAAAAAATAAAAATGGTAGATGTGTAACGCGAAAAAACCGGAAGATAGAAGTAGGGGCTGATAATTTTTTACCGGTGGCTGAAACGGATATGAATGTTAGCAATATTCCTGTTGAAGTTCCTGCAAATGTAGAAAACAATGTTCCTGAAAAATCGTTGAGTGAATCGCAATATATACCTAAAGAACATCCTGATGTTTCTCTCGAAATACCTAAAAAAACAGATGATACCGAAGAAATCCCTTTCACACCCAAAAAGAAAAATTGTCCGAAAGGCTACCATAAAAATAAATTCGGTAAATGTGAAAAGACAAAGAAAATTAGACCAGCTACGCAAGGTGAAAAGACAAAAATGGCGGTATCTCTTGCACCAGTTAGTGTGGGGGTTGCAGTAGAGGGGTCTTCTTCTCTCGATAAAGCGGAAAAAATAGCCGAAAGAATAGCGATTGAACCGATCGCCGATGCAGTTATTACACCTGTAGCAGAGGCAGTTGCTACCCCATTAGCGGCTCCTTTAATAACATATGTGGCGGAAAAAGCGATAGAAACAGTGGTTGATGCGAAGAAACCGGAAGTGGAAGAACCGGAAAAAGATAAACAGGAAAATCTTTCAGTGAAAACAAAAAATATTCGTAATGTGTTTAATGCGGCAGAGCCTTCTGTCGTTCCTTCTGTCGTTCCTTCTGTCGTTCCTTTGGATGAGCCTGCGACAGAGCTTCCAGTCGTTCCGTCTGTCGTTCCTTCTCCAGACACAAACATTAAATCATTGAACGACTTTTTGAGAGAAAAAGAAAGAATTGAATATAATCTTTCGCAAGATACAACTTACGACTTTCTCTATCCTTCTCTCAATGATCCCGAGTTTTCTCTCAAACTTGCATTAAAAAAAGAATTCGCAGATACAAAATACGATGGTGAAATCCGCGATATTGAAAAATACACCGACCTTGTGTGTAATACCAAATTTGAACTTTCCCCTCATCAAATTTTCGTACGCAATTTTATGTCAGTTTCTACACCCTATAAATCCATTCTTCTCTATCACGGTCTTGGAACAGGTAAAACTTGCAGTTCTATTGGTATTGCAGAAGAAACCCGCCAATACTATAAACAAATTGGTCTCCGCCAAAAAATATTCGTTGTTGCCTCACCGAACGTCCAAGGCAATTTCCGCCAACAACTTTTTAATGAGGGTAAATTAACAAAAATCACCAACATTGTGAATCCAAATGAATATACTTGGAATATTGAATCCTGTGTTGGAAATAGTCTTTTGAGAGAAATTAATCCTAACAGTATTCGCAATTTATCGAGAGAAAAACTTATTTCCAATATTAATTCTCTCATCAATGATAATTATTTGTTTATGGGTTATATTCAACTCGCCAATTATATTGCAAAAGTAATTCAAACGGAAGGCAAAACATTTGCTTCTCCAAAAGAAAAACGGGAATATGAAATTCGCCAAATCCAATCAAAATTCAATAATGTCCTCATTATTATTGATGAAGTCCATAATATCCGTTTAGCCGAAGATAACAAGAACCAAACGGTTGCTGTATTATTAATGAAAGTAGCGAAATACGCGGAAAATATGCGGCTTGTCCTTTTATCTGCTACACCTATGTTTAACTCCTATAAAGAAATTGTATGGCTTACAAACCTTATGAATTTGAACGATAAACGCTCAACCATTGAAGTGAATGATGTGTTTGATAATATGGGTAATTTTAAACCAGCAAAAGGTGGTAAAGAAAGTGGTGAAGACCTTCTCGTCCGGAAATTAACCGGTTATATTTCCTATGTCCGTGATGAAAACCCGTATTTGTTTCCTGCCCGAATTTATCCGTCTCAATTCAAACCGGAAAACACGCTTAATATAATCCCTTATCCATCTACACAAATGAATGGACTACCTATTGATGACCCAATCGAACATGTAGATATATATATTACCAAACTTGATGCAACAACCTATCAGACAAAAGTCTATCGTGCTATTATGAAAAATATGAGTAAAATCGTAGCAGCAAAAACGAGAGGGTTAGTAAATTTTGAGGAAATGGAGACATTTCTTTATACCATATTACATATTCCTTTAGAAGTGCTGAATATTGCTTATCCACACGAAGATATGGTGGAAATTGTGGAACAGCAGGCAATCGAAGATGTGAGCGAAGGCAATGAAGATACACCTGATGTAGATGATGACTTGATGAATGTGGTTATAGGAAGCACCGGTCTTTCTTCTGTAATGAATATAGAAAAAACGATCGTGATGGATCAATATAAAATCAATTATGAATACAAACCACGCATTCTCTCGACTTATGGGAAAATATTCAGTCCAGAAATTTTGCCGAAATATTCCGCAAAAATGGCCCAAATATGCGACATTATTCGTCGTAGTGAAGGTATTATCCTTGTCTATTCTCAATATATTGATGGTGGTATAGTCCCTTTTGCTCTTGCATTAGAAGAAATGGGATTTGCGAGACACAATTCAGTATCATCTTCATCCCTTTTTAATCGCCCACCAGCAGAACCGATTGATGCATTAAAAATGCTACCGAAATCACAGGTGAATTCCAGTGAATTTCATCAGGCGAAATATATAATGATTACCGGCGATAAAATTTTATCACCTTCCAATACAGAAGATGTGAAATACGCCACAAATAGAGAGAATATGAATGGATCCAAAGTGAAAGTCATATTAATATCCAAAGCGGGGTCAGAAGGTCTTGATTTTAAATTTATTCGCCAAGTCCATATATTGGAGCCGTGGTATAATATGAACCGTATAGAGCAAATTATTGGACGCGGAGTTCGTAATTTGAGCCATTGTGGGCTTGAATTTGCAAAACGCAATTGCCAACTTTATTTGCATTCTACAATAGATGATAGTCTCCCAGAAACAGCAGATATGTATGTATATCGCGTTGCCGAGAAAAAAGCAATTCAAATTGGGAAAATAACTCGTCTTATGAAAGAAATCGCAGTAGATTGTGTATTGAATATTAGTCAGACAAATTTCACCGCGGAAAAATTGGCGAGTGTGGCTGCAAATCGCTCTATCAATATGAAATTGTCTGAACGAAGCGAAGGTACTCCTTTGGCGGAAAGTGATCCTCTTGAAATTACAATTCAATTGGGCGATAAAGGAGGGACAACAATATGCGATTATATGGAAACTTGTGATTTAAAATGCCGTGTTGGCCCCGAGAAACTCGGTGTAGAAGAAGTTAAAAAGAAAATTAGAGAGAAATCAACAATGACAACATATCAACTCACACATTCAAGTGCGAACCAATCATTTATTTCACAGAGAATTCGTCAATTATTTCGAGAGAACCATGTATATAGCAGACAACAAATTGTGGCTTTGGTTAATACATACCGTATTTATCCTTTAGAGCAGATATTCCATGTATTAACGAGCTATTTAGAAAACCAGAAAAATGAGTATTTGGTAGATAAGTATGGGAGATTTGGCTACTTGGTGAATCGCGGAGAATACTACTATTTCCAACCAGTCGAGATTACAGACCAAGATATTTCTGTATTTGAGAGAACGGTGCCTGTAGAATACAAAAAAGAAAAGATTTCTCTCGAACTTCCAAAAGAAAAACCCAAATTTGTATCACCCACAACAAAACTTGTTCCTGCCGATAATGTAGATGCAACGGAGGATGAACGCCAAGAAACGACCCGCCGCCCCCTCCAAGACATAAAAGAAATAATAGATGAAATACATGCGAATTATATATTAACACAAAGCCCACAAATCACCACATCAGGCGAAAAGAATTGGTATAAACGATGCAGTCAAGTAATGGAACATTTGCGTAGTGTATATAGTATAAGTGAGGAAAGTTTAACAGAATATATTGTGTATCATGCCTTGGATACAATGGATTATGACAAAAAAATACGATTGTTGAGAGAAATGACGCGTCCAGAATTCACTCCCCTCACTGTGATTGAAATAAAAACGCACAAGTATTTTAAAGAAAAGCTATTGGAAAGGGATGGATTATTGGGCATTGTCTTGGTAGATGGACCAAATACGAAATTTATGGTGAAATATGAGGAAGAAGAATGGAAAGAAGGCAACACAATAGATATTGAAAAACTGGAAACTGAAATGAGGAAATTATCGGTTGATAAATCGAAATTGAACCAAATGATAGGATATATTGTGAATTTTAAAGAAAAGGAAATGGTGTTTAAATTTCGCGACATAAAATCCACAGTAAATCGCAAAGGGCAACGATGCGATGCTGCTGGAAAACAAGTGATAGTGCAAGTAATGGAAAAGATCGGTAATATGGCGAAAATAAGTGAGAATTATTTGCCGTTTATCCATTCTGTTAGTTTGTGTGTATTATTAGAAATGGTAATGCGTGATTATACCCACAGAAAAGTGGGTGGGCGTATTTACTATTTAACACCAGAGCAAACTTTGTTGTCAAACATATTAGCTTGGAGTGAAAAATGAAGGGGTGCCGCGATCCCTATCTCCAATACCTAATTTAGCGTTTCCAATTTCTTTTTTGCTGGTATTCAATTGCTCGTTCAATTTCCAGTCTTTCTTTTTCCCGTTTTGCTTCTAATTCCGCATAATTTTGTTGTGCGATTTTGTGCTGCTCTTCTTCCCAATTGTAGAACTTGTCAAAATGAGGATGGGAATATCCATCGCGATTAAGCAACTTATAAATGAGGTGTCCTGGTTTCCAATACACTTTCCCTGTTTTTTTATTTCGCACAAAATGTCCGCACCCACCTTTCACATTACACGCCTTTCCTATCCAATAATTCCCAATTTCAACCGCGTCTTCTATAGGAAGAATATATTGACAAAGCCCTATTTCATCATCGCTATCTTCTCTCGTAATTCGTATAGTGGGGGGCAATATAGTTCCTGTGGTGGCGACGCCTGTATTTCTATCTTCGCGGAGGGGTTGATCTTGATGCATTATAGAGACAGGTTCTTTATCAATAAAATTAGGAAGAGCCGAATGCGACGGATAAACAGGTATTTCTGCTGGATTATATTCTAAAGAGGATTTTAACAAATCGGTTTTACTCGGTTTTTCAACTTTAATAGATGGGGGTAATCTCATTATTGTAGTAGGTATAGGGGTTTCATTAGGGTTATAATCAGAATACATATCATAAATAAATACTATAGACGATTTTTTATATTCGTTTATAGAAAATTGATTGAAAATTCCTTTATGAAAGAAAGGTAATAAAGTTTATATACAAATCTACCCTATATTTATAATGAACGCTGCTGCTGTATCAACAAAACCTGCAACCGAAGTAAAGACGAGTAGTTATATTTTCACCAAATCAGTTTTAACTACAAAAATCCATATGAAAATGGGGGAAATTGGTAAAGAATTGAGGAAAAATCTTGAGACAAAAATAAAACGCAAGGTAGAAGGAAAATGTATTAGCGAAGGATATGTGCGTCCCAATTCTGTTCGTGTTACTGTATATTCAAGTGGTAATGTCGTATATGAATATATTGAATTCCAAGTCGTGTTTGAATGTGATATTTGTCATCCCGTCCAAGATATGAATGTAGAGTGTAAAGTAGTTAGTATAACGAGAGCAGGTATCCAAGCCGAAGTGAAATTAGAAGACGGAAGTGTTCCTCTTGTCATTTATGTTGCCCGCGACCATAATTATTCAAGTGAATTATATGAAGAAATACAGGAAAATCATAAAATCATTGCCCGTATTCGTGGAATTCGTTATGAATTGAATGATCCGTCTATTAGTGCTATAGCGACACTTGTAAATCCGGCTACTTTGGGTCGCACAGGACAAAGTGGCGGTTCCCAAAAACCGAAAATTCAAGTGTTTGATGACGGGGAAAATTATGCGGATGAGATTGGTGAAGAAGATTAAACCAACGAAGAATTAAAATGGTACATTTTAATTTTCGTGGTCGGATACCAGTAACGATTTGAACTGGTATAAACGCCCCATCCCCCGATACCCCATCCCCCGATACCCCATAACCCCTTCATATAAATAACCAAATACACATAAAAAAATAGTAATAAATAAAGTAAAATATGCCTGCTACCGATCCAATTATTTTATGTCGTGTTTATTTTTCATTGTATTCAAGTTTAGACACGATTTTACTTACACAACAATTTACAATTTTGTATGGAGAAAAATCGGGACACTGGATACACGCTATGGATGAAAGTGTAAGATTTGGAAACCCCACTTTTGATACACTATTTGATTTTTTGGGAGCGGAAAATGCAATTTATCCGGAGTGTAAAATTGCAATCAAGTATGTGCCGAAAGAATATCTTCCTTATGTCTCTATAACTAAAACATTTACAGGTGAAAAAATTACCTATGATTGGCCGAAAATGAATACGGAACTGGATCCCGAGAGAATAAACTATATTGAAACACAATATAAATTCGGTGTAGCGTCAAATCCCAATTTTATAGTAATGGACGACGACGACACAGAAACACACCCAACCTCCAATAATAAACATAGAGAAACAACATAAAAAAATAACGAGAGAAAATACAAATGAATATTGAGAGATTGGAATTGATTAAAAGTCGCATTGAATGCATGGATAAAAAGAAACATGTGGAAATCCTGCGTATTTTGAAAACCTCTTCTTTAGTCCAATTAAATGAAAACAAAAGTGGTATTTTTGTGAATATTTCCTTTTTGCCGGAAGAAATTCTGCAACAAATTGAAGAATATATCAAGTATGTAGAAGACCAAGAAAAAACACTATCAAAGGTGGAAAAAATCAAGGAAATGTATAAAACCGAGTATATTTCAACGAAAGATATTAAAGAGGAATCTATAATAGGTATTAGTACATAAAATCAATAATGACGGAAAATACATACGCTTGTGCGTCTGCAGACGCCTATATTTATTTAAATAGTATTTTATATCGACAAGACAAAAACAATGTCAATATGAAATGGGTAGCCGATTTGGCGAAATACTGGTATTCTACGCAACGCATGGCCCAAATCGCAAAAATGTATCCTGTTGCGGGTATCATCCAGACACAAATCGCAGCAACAACACTTGCTATTGAGAAACCGGAAACTTATAAAATTCAACCATTAAAAGAGAGCGGTCCCAATCAGCTTTTTTGGTGTCTATATATTGCAAAATATGGATACAAACAATATTTGGAAGCGGTCCATTATGGGGCTACAAATATTGAGATGCGAGAGAAATCCGCCATATCGGAATTTATCACAAACCACCCAAAACGATTAAAAACGACCAATTACAAATTATCTGTAAGTGGATCTCAAGAATTAGCGGGAAAATTTATGGTCCAATTGAGAGACAGCCTTGATATGTGTATAGCCTATTCTGTTTTTTATGGAACGACCATTTATTTGGTATATCCCAATCGTTTTTTGGTGTTTTGCCCGAATATAGATGAAGTCGCTGATGAAAAAATCACCATTATTTATGTAGAAGCAGCGGCAAGAGGTCATTACCATTATTCCTTGTTTGATAATACAGAAGAGGCCAAACGCAATTTTGTGAAAAAGTTGAGAGAAACACATTATGAAATCGTCCATTATGAAAAAGGACTGAAAGGGATGTCAAATTATAAAGTAGCGGAATTAGAAGCTATTGCAGATAAACTCGGTGTAGAATATGGCGAGAAAATAGCAAAACAGGAATTATATAATCAACTTTTGGTCGCATCTTCTCCTGCTACAGGAAGACAAAATTGAATTAGTGTGGTCTCTAAAATATCCATCAATAAACAATATTAATATATCATAAAATCATATACTATAGAAATATGACAGAGGCTACCCAAAATGCTGAATTAAATGCAGAACAGCCAAAGGAACGGGATGCAAAAAAAGCAATGAACCATATGTTTTCTGTTTATTTAGCAAGTAATCCTCATTTACCAAAAGACAAAAAAACGAGCGAATTGGAAATCCGGTTTCACCCTCCCCAGGGGAAAAAATTGACAAAAAACGATTACGATAATGTTATTCAATACTTATATTATGCCGGTTTCACCACAGATAACCCGAACGGTCTCCACATATTAAGAATACAAAACGAATTTACCGATATAAAACGAAATGCAGATGGAAAAGAAAACCGAGCAATCACTCGTATTTCCAATATTCGTGCTGAAATAGCCGGTATTGATTTAATACAAGAATATTGCAGAACAAATAGTTTGCAGAAAATTCTCAATATGCCTTCTACCTTGGGTGCTATATCGGAAAAAATCAAATTTACACAGAAAACGCCAGTTAGCGACCCAACCAGCGGTCGTAATCTTTTCCCAGTTGATTTCCGCGATTTCAATTTCCGTGTTGCTTACCAGATGGAACAAGTGTTTAGTCCTCGTGCAAATATGGTGCGTGATATTGTGGATGAACGCCGTTGGGCGGATTCAAAAAAGGTATTCCGCTACCTGAACCGCGTGCAATTTCAACACCCGGAATTTCCAGTTTATGCCGATATTAGTATTGTCCGCAGTAGTCCCCGTATTGGAAACATACCTAAACCGGAATATACAGTTCAAGATGCAAAATTGTTCGACTCAGAAGTCCGCTACGAAATTGAGCTTGAATTAGTAAATTCTATGGTGGGCCCAAATACACCTTATAATACCGTAGAGAAATTGATGGCTGCTGTAAGAAAGGTCATTCGTATTATATTGAGTGCATTACAAGGATCCAATTACCCGATTACGAACCAAGAACAAATGCAAATATTAGAAGCATATATAAATATGATACACAGCGAAAACCGGGTGGATTTTAAGAAATACCATATATCCCCTCGCGATTTTTTGGGACCAAGTAGTCGCACATTACAGATGGAAAATATAGTGCCTATAGCAGAAGACGATAAAACAACTGTGCCAAATATTCGCCAAAATTATTGTGTAACAGAAAAAGCAGATGGCGAACGGAAAATGCTTTATGTGCATGATAATGGCCGCGTGTATCTGATTGATACTAATATGCGGGTCCAATTTACTGGGGCAATAACCAGGGAAAAGAAAATCTTTGGAACACTTATTGACGGGGAACATATAAAATACGGTAAATACATGGAGTTTATCAATTTGTTTGCTGCATTTGATATTTATTATTTGAAGAAAAAGTCTATGCGAGAACTCCCTTTTGCGGCGATAGCGGGTGCAGCGAACGAGCCTGAAGACCCCGCTTTACCCAAGAATGCAACGCGTATTGTAATGTTAGACGCCTGTATTAAACTTATGGCTTTAGAAACCGTTGCAGAAGATAGCGGTAGTTGTGCGATGCGTATTCAATGTAAAGAATTCCAATTTGGAGGACAAGCAATGCAAGGTGTCGGGTCTATTTTCGATAAATGCGGTATAATTTTGCGTAAAATCAATGATGGTCTCTTTGAATACAATACGGATGGTCTTATCTTTACACCAATGTCTTATGCTGTGGGCGGTGGTCCTACAAATCGTATGAGCCCTACACATAAAATTACTTGGGAATATTCGTTTAAATGGAAACCGCCTCAATACAATACCATTGATTTCTTGGTCCGCGTAGAAAAAGATAAATCCGATAGAGACAAGGTTTATACAATGTTTAAAAATGGCGTGGAATATGACAAGACGGATGATGCAATTGTCTATAAAAAACTCATATTACATTGTGGATTTGATGAAGAAAAACATCGTTATTTGAACCCGTTTGAATCCATTATCCAGGGCAATATTCCTCGTTTAGCAGGTGAAGAAGAAGAGGCTCCTGACCGCAACAGCTATAAGGCTCGCCCTTTTGTGCCGAGTAGTCCCTACGATGAAACCGCATCTATATGTAATATTGAATTAGTGCAAGATGGGGTCGGTAATTATTATATGCAGACGGAAGAGGGTGAATATTTTGAAGAAAACACAATAGTAGAGTTTAAATATGATATAGGGCGTGAAGGGTCTTGGCGATGGATACCAATCCGTGTTCGCCACGATAAAACCGCCCAATTAGTGGCGGGAAAACGCAATTTCGGCAATGACTATTTAGTGGCGAATTCGAATTGGCGATCTATCCATTCACCCATTACAGAAGAATTAATTTCAACTGGTGCAGTGGAAGCCGAAATCGGCAGTGATGTATATTATAACCGAAAATCAATGAATACCAATACGCGTGCCTTGCGTGATTTCCATAATCTGTATGTGAAAAAGAAGTTGATTGGTGGTGCAGCAAATCCACACGAAACACTCATTGATTTATCTGTAGGTAAAGGCGGCGATTTATCAAAATGGCGTGCTGCAAAGTTGCGGTTTGTTCTCGGCATTGACTATTCAAAGGATAATATTATGAATGTGGTAGATGGTGCTTGTGCGAGATATATTAGTGAAGCAGCGAAATACCCGAATATGTTTGGTGCGGTTTTCCTACACGGAAATAGTGCATTGAATATTCGCAGCGGGAAAGCATTTGAAACCTACAAAGAACAAATGATTGCAAAGTCGGTGTTTGGTGAAGGAGCACAAAATCGGAAGGAGTTGGGCGAAGGAATATATAAATTCCACGCTATAGCAAAGGATGGGTTCCATGTATGCTCGTGTCAGTTTTCCTTGCATTATTTCTTTGAAACCTTGGCTACACTACACGGGTTTATCCGTAATGTGGCGGAATGTACTCGTGTAGGTGGATTTTTCGTGGGAACCTGTTGGGATGGGAAAAAGGTGTTTGAGAGGTTGCGTGGAAAAATGGAAGGAGAAGGTATTACAATTATGAATGAGGGACGAAAATTGTTTCAATTAACGAAAATGTATAGTGAAACGAGTTTCCCGGAAGATGAACAGAGTTTGGGCTACAGAGTAAGTGTGTATCAGGAAAGTATCGGGCAACCTTTAGTGGAATATTTGGTGAATTTCCAATATTTCCAGAGATTGATGGAGGATTATGGGTTTGTCATAATTAGTCGCGAAGAAGCGGCAAAATTCGGGTTGCCAAGTGGAACGGATAGTTTTGAGACGATGTTTTACAATATGGAAGAAGAAACAAAACGAGTGCGGGGTGGTGGTGAGCTCAATGCTTCAATGAAAAATGAATACGGGACTGCCGCAGAAATGACAGAAGATGAGAAATTAATATCGTTTATGAACCGGTATTTTATATTCCGTAAGGTGCGTAATGTGGCTACAAAGAATATTGAGAGAATGTTCCGGCATATTGCTGCGGAAGATGAGGTGGAAGACAATACCTTGGAAGGAATTGCAAAGACCTTGGCTGCGAAAAAGGTTAGTGATATGACTGCTGCACCAGAAGAACCTGTTAAAAAGAAGGCATTTATCCGTAAAATAGATCATCCCAAGATGGCGATTAGTGTATATGACCCAGTGGAGGTTGATGCAGCAAACACAGAAGAACAAGTTCGTAAATACGAATCCTTTACTGTGGTGCCGGAGGAAGAAAGTGGTCCAGAAATTCGTCTAAAAAAAGCAATCCCACCACCTGAACCAATTGTGAGGAGGTCAGATAAAAAGGTGAAAATTCCCCGGGCTGCTGTGAAAAAATAAGAGTGTCGGGTTATTATTACGAATATGTGTGTAAATATGATTTAGATTTAGATGTATAATAAAAAAATGAATTGGTTATTTTTTACATATTTCGTTATATGCTCTCTATTATTTGTATAGAATAAGACTATACAAATATGCGAATTTATACTCTTGATGGAGAAATAATAGAAGAAGATGGACCCTCCCACCTATTTAGAAAAATAACAAAATCAAAGAGAGAAATTACAATCTGTAAAATAATACAAGAATATCCTCACGAGAATATAGTGAAAATATATGAAATATATGAAGCCGGTATGGGGCATAGTGAGCCAAGCTATATAGATATGGAATTTTTAGATGTAGATGTGGGGAAGTTTCGTATTCAGGAAATGCGACAAATAATGCAGAAAGTGAAAGACTATTTGCAAAGTATTGGAATTATGTATATAGATTGGAAACCGGATAATATGGGGATAAATCGGCAGGGAAATTTGGTATTGTTTGATTTTGATGTATCGGGATTGGTGGATAAAAAAGGGGAATGGGAATTGGAACCATCACTATTGATGTATAATTATCGTAAGGCGATGCAAAGGAGCGAAAGAAAACCGAAAGAAATAGATGATTATTTATTTGAAGAAGAATGGTAAGTTGCCGCGAATTATACGCCAAAACCATATATTGATTTTGTAGCATCATAATTTTGTATGATTTGTGTTGTTGTTAATTCTGTGTTATAATAATAAAATTGGCCTATATCACATTTTCCCTCTCCATAAAACCCAGTTGGGAATGTAATATTTTGTGTAGAAGATGGAATACCGGGTTCATTACTTGTTGCAGACATAACTTGGCGACCATTCACAAATAGTTTGTTTTGTCTTCCTCCTCCGTTTCCAAATTGAATATTTGCTGTATAGAGAGCCCATCCGCTGCTTAAAACCCCAGAGACAGAACTAAAATAATTCACCTGTGTTGAACCATTTTGATGTAGTTGTAATGTGTCATTTGTCATATAACCTAATGCATATCCATCATAGGATGGAGCCCCAAAAACCTTGCTTACTAAAGCACCTTGCGAACCTACATTATTAATCCTGGCCCATATTTGTATAGTGAATGGTTGATTTACAACTGGATTAATTGCAGCAGCTTGATTAATTTGGGCGAATTGTCCGGTAGCTACATCTGGATTAAACCCAAAATATTTATTTCCCGCTTCGGTTACAGTATCGAATGTTGGCGACCCATTAAGTGTTGCACTATAAGCCCCACCCGACTCAAGGTTCGTCCAAGTAGTTCCACTTCCGGAGTAAGAGCTTGAGTTATTTGCATCTAAATATATTATGCGATTATTAGTTAATAAACTGGTCGTTGTGGGTGTAGCATTAACCATATTCGATTCGCTACTTGATACGCCAGAATTCACGGCTTTTAATTTGATATCGTATATAGTTCCATTTGTTAAACGAGTTGTCCCATCAGATGAGAGTGTGTTTATTTCTACAGGACTATAAATTTGTGGGGGATTAAACGGTAAAAATGTGGCTCCATTATCGGTTGAATATTCGTAGTTTGTTATACTGCCGCTTTGTGTGAATAAAATGTATGCCGCCTGATTTCCTCCTACAGCGGATAATAATATTGGTGCCGATGGAGGAGGCACGGCCACCCATTGAGCGTAAAGTGTTATATTCGCACTAATAGTGAATGTATTTCCTTGTATATAAGATGCACCAGAACCATCCGCTTGTGTATTCCATCCAGCAAAAGAGAACCCAGTATTTGCTAATACAGGAGATCCGGAATTTCCTAAAACCGTAACTGTTGAACCGGTCAAATAGGAG
>Ga0194133_10002896_pt1 | contig 25321 bp, 48 predicted proteins | sample TA2KigOf40mmetaG_FD_155448 | JGI IMG/M metagenome (GOLD analysis project Ga0194133, IMG submission 155448) | Freshwater microbial communities from Lake Tanganyika, Tanzania - TA2015055 Kigoma Offshore 40m | ecosystem: Environmental > Aquatic > Freshwater > Lake | place: Tanzania: Lake... | reverse complement strand
TTAATTTTATTTGTTTCTATTTTCATTTCTCTTCATTGCCAAGTAATCAAAATCTTTTTGCTTCTTGCCGCCATCATATTTCCAAGCATATCCTTCATCAATCATCTGGTTATTAACAGACTTCTTTCTATTGACTGCTGATACCTCTTTATCACCAATAAACAAATGTCCCAGAATTCTACCATACTTTTCGGTAGAATCTGGGAGTTCTGTTTTAACAATAACGTCAGTCTGTCCTTCTAGTTTCTTTTTAAGCCACTCTTTAACTTCGAGACCAAGTGCCTTTTCTTTTGCATCAGTTGTCCTGCTCTCTGGGGTATCGACACCAGCAAGACGAATTCGCTTAGTAAGGGAGATATCAAAACCAAGATCAATAGCAGCGTCAATAGTGTCACCATCTACTACTTTAAGAACTGATTTAATACGGTAGATATAAGGGTCTTTATCCATTAGAAGGGCAACTTAAACTCTTTGGTATTTAGTTTAGGAATAGGAAGTTTCTCAAATGCTTTGTTGACTTGTTTCTCTACCACAGCACCAACAAACTCTTCTGGGTTTTCTAAAATCTTCTGTGCTTTTTGATAAGTTACATAAGCACCATAACATAGTGCTCCACTAATTGCCAGACTTGTTGCTGACAGAATGATTGCTAGGTTCTTCATTTCTTCAAAGTTCTTTTCTTTAAAACTGTGTTATATATTTCAATTCTGTCTCCAACTTGCCAGTGGGAAAACCCATTACATTGGACACCACATTCAAATCCTGTGGATACTTCTTTGACATCTTTATCACCACGACGAAGTGAGTCCAAGTTCCCTTCAAAAACTAGTTGTTCTTTTTTCTTCATTTTAGTAATTTTTCAATCGCTTTGTAATAATAGACGGCATTATGGTCCTCTACGCCATCAAATCTCTTATCATCCTCATCTTCTAAATGAATTTCTGGATGAGTATGAACATACCCATTAAGATAAGGTGGAGTCTTGGGAACAACATCATTTCCATGAACAAAACGAAGATGCTCTACATTCTTCAGTCTCTCTCTTAAACCTCTACCGCCTGGACGAGGAGATCCAATCGTGATGAGGGATAAGTCAGGAGCAGATTTGAGCATCAGGTCGGCAACAACAGTCGCAGTTGCACCACCAAGAGAGTGTCCTGCAAGAATCAGTTTTCTACCTTTTTCTAGTGACTCAAAATTTAATACCAGTTCTGTAATCGTTCTGGTCGCATTACTCTTAAATCCTCTATGAGTATCATCACTACGGAATAAGAATTTAAGATTAGTCACCCAGTCAGAAGTTTCATTTGTTCCCTCAATTGCAAGAATACAATATCCAGGAATACTCTTATCTACAATAAAGTCATTTTTATCAGCATAAACATCAACGCAGTCCTTAACTGCCTGAAGAATTACTTCCTTTGGTAGAGTCGTGTCCATTTTGCATCTCCAAATATGCCATTCGTAATATGTAGTAGATTACATACGCTGCGAACAACAATCCAATTGCAATAAGTAAAATCACGCTCCACACTGGGTCAGTCATAGCATTTCCATTGCTCTGTTTAACTCAATATAATGATTCATCTCATCCACTGCGATCTCTGCAATCTTGGTGTCTTCTTGGTGATCCCAGAAGTAATCTAGGTAGGTCTCTGTTGCGTGATATTCAATGCCTGCGTTTAGGTGATAAGCAGAAACGGGAGCAATAGAATAATAAACCACCAGAATCCAATAATAGATGAGAACCAGATGATAAGCGAAAAAGCGATCAAACCAGCGGTCGCTTCCGCCACGCGACTCCATTTCGATAAGGTGTTCGGTTTCATTGATTGTCTGTGCAAAGTGTTCTTTCATCAGAAAGTAGTGTGCTTCTGTCCTTAGTCCCAGACTCTCCCTGAGATGTAGCACACTTAGAAAGGCAAAGTATGGTGCTCTTGCAATTGTCTCAAGCACCCAAAATCTTTGTATTGGTAATCCACGATAGATAAAGTCAATGATTGCTACCGTGATTCCAAGTAGTGTATCATTTAGTTTTCTCATATTTTTCCAGGTGTACAATAATCTGCTTTTTGATTTGCGGTATAAACTTCATAACCCTCTTGTGGTTTCATCCACCCACAACCAATCAACCATTCCATCGTCATCGGAGTAGGGCGGACCTGCTCCCACAGAGGACCCTTAGCACATTTCTCTAGATGAATTGCGGTGACATTTGCTTGCTCCTCTGCCCAGTTAGCATCGGACTCCCAAGGAATCGCACGAGCCATACCAGCAGCAGTATAAGTCTTTGTTGTCTGTTTGATTACCCAGTCAGGTATCTCTTTGTCCTGATGGACCTGTGCCATGAATGGTGTGCCAATTCCACCTGCCATACAATCTTGGACAGCGTGCCATCCTTCGTGACGTAGCGTGCCTAGAAACTCTCTGGGGTCTCTCAAAAGATATTCACTAATATAAAGACGATTGAGGTCGGGTTTGTAGAGACCAATGGTTCCTGGTGTAAAATATCTCTTTGGTGCAAGATATACGGGTATCTTACTAGCAACTAGACCAGTCAGAATTGCTTTGATTTCATCTCGGAATAAATCAAAGTCTGAACTTTTAAATGTTTCTGATTCTGGTGTGAGTTGTTCTACACCCTCGGTGCATTCTAGAAGTATCATACAACCCATTGCTGCCAGTGAATATGGTGTCACTGTTGGTTGTTTCTTTATGAATTGTGCTGCTTGGACTGGACTAAGAAGAGTCAATGATAATCCAAGTGTCATAAGAAGTCTTTTCATTCGTTCCACCATCCTTCTTGTTTATGTATCCAAACTTTTAAATCTTTAATGTATTTTCTAAGTATTTGTGCCTGCTCCTCATGCCAAGTATCACCCGTTTCTAAGTAAAGACGAGTGTGATTATCTATTGCTTTAAGTATTTTATGGATGGGAGCTGTCCAACACTCCCTCTCTGGAGTGTTCCATTCTCGTGGCACGGGATTACTAGCGAGTGTATATCGTTATATCTTAAGTATTCAAGTTGACATTGACCTAGACTTATTTCCACGTAACCAACAATTAGAAACGCAATGAATTCCATAGTTTATACCTAGTCAATTTTATTTAGAAACAAAACTTCTTAATTAATGAATGAACTTTTTCTGGGCTGTCTTCAAGATAGTATGCTTCATGTTCTTTTTGAAATCTATCTTGTTCTACTTTACCTGAGATTGACGAAGAGGCAACGAGATACTTTAATTTAAAAATTGGCAAGGGCATATTTTCTTTCTTGTATCCAAGAGGTCCACCCTTACAATTCTGAACTGCATGAACAGATTCATGTGTAACGGTTTGATTAATCCAAGCTCTAGGATTATCTTCCCCAGTAATAATATTTGTTGTGCAGACAATCAACCTTTTATCCTTATGTAAAAATCCAAAATATCTTGGATTTACATTACAGATCGATGCATTCTCCTGCACCCGAAACTTTGCTTTGATTAAATCATTAACGATTGCTTGATTGATTGGTGTCAAGAATAATAAAAAGTCCATTACCTTTTAATAGTGCGCTCAACAGGTGGTTGTCTTTTACCATCAATCACCTTATACTCATAGATTTTATCAGCACAAACCACCCACTTTGTATCGGTTTCTGTGCTGTATACTTGCATCCGATCACACTTATATTGTGTGCCATCAACAACCCCCCAACCAAGTGGAGTTGCTAATAAAGATGCAAGAAGCGCAGGGATCATTTTTTCTTACCACCATTCTTTGCTTTCTTAGCAGTAGCATTACCCTGATTCTGTTTGGAGTTCTTTTGACCTCCTGTTGAACCTTTTTTGCCCTTATTTGCGGACTTAGCCATTATGCTCCTGTACGAGGTTGGACTTGTCCTTCTTCCAGAGCTTCAACTCTTTCTTCAAGAGTTACTTCTGGTGCTGGTGGTTCTGGAGGTGCGACTACAAACTCTTCCCTACGTGCTTCTGGTGCTTTGGGTTCTTCATCATCACCTTTCTTCATGGTGTTGATACCGAACGTAGCAGCAGATGCTGTAAACACAGTAGCAATAAAGGTCGGATCCATTTTGGATAGCATACCTGAATAGCTAGCGGTGAGAAGAGCAGCAGACCAACTCAGGATACATATACGAATTAATTGTCCCATAGCATTTTCCTTTTTCTTGTCCATTGTTTTTTATTGTGAGGTTAACTTTTTTTCCAAGCTTCACCTTCTGCTTTTCTTCTACGAGCAAGACCTGCTTCTACATTAGAACCAGGATTACGATAGAGGAATAGCGCATCAGGAACCATGTCCCATTCTTTATTCTTCAAGCGTTTAGTAATAGTATTAAAGTTAGCACCACCGTAGAAACCAGCACCAAGATTATAAGCAAAGCTGAGAAGAGCTCCTCTTTTTCCATCTGACATCTCATTCCAATGTGGTACTTTACGAAGTGCAGGAAGAAACTCATTCTTGCACTGCTCAATAAGAAGTGCATCCGCTTCTGCCTGTGTTAATGTATCACCCATCTTAAAGTGTGACCCATCTTTTTTGCGAGTTGAACCCCAACCAATAGTAATTGGAAGTCCACCAGTCAGAGGATCAGGATATGCCTTAAGATGACATCCTTCAAACTCTTTGATTAGTTTAATTCCCATTTGTGGGACATCATCACCACCTGTTACAGGAGCTGCAGCAGCGGGTGTGGATGCTGGTGCAGCACTAGTCTTTTTTCCGCGATAGATCTCCGCCCAATCAATATTATCTTCTAGATACTTGACTGGGAGATTATCTTCCAACCACTGTACTGCTTTGACGTGATTGGGGTTCTTCTCGTCATAAAACTTGAAGAAGTTATGTAGATCGATTCTTGCCATTGTTGTCTCCGAAATACCGTTGATAAAGTTCGTTTGCTTCTACGTGCCTACCATTATTTGTAAGTTCTTTAATCACTTTAAGCATCTTTGCTTTAAATCTAGTCGAAGATTCTGCCCCATCCATCGTTGCCTCCTGGACACCAACGGTGCTTGAGAACTGCTTTGGTGTAAGTTGTTTTCTTACCGTTAGTCACAGGACCAGTATAGTTATCATTGAGAGAACCATATGGATCATTTACAAAATATCCTTTACCATCTGGTGTCTTACCAATCACAACACACATATGCCCACCAGTAGGTGCAGAAAGAGAACCCCTGTGAAGGATACCAATAACAACAGGTTTCCCAGCATCGAGACTTTTATCAACATCAGCAAAAGAAAGATTGTAACTAAAGTGTGACTTAACTCCATAACCTGCCAGAACTTTCGTCTGTACCGCATGGTCAGTCGTGTCGCCAATCGCAAATACTTTCTTGACATACTCATCATCGCCTTTGATGCTCCCTGGCTTGAGGAAAGCAAGACACATTGCACATGACGAACTATTGCAAGTTCTATGTGCATCTCTGTAATTATCTACTTGGTTAAAGTAAGGAACTGCGAGGACTTCTGGTGTGGGGGGTTTAGTTCTAAAGATTCCAATCCAATCAGTCTCTGCGTCATCTAGGAATTGAGCAGGAAGGTTATCCTCTAACCACTGTACTGCTGCTACATGATTCGCATTACCATCATCATAAAATTTAAAAAAGTTATGAAGATCTAGGGTCATTGGATATTACTCTAAACACTGGAGTATTTATAAAAAAAACGCCCTTTTGGGCGCTTTGATTATCTTCAAACAGTGGCACCAACTTTCACATTTGCCGCCACATAACTCAATACATTCTCCGGAGTAGTCGCTTCGTAGGGGTCTGTGTCGGCATTGTCCCGTTGCCCATCCTCAACGAATAGTTTTTCGATGACTCCGTTATCCACGACCATAGCATAACGCCAAGAGCGATCACCGAAACCAAGGTTAGACTTGCTGACAAGCATACCCATAGAACGTGTGAAATATGCATTACCGTCTGGAATGAATTTGACTTTCTCAATGTTCTGGTCCTGGGCCCAGGCATTCATCACAAACGCATCATTAACAGAAATGCAGTAAATAGCATCAATACCGAGAGCAATAAACTCTTCGCACTTCTCTTCAAATCCAGGCAACTGGTAAGCAGAACAAGTAGGAGTGAATGCACCAGGTAGACTGAAAATAACCACACGCTTGCCATCAAAAAGTTCAGCAGAGGTATGTGTTACAAACTCACCGGACTCACGGAATAAAAATTTTACCTGAGGTACTTGATATCCTTCCTTACGCATCTTAACCTCCATCACCATACGCCAGGAATCACCTGACCAGTCAGGGAATAAGATACGACCGCCGCAACGAATCCAAGCATTGCAAGGCGTGAGTTGAGGACTTCTGCCTCAGGGGTAAATCCGAATTTCATTTTGTTTCTCCTTGATAGGGGTGTTGTTGTTTGAGTTCAGGATTAGGTTGGGAAAAAACCATCGGGCTTCTGGTCTTGTTTTTGATAACGATGAAAGCATCGTTCTGATAAGTCACAGTTCCACATGGTTTTGCCCACTTGGGATTAGCATCTGGATGAGTAGCAGTTCCTGTTACTGCTGTACCACCGATTTCTACAGAGAGTTCATCGTTAACATCCCATCCAAGGTTTTGAAGAGCAAGAGCAAATTGTCCAAGCATATCAGAGGTGTGAATGGGTCTGGGTGACATCACTCTTTCCTCTGGTTCAAGATTGCCAATCATCAATAAGTCTCAGAGAGTTGATCTACAGCATAACCCAGGATTGCAAAAAATGCAACCGTGGTGATGGTAAAAATTGTTTCAGTCATCAGTAACCTCTTGTTTGATTGGTTGTAGATCTTCAGAAGATTCCGAAGAAGAACTTGTCAGTGAGAGCATAAGAAATGAACCCAGCAATAATACCGACCATAGCCCAGCGTCCATTAACTTTCTCCTTTACTTGATTGGGGGAATCCATACCGTAGTTTTCGTAATACATGGTAGGCTCTGTTGCCCACATGTTTTGTTGACCACGCTCATTAGTTGTTACAGTCATTGTAGTTTTGTAAAGAACTATTACACAATTATATAGGAAAAAGAAAGGGGTGTCAAGCACCCCTTGTAGTCATTTATACTTATTTTGTCAGGATTCCCGCAAATTAATTTTCATTCTTCTGGTATTCTAATTTGACCCAATTTACCAAAGCATATGATTCAGTTAGTTCTGATTTATATTCTTGATAATCAGGATCATCTAACATATCTTCTTTTTCTAGAAACTCAACTTCACTAGAAAGGAAATCAATGTAGTGATTAATAGCGGTAATAGCAAGTTGCCGATCCCGCTGAGATAAAAGAGACATATTACCTCCCAACTCAATATGTATAATACTAAAAAAGGGGTTGTTTGTCAACCCCCATCTATTACCTTATGAGTGAGTTATCAGAACGAGTAACGAACTTTTAGTTCACCACCAAGGTCAAAGACTTCGCTAGTGTTACCATACTCACCAGAAATTTTAGCATTGACGCTAACACGTTCGGATGCTTTCACTTTTACACCAACTTCACCAACGGCAACGGTTTCACCAGTGGTGGTGGTTGCACCTTTGGTCCACTCATAACCAGGACCGATTTCACCAAAGACAGTTACATTAGGAGCAACTTTCTCTTCATAACCAACACGAAGTTCAGTTTGGGAACCTTTGTAGGTGCCATCAGAAAGAGCACCAGTAGTCTTGCTTTCAACATAAGGGCCAGCAAATGCAGCCGAAGCAAGGAAAGGAGTTGCAGCAACAGCTGCGATTGCGGATTTAAACATAATTATACCTCTAAGTTTCTCGCAGAGTAATACCTGCGGATGGAAGGAGTTTCGACAAACTCCGTGTTCAGTGAGTCAACGAGTAATTGAGGTCTCATCACCTGAATGTATTTATTGTAACACAAACCTGGGATCACGTCAAGCCCCTTGTGGATGACTCGGTTCGGTTATCCGACTAAGATAAGGATCATAATTCATATACTCTCGAATATCCACATTAGCTCCATTTTGTTGCCAATAATTTGCCTGAGCTGCATGATTACCTCTATGAAAAGCATCAATATGATCTGGATGTATAGAAGATCCCAATTCAATTTGATAAAGAAGAATTGGAATTGAATATGTATTCCCAGAATTATAAATCAAATCATCAGCAACTGGTCTAGGCTTGACTCCATTATCTAAACGATACTTATTATCTTTAATATGAAACTTTAACAATTTTTCTGCATGGTGGCGATTAATTAAGTAACACGCAGTAGAAAAATCATTAACAAATCTTTTATGAAGTTTAACATGAATGTCACCAGTACAAATAATTGCAATCTGAACAACATCCCAATCATATGGTATTTGGGAGTAAAAGTCTTGCCAAGTAAAGTTCCAATAATGAACTGGATCTAAGCTACAATCATCCTCCATAATAATTGCATACGGACTGTCGGAAGTTTCATACCAATGCTTAATTGCTTTAAGATGTGAAGTAACACACCCAATTTCGCCCGAAGTCATCATATCAGGATATTTTCCTTTGATGATGTCACTCAGATCATCTTCACGACCATCATAAGCAGAGATGCGAGTATAATTCTCAACTTCCCAATACTTAAACTGATCTTCCATGTATTGCTTTCTATCAAGTTGCCCATCAAGATTCAAATAATAAATGGGACCAATATTTGCAAGTTTATATGTTGATTTATTTTTGTCCATTGATAATAGATTCAATACTTGGTAGATAATGAGTTTTTAAAATTTCAGTCCAGTTAAACTGTTTTGAATATTCTAGTATTTCTTTTCTATTTTGTATAGAGTAGTTTCGATTTTCAATAATTTTCCTTTCAACATATTCTATATCATTAATTCTGTTTTCGGGAATGATTGTAATAAAATCTTTGAATTCGTCAAGATTTGCTTTACCCCACTCACATACAACTACACCTAAACCGGCAGAAAGTGCTTCCATGCAAACTAATGGATGTGCTTCTCCATCCGAAAGAAGAACAAGATTACCATAATCAGTCAGTTCATTATAAAGAGTTGGTTTATCCCATTCACCCAAATAATTTCCATTTGTATTAAATCTTTGATCAACATTATTACCAGCAAACCATAAGCTAGAAATTCCTTGGAACATAAATTGACGCTTTCTATAATCAATTTTTGCTAGGTAAATTGAACGATCACTAAATTTTGGTTCATTAGTATACCTGAAAAGAGAATTATTAACACCATTTGGAGTTAGATAAAGTTTATCCTCAGGAATATTCATTAAGACTTTATAAACATTCTTAATTCCATCAGACAAACAAAAAACATTTGGTCTAATCTGAGCAAAAGCATTAGCAATATTTGCATATCCTCCAAACATTTCAGGTCTTTCTAGATAACCAAAGTGACTTGTAATTGCTTTGGGATATTGAATATAAGAATATACTCCAATAAAGTCATCATAATGAACATGAACAAAATCCGGTTTGAAATTATTAATCTCAGAAATAATTTGTGATGGATTTTGAGTGTTGACAATCTGAACTTCATGCCCAAGTTCTTCAAGAGCACACTTAGTATCCCACACTAAGATCTCAACTGCGCCCCAACCAGTTGGAGGAATTGGCATGATTCCAGGACCGACTAATGTAATTTTCATATCTTACCCAACTCCGTAAACAAAGACATATGCTTGCCATCATGTCTTTCATAAATCTCATAATCATTTGGATTCTTTTTAACCAAATAACCAAGTGCAATTTGTTCATTATTTACAAACTGATTTAGTATCATTTTGTTTAGAAGAACGTCATCAACATCTTGCCCAACTTTAAGAATAGATTTTACCGTCCCACCAAACATAGATCCAAGAACATAAGATCTATTGTCCAAAAGATAACTTTCTGGAAGGGTTACTGCATTTGCAAGATCTTTATAAAATTCCATGTTCATTTGAATGAGGAATTTTTCACCCATGCCTTGTAGTGCTTCTACTGCATTTGAACTTGGGTAATCAAGATCTAGATTATAACCTTCAAAAAATCTGGATCCGCCAGCATCGAGCCAGAAGAAAAATTTACTATTAAATGGGTTTTCATCAATAGCAGTTTTCAACCACTCGAACTTAGAATATTGAATAATAGAATACATTGAGTGCTTACACTCGATTCTATTTGGATCAGAGATTTTATTTTTATACTCATCAGATTCGATAATAGAATCCAGGGATTGTTTAAGATGATAATATGGAATTTGGTCTGCTGTTTGTACAATAATTTCTGTTGGGATATTGCTTCTCCTTTCTTCAATAAAAGGAACAAGATCTTCCGTTACAAAAAGAACCATTGGACATTTAAGTTTGAGAGTTAACTCAAACCATTTCAAATATTCATCCCAAGATCTACCATCCATTTCCTCCCTTTCGATATTAAAAAGAGAGGATACAATTGTGACTTCCTTCATAAAACACTCATAATAGACTTAATACGATTCACATAAGTGTGATTCTCTTGAACATACATCATAGACTTTCTTATGTAGTCATGATCTAAACGCTTATCCATGGCATCATGAAACATCAATCCAGTATCGGGAGAATATATGCAATGACCTTCAAGTTCTTTAAAGACCTCATATGAATTTGTAGTCCCCAAGTGTCCCCAACTAATAGATTTGAAAACTCTACAAGGAACATATCCATTTTTAATATGCTCTGGACCACGAATATCAACACCAAGAATTGATTTCTTAGTTCTCAAAATAACTTCACTCTCACTTAGAGGATTGGAAAATGGGTCATTATGAATAAATTCTACACCATTCTTATTGCATTCGTCAATGAATGGTTTAAAGGTGCTGTAATTTTCACATCTACCATGCGCTGAAATATTTCCACTAAAATAAATTTTATCTTCTCTTGGACAATTAATATCTTCAAAATTAAATTCTTCTGGTAGATAATTGGTTGCCCAAGTTACATAAAACTTATCATAATCTTCAATCCAATATTGATGATAATCATTTAAAACTTGGACTCTACGATTTTTCTTTTCTTGAAGATAGCAGCAAGGACCAACTTTGGTAACCCTCTCTTTATCAAGAGAATAATCATAAACATGATCTTTGTGCCACAAATGATTATATCTAACATCAACAAACTTCTTGACACCGCTATTAATATACTTTGCTGGATCTGGGCATACATGAACAAAGTATGTGCTTGTTTTATTCAGTGGAATATTTTTATCAGCAAATCCTTCCGTCCAAAAAACGCAGTCATTCCAATCAAAGTTATCAGGATACTCACCATCATGAAACCAATATGTTTCATATCCAAGATGAGTAAATGCTTTATAAAAAGCTGCATGAATATAGGAGTGAGTATGAGAGTACAGGGGATAACCCCAAACAATAATTTTCATCAGTACATGTCCTTGTAACAATGGATGAGAGGCAGATCGCTTTGTTGCCAATTTGGTGTTCTATGAGTTTCGCCAAGTAGATTATTCACAGAACAATCATAACCACAAACCAAATAAAGAGTAGTAATAAATTGATCCATTGAACCCATCACTGGATCATAATCTTCTTCAATAAATTGATTTACTTTACTAATATTTTCTTCAATAGTAAATAAGTTTTTGTTTAAAATAGAACCACCAGTTGCGCCATACCAATCTACATTTGGATTTGAATTATACTTCTCAACTATTTTATCATAAAGATAGACTTTGTTTCCTGGAACATAAGACATTGCAAGATTAAAGTCATCTTTAATATTAATTTTTCCCCTACAAAGAACATCATCCTCCATCAAAAGAACATAGTCAGTTCCGAAAACATTAAAACAATCAACTAATCTTTCATAAAGAACCTTAGCATGTTCTAGTAGAAGATAATTCATTCCCGTATTAACTTCATCAAAAACATAATGACAATTGTATTTTTCTGCTAAATCTGAAAAATCATCTCCATTATCAGAAATCAAATAATAAGGTACATCTGGATTGTGTGTTCGGAATTCGGAAATAGCGAATTCTGTTGCTTTTTTATTCTTATAGCACTGATGATATGCAGCAAAAGTTTTGGTCATAGATTTTTACCAATCCAGTCTTCAAGTGTTACAGTTGGACTCCACCCAAAAGTTTTTCTCAACTTTTCATTATTGGCAAGAGTTACTCTGGATTCACCAATCCTTGGTGGAATATTTACAATGTTGTCAGAGATCTGTTTTGCAATCTCATTTACGGAATGATTTTTACCAGTACCAACATTATAAATCTGACCAAATGCATCCGAGTCTGGATTAGAAATAGCAACCATGACGTTTGCATTTACAACGTCAGAAACATGAGTAAAGTCTCTACGCTGCTCTCCATCACCAACGATAGTTAGAGGTTCACCTGCTGCTTTCTGACGAAGAAAGATTCCAATTACTGGTGCATACTGCCCTCTAAGTGGTTGGCGTTCACCATACACATTAAAATATCTAAAACAAATAGTAGGAAGACCAAACAAGTCTGTATACATCTTGCAAAGTTTTTCACCATTCACCTTCGAAACCGAATAAGGATTGAGACAATCATCAGGTTGAGTTTCAACATTTGGAAATGGATTCATTCCATAAGCAGAAGATGTGGATGAATACATTACACGCTTAACACCTGCTTCACGAGCACATTGAAGAACGGTTACAGTTCCCACTGAGTTGATACTGACTGCTTCAATAGGGTTTTCAATAGCAGGTTGAATACGTGCCTCTGCTGCAATATGAAATACATAGTCAACTCCATCATAGAGTGAACGTGTATTTTCATAGTCACGAATATCGTACTTATAATTTTGCGCTTTGTCGTTCCAGTAGAATTGTTCATGAACATCAGAATATTCGTTATCAATCACTACAACTTCGTGTCCCATATCAATAAGACGATCTACAAGATTAGATCCAATAAATCCAGCGCCACCAGTTACCAATGATTTCATAAGATTACTCCTTCACGTAAACTAGAACAACATCATCAGGTCTTCCCTTAACTTCCCTTAAATCGATTCGGGTAAAATTAGATAGAAACTTTTCGGGATAAGATCCGGGTTCAGACCAGTCATTTACATCCTCAATTACATATGTGCCACCCTTTTTCAAATAAGATTTTAGAATTTGAAAGGTCTTTACAGTCAGATCTTTTTGATGAGAGGCATCATCAATAATAAAGTCAAACTTAGGAAGACTCTCAAAAGTACTGGGATCATCTTGGCTGCCTTCTGGAATAATAATCATATTAGTATATTTCTTTGGATCAATTTCCAAAGGAGAATAGTCAATATCACTCCCGTATATTTTACCATTCGGAAATAGTTCGGACCATATTACCATACTGTGTCCACGCCAAGTACCAACTTCTAGCATGGTAAAATCTTCTACATTTTCATACTTAGATAGAAGTTCTGGATAAACTAAATCATAAGAATGACCAGCAGCTTTGTCAGTTAGTCCTTCTAGACTATATTCAATTAATTTATTTCTAATAGATTCTGTAAAACTCATTTTAATTCCAATTATTTGCAAAAAATGGATAAAGCATTCTCTCCCAAAAATGAGAGACTTCTACATATGGATGCTGAAACTCTGGATCATTCTTAATATGAATGTACTTCTCTTTGCTGTGCTGTAAGATCTTATCCTTTCTAACTGCAAAGTTGTGAGACCAAGCACATCGAGAAGGTCCAGGCCAAGGAAGATCAATGTAATTAACCCACCAATCTGTCATGTGAGCATACTCACAAACCTTATACCTCTCATCTGGTGTTGCCAATCTCCAATTTTGATGATCATAAACATTCTCATCTAATGGAGCAGAAATACCTTTATCATATGCTTCGTTCAAAACATAATCTAAAAATACCAGTGGATTTTTTTTATCATTTTCACTGTGAGTATTTTTGACATCACCAAGGTGATCATCTACTCTTCCCTGTATGAATGCGACAACATCAGGTAGATTATCGTAGTGATCTACAATATAACAAAAGAAAGAATATGTTTCTAGTCCTATTGGATTCATAGAAACAACTTCTTTAAACTCTTCATTCTTTAACTCAGTTGTTTTGTTATAAACAACTGCGTCTTTTTTGTAATGATCAAGCCAGTCTAGGTTTTCATTATACCTAGCAACACAAATGTCATAGGTAAACATTACGACTTCTCCATCTTACTTCTATCTAACATCCAAGCTTTTAAGTCTACTACGGCATGAGGAATTTGTAAATATGCAAACGTATGATGGACAAGTTCATGCATGTGACGAATTCCATCTTTATAGAAATCATCATATACTTTCAGAATGCCAAACTCTTGCATTCTGTGTTTTGGTCCAAGATAGAACCAATCACAATATTCTCTACCCCTACCTGCCTGTAAAGATCCATCCATCACATAAATTCCATCTTGATTGCAAAGTTCGAGAGGAACTCTATCTTTGAATTCTAGATCAGTTCTCATTCGAATAACAAGATCATAATCACCTTCAACAAGATCAATCGATTTCTTAACAGATGTCCATTGCGACTTCTGGCGATATATTGATTGTCTTACAATGTCTTCTTCAAGAGAGAATTCCATTTGACTTACCATTTTAAAATTAGATAAGTCAAAGTCAAGATACTTTTCATAAACCATTTTTTTGGGATTCATCTTATTTTTGAATTCCAAAATTGGATCATAGTTTTCTGGATAAACCAAAGAACTATTCCAGGCAAATATTTGCCCACGATAACTCTCATCCCACCAGAAATGTGCATAGACATCAACCTCATGATCTTGGATGAGATTATCAAAATTCATCTTTTCAATGAATCTTGGTTGTCCCGCAAAACAAAGAGCAATTTTCATATCACTTTTCAAATACTAAACAAACAACTTGAAGATCTTCATTATTGTATGGAATATGAAAATCTGTCTGCTCTGCTTCTTTATCATAAGTTCCTTTTAGTTTCAAACCAGAACTCTCTACAATATCAATAAGAATTTCTGGTTTTATAAATTCACCAAAATCATTGTTGATATTAATGTCACTTGAAATGATAAACTTACCTTTTGGTTTTAGAACACGGTGAACTTGTTCTGCGACTTCTTTTGAGTAATCTTTCTCTAAAATTTCTTCTTTAAAGATATCTAAATCTTTTCTATTTAAAACTCTATTAAACATCAGAATCTAGGCAACGTAATCATAATGGGATGTGCTTGAATATCAATTCCAAAACAATCAACCATTTTTCTATGTAGGAGCTCATGGCACCATGCTTTTTGATTTTCCCTCATACACTTATCAAAAATAAGTTGAGAAACTGGAAACACACTCATAAAAGCATCCATGACATCGGAACCACCAAAGTTGAACCAATCATTGATCATTCCATCAGGTTGGTTCATAATGCCAGTGAAGTTAATAACTTCTGGATTGTAAATATTATACTGCATTTTAGTTTGAACCATAGAATCGGTTCTGCAACGAATCACCCAATCATACTTGAAATCATTTTCATATTCATGAAGTTTTTTAAGTTTATTGACTTCATTCAGACTATAAAAGTAAGACAAGCAATTATTGACAGTCCTGTTTCGATAGTCAGGATCTAGTGGATTATCAATGGAACCTGGCCAATATCTATAAAGAGAAGTTTCAAAATAAAGTTTTGAATCAACAAACTTTTTGCTTTTTTCAACAGAGATTGATACTGGGTTATAAATCGACTCAAAAGTTTCAACAGCGTTTTCTGAAATCCGTTGATTTACCCAATCTCCATTTCCACCATACTTATAAGGACTCCTCTGTAAATCTTCATCAAACCAAAGATGTGCAAAAACATCTACATCATAATCTCTAATTACATTTTGTTTGATATATTCCGAACACTCCTTGACAAATCTTGGTTGCCCAGAAAAACATAATGCTATTTTCATAATTCAATCTCAGTTACTACCTTCTTAAATAATGATTCCAAATCAGTATTTGGTTCCCAACCAAGAAGTTCTTTTGCTTTTTGATAAGAACCTCTTGAATGCTTATTCGTTTCCTTTGCGACAATATCTTTGTTTAAAGGGTATGAACCTTCAAATAGTTCTGGATAAGTATCCCACAACTTCGAAGCATCTCTATATGTAGGTTGAATGTCAGAACCAAAAACATCGGAGACATATTTAACAATTTGATTTACAGAAATCAAAGTCCCCGTACATACATTAAAAGTATCATCTGGTTTTTTATCAAGACAAATATCAATCAAGTTTACAACGTCATCTACATGAATATAATCTCTCTTTTGCTCACCATCAGAATGAAGCATCGGAGGATTTCCCTTCTTAATTTCTCTAACCAGATAATTTAGTAAAGGAGGATTCTTTCTATGAATATCTTGCCTTGGACCAAATACATTAAAGAACCTAAGGGTAGTAATTTTCATATCATAATTAATACGATATGACTCACAAACTTCTTCTGCCATCTTTTTAGACAAAGAATACCAAAGCCTGGGATTTACACCCAGATCTTCGGTAAACACTTTTTCTTTATTGTTTTCATAGATAGCACTTGTACTTGCAAAAATAACATGCTGAACATTCCACTTTCTGGCACAATTTAGAATGTTCATTGTTCCAGCAACATTAACATCAATCGTCTCAGTGGAATTAGTTTCGCAATCGGGCAAGGCAGTGATAGCAGCTAAATGAATAATGCAATCATAATCACATCTAAGAAGGTTTTCTAAATTGGGATCACAGATACTTACATTATGAAAATCACCAAACTTCTCCCCATTGATAGTTAAATTCTCTTGGTATCCATTTCTAAGATTATCAACAAGAGTAAGAGTATGACCTTTCTTATGCAAGAAGTATCCCAAGGTAGATCCAATTCCACCTGCTCCACCAGTCAAAAGTATCTTCATTTTAAAAACTCCTTTAAGTTATCACTGTTTCTTGGTATATTAATTGCTTCACATGAGGGATATGGATTACTCTTGGCAAAATCATTAATAATTACTCGCTTGCAATGGGGAAGACCTGTAATAAGTTCATCATACAATACTTCTTTTTCATCCAACTCTTTAATTGTCAATTCTCTCATATAATTTGGTCTACTTGTTGTCAGAACAATTTTTACTTTTCCAGACTTGCGAAGAAAGTTTAAATGATCAATATTATTTTGCAAAGACTCGCCATTACCTACATATGGTGGGAAATGAACAGATGAATTAGTTACCAAAGTCCCATCAATATCTACAAATAAACAACTATATTGACTCTTATAATTGTTCCAAGAATCAATAGTTCCCCAATCTTTAAAGTTTGTTGTTGAAAGTCCTTCAAACTTAGAACCCGAAAGTATCATTTCAAATATAACGTTGCTCACATAACATTCTCCTTCCAAGTCTTGAATTTTGTCAAAGGTTTCGCAGAACTGAGATGCACTCTCAAATCCATATCCACCAGCAGAGAAAGTTGAACTAATTACTTTCTTTTCAACAATATTAGTAACAATTCCGTTTACATCAAGCTCAATATAACTCTTAGTTCTGGCATTAATATCATCCATGTCATTAAGATCGAAGAACGCAATCTGATTAGTTGGAGATTCAATATTGCATTCATAGTATCCGTCAGAGTCTTTGATAAAGATAAATCCTTCAATACCCTCCTTCTTAATTGCATTATAGACAGTTTCTGATTGTGAAGATGTCTGCTCTTCCAAAAAGATAAACTTTGACTTATTGATCAGACCACATTCTTCTAATTCATTTTTGAAACCTTTAAGAAATTGATATTTTTCCTCATGCTCATCTAAGAAAATAAAACATAGAGAATCAAAAAAATCCAAATTGATTCCCAGAATAGATTCTGTAACCATGAATCTATTCGTCATTGGATGAGTTAACATCCATTTAGGTCTCATCCCAGGAAATCTAGAAGACTTTCCCCCCATGGGAACAATTAAATTTTTCATATAAACTAGAATTTTTTATCATTTTATATAATGTATCTCTTTGGTATTGATTAGTCAAGTATGGCTCAATTCGCAAAGAGTTTAAAGTATCAAGAATTTGGAAACAATCACTATCAATGTAAGAAGAATATCTCTGATAAAGATTGTCCCAAATAAATCTGTAAATTTGTTTGATTCTTAATGAATCTATTCTTTGAACTTTTAGACTCCAAAAGTAATAAAGATCTTGTTTTAATTTGACAAGATCGCAGATAAAACTATCAACGTATGAATCTAAAAAATCAATGAAAAACAATCTGTTTCTATGGAACAGAATATTAGTAAAAGTTAAATCTCCATGACAGAATGTTTTTGGTGCAATAATTGTTTTGTTGAGGAGATGATCCTTTAAAAACAAAACATAGTCTCTGTACTTTGTTTTACTTTCAAGAGAATTAAGTTTTTCTGTTATCTGATTATTAATCTTATGATTCTTAGAACTTAAAATCAAAAAATCAAAATAAGAAAATAACGTCTCAATTACAAAATTAATATCAGTGATATTTGAAGTTGAAAAATATTCACTAAAAGAAAGACCAGAAATATACTCCATATCAAAAAAATATATTTTATCTTTACTCACATTATATATTTTTGGAGTATTGATATTCTTTAAAATAAAGTTTGAAAATAAAACTTGCTTATCTATTTGTTTAGAAAGTCTAGAATTGTACTCATCCGAAGATGAGTATTTTCTAATAAGTTGATTGTCAATCAACTCCAATTTACAACCAGATAATCCATTATCTAATTTTTTCATTTGTGATATTTGGAATTGTCCTTTGCAAGATGAACAATTTTTGGATCGAATTCACAATATCCAGCAAAGACTTCTGGATATGCATACTCTGGACCTAGGACATTTACAAGTTCTTTATTCTCAATAAAATATTTGTTGAGATGACTTTCATCATGCCAGACAGCGATTACATTACGCGATAGGTCATCCTTTGTTCTCCTATCAAGTTCTTTCCTCATATCAAGAACCTCAGGAACTTTTCCTCCCCAAAGACATCCTTGAAAATAAACAGAGAAATCTGCATCATCTTCTACACATGCATTAGATAATGTATTAGTCTCCAATGATCCAGGGAATTTATTATGAGGTGGCATCTTTAAAAAATGGCACGGATGATGAACGCCAAAGAGTGATTTTGTTTCATCAAAGAATTCTTCTGTTGTAATTTTATCTACAACAAGAGCATCAGCATCAATGAAAACAAACCAATCATTCTTTTTAATTTCCTCTTCTGCTTTTTGAATGATTTCAAATCGATTCAGAGTAATAAATGGCCATTCAAGATGTTCCTGATGATATACCTTAACGTCCTCAGGAAAATCACCTTCTCCATCAGTAAAGACTAAAAAGTTTTTTTCTACACCAGGTAAAAAATACTCATGAATGTTTTCATAGTATTTGGGAAGGAAATTTAAATACTTTCCTGTCCCCATAAAACAGATAGCAACTTTCATTAAATTACAATCCAATCAGGACAATAGAGATCTTTTGTATCAAGATGAGCATTACTTGGACCAAACCAAACCTTAGGAGCAATTACTTTTTTAGAAGTTGATAACCATGCCCCCCACCAACTAAAAGTACTATTTGCAATAATATGTTCTTTGCAAAGAGACATTAGACATAGATCGACGTAACTATTATTACTCTCCGACACTAAGAATCTATCATCAGAGAATAATGATTGTTCTTTACACCAGTCAGGATCGTCTGAAAAAATAATTACTGTTTTATCAGAATCAAATTGACGTAGAGCTTCCTTATAGTAGTCAAGACCAAGATTATGATGATTAGAAGAGTTAATCAAAAAATCACCTCTCCTGATATGTAAAGAAATTGGATCATTGACTTGCGATACCATCTCTTTACATGGTTTGAGTATTTCATCTTTAAAGGCGAAATCTTCTCTGATTTCATCTTCAATATGTTTGAAATATTTTTCAGTCTGGAAATACCCAACAAGATTCACCCAATCTGGGCATTCATCGAATATATCTTCATTAAAATAAAATCCAGATTCTTGAACAAGTGGTCTTGATTCATCTATGGTTTGAAGATTCAATTCGCTTAGATTTTTAAGAACAAATGGTTGAAAAATTTCAATACGCAATTTATTACCAAGAGAATCTATAACAACTTCTCTGTGATTAGGAATACAAAAGTTATAATTATTGTTTCTTGCTATTCCTTTGAGAGAAGCGTATTGAAACATCTGGTTTCCCAGTTGTCCCATTTTACCCAAAAAGTTAAATCCAATCATGATGTTTTTAATTCAATCTGCTCTACAATCCACTTATATGTTTTACGAATTCCTTCTTCAAGAGTTTGAGAATAATCCCACCCTAGTTTTTCACGAATCAAATCATTATTTGAGTTGCGACCACGAACACCAAGAGGAGCATCAAGAATATGATTTTTCCCAACATTCTTACCAGCAACTTTTGCGGCAGTTTCTACAAGTTTATTGATAGTGACCATTTCTTCTGAACCAATATTCACTGGTCCAATAAAGTCACTCTCCATCATTCTGCGTGTTGCTTCGATGCATTCGTCAATGTACAGGAAGGAACGAGTCTGTAAACCATCTCCCCACACATCAATAGATCCACCTTCCTCTGAAAGATATGCTACTTTACGACAGATTGCTGCTGGGGCTTTCTCCCGACCACCTTCCCAGGTTCCCTCTGGTCCGAAAATATTATGATATCTAGCAACACGTACAGGGATACCATAGTTACGATGATAAGCAAAGTAAAGGCGTTCCGAGAACAGTTTTTCCCAACCATATTCAGAATCTGGTGCTGCTGGATACGCGGATTCTTCACGACAGTCGGGATTATCTGGATCAAGTTGATTGTACTCTGGGTACATGCAAGCAGAACCAGAATAGAAAATTTTAGTCTTATTTACTTCTTTGAAATCATTCAGTTGACGTTGTGCTTCAAGAACGTTTAGATTAATAGTCACTGAGTTATGCATAATATCTGCATCATTCTCGCCAGTAAACACAAATCCTGCTCCACCCATATCAGCAGCAAACTGATAGATCTCATCAAAGGTCTCAATGTACCTACTAGGAACAAAGTTATAAAAATTGCGATAAGGACCTTTGTATTGTAGAACTCTTTCTACAAAATTTAGATCTCGCAGATCACCAACAACAAATTCATGTGCTTCGCCCTCTGAAAACTCAGGAAATTTAAGATCAACACCACGAACCCAATATCCTTCTGAGCGAAGTCTTTTTACCATATGACTTCCAATAAATCCACCAGCACCAAGCACAAGTGCTGTTTTCCTATAATCACTCATAGATTATTCTAAATTCCCTCTATATATGATACAAAAAAAGGAGGTTGTTGTCAACCTCCCAAGCAATTCAGGCTCGCCGCCTGCCCTTTGACCAGGGCACTTTTTATGTCATTCCGAGACGGGTTGAGGAATCAGATCCTCGTATGCAGCGTCAACTGCTTTTTCAAAATCATGGTACGGTCCATGATTTACCTCATTATACACATAATAATATTTACCTTCAACTTCTAGGACATCAAAGTAAGTGATTACTTGATCACCAGTATCAAGGTCTTCAACAATTCTCATCCGTACTGGATTAGTATCAAATTGCATAGCATTAAAGGGTAAGTTGACTCCACCACTTGATTTTAAGAAACCAAGAAAAGTTGGGTTAATTTTGATATCTCGGTAATACCAAAAAATACTATTAGAAATAGCACATCCCAGAGTTTGAGTTTGATTGCAAAAGGAATACCAAGAAGTCCTCCGATAAACTTAATGACCAAACCATATTTGAAACTTCCCCATAGCATGATTTGATAACCAAGCATAAGGAGAATGTTTCCAAGATATCGTAAGATACTAGATTTAGACATAAGGGGTTTTCATCACCGACCAGGGCTTAGTTTTGAGTCATAACCGAGACTATTCTTCATCATCTCTCACATAGCAAGGAACTCTATCTGGATCTAACCATTTAGTATACTCGAAGTCCTCCATCGCTGTCATCAGTTGCATCTCATTATCGCAGTGATACATATCACGATAGCGACCAGTATAAGAATCTGCTTTTTGAATACGGCAATCAGGTTTACCGTTGATTTCTAGTGTTCCGACCTGCACATAACGATATGGAAACCGCTCCATTAGAACGGTTGGTTTCCTTACGACGTTCATCATGCTTCAACTACCTCAATATCACTAGCGACATATTCCATGAGCATTTCATAATCATCCAGAGGATCACCAGAAAATACTACACCCTCGTTTTCATAGTAGCGACGAACCTTTTTGTAGAGTTTCGGATTCTTTACATCAAGGTAGAACTCGCCATTTGCGGCACTACGAAGAGTTTGAACGTCTTTCTTAAATTTTGCTGTGAGAGTCATTGTTTTGAATGTTGACCTTAATATTATAAGGGTTTGACTTGGAGAAGTCAAGTGCTCCTTGTCAGGATTGAACTGACCTCACGCGAATTATGAGTTCGCTGCATTCACCAGATTGCTAAAGGAGCGTTTGATATTCAAAAATAGAAAATACTATTTTCTATTTTTAGATCTATGGGTGGGAGTTTGAGCGTGGCAATTGGGACACAGAATACGAAGATTTTCTAAACGATTATCCTGAGGATTTCCATTAATATGATCCAATTCTATTGGTGCTAATTTTCCCATCCATTCTGTTATTCCACAAGATTCACATTTATGTTTTTTTAAACCCTCTGTTATTAAACGATTTTTAAGGTTATATGAAGATGTATTTCTATTTTTTACTAGTACATCATTTAGTGGTAAAGGACTATATCCAGATTTTCTAAAATGATTAAAGTTTAAATTTAACTCTATTGCTCTTTTTTTAAGAAGAGAATTAGTTGCTCTAGACATATTCATATATTTTGCCACTTCACTAAAACTATTACATTTAGGTAAAGCGTCTATTAATTCTTTATCAGTCCAAGTAGGTTTCTTTCCCATTATAGTCGAAAACATAACACTATCTATTTATAACTAGGATAGTGAATAGGAACACTGGGAATTGAACCCAGACTAACCCGTTATAAGCAGGCCGCTCTAACCATTAAGCTATGCTCCCCTCTCAAAAAATCACGCACCTTCTTCGTGATCGGTGTGAATGCGTATGAGTTCGTCATCCACAACTGGTTCTAGAGCAAACTTTATCGTTTCGTTGTAAGGAACAATGACAACTTTTCTATTACCATCTGTTATGATAAATGATTCACCATTCTCAACTCTTTCTACCAGAGTATCAAAGTCTGCTTGAAATTCTTCAATTGTAAACTTTTGAAGTTCTTCGATTTCTTGATTCATTTTCATAAGTGAGTTTTATGAGTCGGAGTGGCAGGATTTGAACCTGCGACATCCTGCTCCCAAAGCAGGCGGTCTACCAAGCTGACCTACACCCCGTCAGTTTTTGAGTGTGTATACATAATACCAAGAATGGGAGCAACAGTCAAGCCTGCTCCACAAAGACCTAACCAAACTGGACTTGCTGCTAAGACTTCTATGAGATGGAACATTAGTATCCCCTCCAAGTTTTAAATTCGTAGTAAAAGTATTGGTCTACAACGAAATTATCTAACGGGGCATTTTCTTCTCGATGTGCCCACTCAAGGCAAAAATCTTTAATTTTATGATCGTTTAATGAACTGTGACCCCACATTCTAACAAAGGAAGAGGCAGCAAATTGATACCTCTCCTTAATGTGCGGTTCCATTCCCCTTGTAATCTTTGGAGTCATAGTATCCTCCTCGTGTTCCGAAGTAAAGTGTTGATAAAACGAAAGGGATTGCGACGAAAGATAACGCGATACCAAGCATAGTAATTCTCCTCAAATGTTTGTTCTGATAGTGCTATAAGTGCGATAAGTTTTTGTTTGTCATTCATAACATGGCCATTGCTCTGTTTAACTCAACGTAGTGGTTCATCATCCTCATCCTCATGAATTGATAACTCTTTGAAGAGTTCGTCTATTCTTTGCTGTAGAACTTTACGCTGTAGTTCTTTAGTATCTTCCTCCGTGAATTTAACATAAAGCAACGGGTCCCCTGGCTGAACATCATTCATCTCTGGATGTTTAACTTTCGGACTTTTTGTATACCCATTATGAGCATTCATGATCATCCAACCTTGCACAATCATTGATAGAGCTATACCAATAAGTATAACCCAGGGTATCAAAAACATTAAGGGAGCGTAATCTTGAGCCATGGTAGTAAGGGTGGAATAACTCCAATAAGTCTTAGTAATCCTTCTGCAAATAACGCAAGAACTAACCAACCAACAAACATAGAAATGATAGAAGCATTGCGATTGTGCCTCCTTATGGCAGCATCAATCATCTCCTGACACTCTTTGTGAGTGACATGATGTTCTGGTTTAATTTGGTCCATCCTGTGACTCATCTTTATCTCCAAGAAACTTTGCTAAAGGGTCTCTCTTGGTTAGTGTAATTTTACATGCTCGATAGTAAAATAGATTGTTGTTTGTATTTCCCGACTCTTCAAATATCGCTTTAATCTTCACCCAGTTGTCATAGGTGTGTTGATTCATAAGAAGGATTTGATTGGATATTATTAGTTATATTACTAAATATTGCAACTTTGTCTATTGTGTGTTGATATCAAGAAAGTGATTAAGCAAATATAAAGACGGAAGGTGGGAGAGTCGAACTCCCAAGGGCTTTAACACCTCAACGCTTTTCAAGAGCGGTTCCGTCGCCAATCGGATTGACCTTCCTTATAGTCTATCTTTAACGAATCTCAAAATCTAAACGACGAACTTTACGCTGTCGTCTTGCCTCTTGAAAAGCAAGATCTTGAGAAGAAAGCACATTTGTTTTTTGTGATTCCTTAATAGAGTTTAGCATTACAACTCGTGATAAGTCAACAGCAGAAATCTTGTCACCACGAATCGTTGCCATATTCGGACAACCGCAGGACACTGTTTTGGTAGGATGACCCGTTATTTCTTTATTGCAATCTTTGCATCGTATTGAAATCATTTTTCTTTACCATATTCACTTAAAACTTTTTGAATATTTATCAAGTGGGCAATATCGGATTCGAACCAATGACCAACTGCGTGTAAAGCAGCTGCGCTACCGCTGCGCTAATCGCCCATAAGGGGAAGGAGAGCTCTTGGACGGAACCGCAGGATCACTTCCCCAGAGCGAATGACGGGGATCGAACCCGTGACACCAACTTGGAAGGATGGGATGTTACCGCTACACCACATTCGCTTATGAGACAAT
>Ga0194133_10002895_pt1 | contig 25332 bp, 29 predicted proteins | sample TA2KigOf40mmetaG_FD_155448 | JGI IMG/M metagenome (GOLD analysis project Ga0194133, IMG submission 155448) | Freshwater microbial communities from Lake Tanganyika, Tanzania - TA2015055 Kigoma Offshore 40m | ecosystem: Environmental > Aquatic > Freshwater > Lake | place: Tanzania: Lake... | reverse complement strand
ACCAAGAAGCTTCTAGACACGCTGAAGAAGCTGCTAGACAAGCTGAAGAAGCCAGAAGAGCTGAAGAAGCTGCTAGACAAGCTGAAGAAGCCAGAAGAGCTGAAGACGCTGCTAGACAAGCTGAAGAAGCTGCTAGAAGAGCTGAAGAAGCCAGAAGAGCTGAAGAAGCTGCTAAACAAGCTGAAGAAGCCAGAAGAGCTGAAGAAGCTGCTAGACAAGCTGAAGAAGCTAGACAAGCTGAAGAAGCTAGACAAGCTGAAAAAGCCGCAAGAAAAGCTAGATTAGCAAAGGAAGAAAAAAAACGTATTGAACATAAAAGAATGGAAAAAATTACAGGTAAAAAAATTATGTCCAATATAAATAAAAAGTTATCAAAAGTAAATCAAAATAAATACAACGAAAAGTTGTTAATGCAACAAATATTAAATTCTTCCAATAAACATTAAGTAAATAATATATTATTTTACGAATATTATATATTATTTTTTTTAAATTAAATTAATTTAAGTTTGAACAGGGTCAGGATGCTCATAATCATCAGTATGTACTTCATTATATGCTGTTTGTCCTCTTAAATTACTAGCAAAAATGTAGACTTTTTCTAAATTAGCAGCTGATCCAATACGTTCACTACCATGTGGGTCATGTAATAATATATTCTGATATCCAATGATTTCTGTAGGTAATGTTTGTGCGTTAAAAACGTAGTTCCAATCTGGATGTGTTTGATCAGGAATACCAACAACAAGCAATGAATTAAGAGCTCTACCGTTTGGATTAACAGATACAAGTATATCACCCGAACTGAAACCAATAATTGTATTAGATGCGTCGATTATGGGAGCACCATATGGGACTAAATTAAAAAGAGATCTTGTAACAGATATTGGATTTACCCACCATACATATTCGTGGCCAAAACCATCATCATAGTTAAACTGAGCAATTAAACTAGCATCATATGTTATACCATTCATGATTTGAACCCCACTGATAGAAACGGTGCTGACGTCGTTCCAAGTGAAACCTGGGGTATTACCAAAGGGGTAACCAGCAACAATTTCACCCGTTTCACGATTATAAGTGTTCAAAAATGAAAGACCATTTGTAAAATAAGGACTTAGAGACGACACGAGAGAAATATCATAAACTATTTCGTTATCACCAAGTCTATTTAGAGTAAATGTAATAACAGGTTGAGAGAATGTAACACCAGCCCACGAAGCTTCAGCACTATAGTATTTAACATCGTTTCTTTGGAGAACAGTTCTAAGCTTTCCTTGACTGACGACGTCATTAACCAAATTAGTTACAATTGCCGAACTTACATCACTAATATCATAATTAGCACCTCCAGAAACATCAATGTTATAGAATGTCTGAGTACCAAATTGTACTCCAGCTTGTGTCCAGTTCAATGTCATTTGTTGATCACCAACTTCTGAAGTCAAGTTAGTAGGAGCTGAAGGGAATGTAAATGGGTTAACAATACTAGTGTCATTAGACCAAGCACCAAATAATGTTTGACGTGTTGACACTGTATTAGCACGAATTTTGAATTTGTAATTTACACCATTAGAAATACCATCACTTGATGTTAAAATAGCACTGGTAACATTTCTATTAGGAATACCAGCAATAGTTTTAACGAGTAGGTTTGTACTAGCATCATAAATTTGGAACGAATTGAAACTAATGTCACCTGGCATTATTCCAAGACTGGCATCGGATGGGCTATCCCAGAAGAGGAAAATTTGTCGGTCACCAGTTCTACTCAAAGAAACATCTTCGGCATACTGAGCTTCAGTCCAGTTAGCTTTTCTGGGTCCAACATAAGCATAAAATCCAGTTACTGCGACTGGCGATCCTTCAGGAGTACCAGTGGCAGTGGCAGCAGCTGACAAATATTCAACATTGTTAACTACAAAGTATGCTCTAACTCTTACGGTATAATTTACGAAGTTACTCAATGATGGAATATTAACAGACAATGAAGTTGTATTTGTTACTAATTGGTAAGAAGCATCAGGACTACTAGTTCTCTTAATTTCTACTCTGTAGTTGTTTACAAAGTCAGGATGTAAAAGAGGATTAGCATTCCATTCGACTCTCATTGAACGATCATCAGGAAGAGCGGCTAAATTAGAAACAGCACCAGGGAACGTAAAAGGAATTCCAGAAAGGCTGTTAGAATTAACACTTTCGACTTGTGTGTTAACATCAGTCAAAATACGTGTAATAGCTCTAACAGCAAAACTTTGGTTGACATAATTTGTTGCGGTGTTAACAGTAATTTTTCTAACAGATTGTGTAGTTGATGTAGCCAAAATTGTATTTGAAGCGTCAAGTTTATAAACTTCAAATCTAACAAATCTTGCGTCAATACCATTAAGAAATTTAGGAGGGACACTAAAATTTACAACAACATCACCACTTCCATCAATACCAGCAGGTGCACTAGCACTACTAACAGGATTTAAACTGACATCATTATCACGGGGTCCAAAGAATACTGAAGTAACAGTGAGAGCATCTGATTTACTAAAAGGGTTAGCTTGTGCTCTAGGAGACAATCCACTTCCACCATTAATATTTACAGCTTGAACTCTCATATACACAGTTTGATTAAATGAAGGGTCATTTAAAGTCAAGAAACCGAATGCGGTACTTCCAGAAGCAAGACTAACATCTGTAAGTAAGGCAGAAGTGGAGCTGAGTGTTACATTTGAAGCATCAGAACCAGCACCATAGTAGGCTCTGTACTGAATTGATGTAAAATTAGTTGTAGTATAGTCAGAGGGAATAGTCCAAGATAATCTAAATACAGCTGAAGATGATGAAGAACGAGTATGGTCAGGAGCAGCTGTAAGTGCTGGTGGTGTATTAGGAACATTTGTAGCATTCAAAATAAGTCTATCAGAAACAACACTATTACCAGCAAGGTTCTTTACAACACAAGAGATTTCATAATCATCACTGCCGTTAAGACTATCCATGGTTCCAGATAAATCAATAATGTATGAATTGTTAACAGCATTATAAACAAATGATTGAACATCAATCATACCATCACCAGTAGAACCAACTCTGGACCAAATAAACTTGACATGTGTCAAGTCTGAACCACCGTTAGAATAATCATTACCGAGGTTCAAAGCCAAGTTAAATCCATAATCGACTAAAGGAGCCAACAAAGAGGGGTCGGATCTAACAAAAGTAGGTTTTGATGGTATAGTAAATGGTTTTTCATTAGATATGGTATTAGACTTGTATATCATTGCATTGTTAGATTCAAGAACACCTCTAGCAGTGTATTCTCTTCCGTTAATAAGATTAGAAACTGTTACTTCAACTGTTGCATTTCCGCTAACATCAAAAACAGGAACAGGAACATTAATATATTCGATAGAACCTAACAAACTTTCATCGTTAAGCATCAAAGTGATACTGGAAATATTTTCTTGAGAGAAACCATTCAAATTAATACTTAAGTTATACTTAAGATTGGAATCTCTATCAGAGTTTGTACTAGCCATGGTGAGAGTCAATGTAGGAGCACTCATATTATATTATTACTAAATATTTTTTTTTAACAAAAAAAAATTTAATTAAATACCTTTTTCATTGTTTTATTCTTACTTTTATGTCTATATTTTGTATTATTTTTAGTATACTTATGGGCTTTGGCTAAAAAATGGTTGATATTTTTTTTATTGATAACTATTAAATCAATGATATTTTGATAAAATTTCCTAAACATTGACTTGTTTTTTTTAATTTCATTAAATGAAAACCATTTAATTTGAGTTTTTTCAAATATCTTTGTATCTCTTAATATATTTTTATTAAGATGTGTTTGTAAAAATTTTTGATTATTATTATAATATATTCCTAAATAAGGATTATATTTAATAGGAAAAATATGTACACGATAAACAGGATATTTATCGTTTTTATAATCAATATTATATGTTCCATATTTTTTTACCATTTTTCTTATGTCAGATGAATTTCCTAAAAATCCTGTAAGTTCTTCGCCTCCTTCTCTTATTGCTGTCTCTAAATAGCTTTCATTATTATCTGTTCCACCTCCAAAGTCTGACCAACCTGGATTTTCATCGTAATCTCTTTCTTTACCAAATAAAAAATGTATTTTTCCATTAATAATAGTTATAGGTAATAAACTTGCTCCCATTATATATTTAATTAATTTTTAATATTTTCACTAACAAATTGCGCTATTTTTTGTGCTCCTACATTAGATGGTTCAATATCGTAAGTTAGGTCATCAGGATTGGTAATAATATCTGATATTTTTAATACTTTATAATCATACTTTTTAGCATTTTCGTTAATGATATTATTCCATTCGTCTACTTGTGGTTTATAAATATTATACTTATTTGTTAATGGTTTATATAAATCGAGTACAAATATATTTTTATTGAATGGAAATTTTGATTTGATTGCTTGAACTAGTGTATTAAAATTATTTTCTAAATTAGCTGGTTGTTCATTTTGTAAAATATTATTGCCTCCGCATGATAAAATAATAATTACTGTCTTATCTGTAACATATTTTAATATATCAGACTTATTTAATTGTGAAAAACATTGAGAAATGGTTGCGCCATCTTCTGAGTTATTAATAACAACATAATTAGATCCAAGTTTTGTCTGTAGATTGTATTCAGTTGTGTTATTTATGTTAGATACATAGTTAGAGTTATTTAGAACACTATCTCCAAAAAGTAAGACTGGTATTTTGTTAGTTGTAAATGTTTCTAAAATATTATTAAAAATATATTTTGTTGTAATTATAAAAAATAACAAAATCAATAATGATGATAGTATAATAAAAATAATTTTTTTTTTTAATAACATTTATTTATTTGCTAATATATAATAAGTATGGACAAAAGTTTTTCAGGAACTCTTGTTTTTCCAAGTAAATCTAAAAATAATATTAAAAATGGAAATACTCATACAAATGTATGTCAAGAAATACAAAAGATAAATGTAAACAGAAGAAAAAGTTATTTTATTCCAAGTCAATTCCCTAAAATTACAAAAGTCTCATGAAACTAACTTCACCGCTAAACGTAAAATTTCCTGAATTTATAGTTCCTGTGGTAATAAGTAAGTATAAATCTGTTTCACTTCCGCTAATTGAAATAACTTGTGATGTATTTGAGTTAATATTAGAACATATATTACCTGTATAAATAGTTCCATTTGTTAGTGTAATAGGAGTTGGAGGTGAAATTGACCAAAAATATGTAAATCCTCCATTTGTTGATCCAGATGAATTAATATTACTAACTAATAAATATGTTCCAGTTTCTAAAGGAGTTGGAAATGTTACAATAAGATAATTTAGTGATATGGATGGTCCTTGACTTATTCCAGAAAAATTATAAGTGTATACATTATTTGGAATATATGACGTGAATTGCTGAGATCCATCAGGAAATTCAATGTAATTTGTCCCTGCTGAACCATCCAATATTATATTTCCAGTACTTATTGTTATGCCATTTGGACTTGTTGGGCTTACCGTACCAGCGGGGGTTAGTACCCAATATCCACTTGCGTTATCAATTGTATAAGCTACAGTATTTGATATTACTGATCCATTAAATACTTGAACTGGATAAGTACCAGGTAATGCGCTAACAGGCACATAAAACTCGATAATATTTGAATTAATAAAGTAAACTGTAGGATAATAATTTCCAAATTTTACTACAGAGTAAGAATAAAAATTCTCTCCTAATATTGACACAAGTGTTGTAGAAGCTGATGGACTGTAATATCCAGATAAGCTATTAATTACTGGACCATAATATAGCGTATTTGGATTACTCCATCCGACACATGGACTAGTACCCCTAAATAAAGACATTATATATATTGTTATATACTAACAATATTTATTTTGAACAAATATGTGTTACACAAGTGTAACATTATTAGTATAATATTATGATCAACATCGAAAAAATACATGATATAACAGTATACTAACATCTAATTCTGTAAAAATAAATGAATTAAATAATACTTTGAAATTTGTAGTTTTTTCTCCATATTTCATTTTATAAAGCATAATTACTGGAATATCATGTAAAGTCCAAATGTAATTTTTCGTTTCTGTTTCGTCTATGTTGTTTTTATCGATAATATATGATTTTATTAGTTCATTTTCTTGATTATTGTTAGTATAACTTGATAATCTATATCCAATAAATGTTTTTTCGTCGCCAAATGTTTTTATGGAAATTATAAAAGGACTTTTATAGTTGAAATTATAATCTTCATTATAATATTGTTCACAGCTAAAACTATTGAGAAATATGATTTGAGTTTGATTTGTTAATTTTAGAACATGGGAATCTCTTTTAGAAAATGTTTTTTTTCCAATTACATAATTATATAATGTCTCAAAAAAATAGTTTATATTTTCATCAATTATATTATCTTCTTCTTGTTCTTTTGATTGTATAATTGTTAATAACCCACTAGTAATAGTCATAATATGATATTTATATTATATTATTTTTATATACATACCATATAATTTATTTTACTGATACAACTTCTGCCATAATTACTTCCTCTGCTATACAAGTTTGATGAAAAGGTGTAAAATGTATTATAGGAAATACACTTTTATTCTTTTTACAAATATATATTCTCTTTATTTTTAATTTTATAAATATTGCGCATAATAATATTACAAATATAAATACTCCAAATATAGTAAATATTAGTTTTTCGTTTTTTAACATTTTATACGAAACATTTTTGATTAAATAATATTTCTAATTATTATTTTATCAATTTTATTATTTTATCAATTTTATTATTATAATATAATATACCTTTAATAAAATGTATTTACTTGTTTTTTTAACATTATTAAAATTTGTTAGTTCGATGTACAATTACAATGTTGCTATACAATCCGTTTATTTATCTGGAGCTGCTTATTGCGGCAAAGATTTATATTCTTCAATGGTAGTAGATACAATACCTGATTTTATATACACAGATACGCTATACGACATTAAAACTGACTTACAAGGTTTTATTGGACATTCAACATCAAATAAAATGATTTATGTATCGTTTCGCGGTTCGTCTAGTGTATTAAATTGGATGGATGATTTTGAAGTAACATTGGTTCCTTATAAAACATTTGATGAATGTGTAAATTGTAAAATTCATAATGGTTTTTATCGTTCCTCTTTGTCAGTAACTAACAAAACTATTGATACATTAAATATTTTACGAAAAAGATTTCCATTCTATAAAATATTAGTTACTGGTCATTCTTATGGTGCTGCTGTGTCTCAAATTATAGCGATGGAATTATATAAAAATGGACTAACAAATATTATAATCTATAATTTCGGACAACCACGCATTGGAAACCCTTTATATGCTAATTTCGTTAATACAATTTTGTCTGATTATTGGCGTTTTACACATTTCAAAGATATTGTTCCGCATCTCCCACCACAACTAGGTTTTGGTTACCTACATTCATGTAGAGAAGTTTTTGAGACTGAAAATAATGAATTATATTTATGTAGTGAGTTTAATTGTGAAGATCCAAAATGTTCGGATCAGTATTCTTTATATGAGACTAATTCAAATGATCATTTATATTATCTTAATCATCGTGTTAGTTGTGAAGAGACAACATTATAATATTTGTTAGTTTACAATATTTACAGATATGTATGATTTATCATCTTTATCTCTAATGAATGTTTTGGATTTATTCACAATTAATTCTGAGAAATGAAATATAGTTAAACCTGTAATTGATCCTATTAATGCCCCAATAAATAATTGGAATATAGTATGATTATTTAACATATATCTTTGATACGCCGAAATAATTGTTAAAATTAGATTAAATATGAATAAAGGATAACTTTTTGTTACAAGGAAAATATATGTTAGTACAAAGAAACAATTTTGCATATGTCCTGATGGCATACCTAGATCAAATGGACTAACAAATTCTCCGTATTTAATAGCTAATTCTATATTTTTAGCGTTCGAATTAGGTCTTGGTTCTTTAAATAGAATTTTTAAAAGTGCGTTTAATACATTAGTGAATATAACACCATGATAAAAGTATGTAAAAAAAGTTTTTTTATTGTATATATTATATCCACTAATAATAATCATTATTATGGGAGAAACTATTCCAATATAGTCTATAATTATATTCATATACTATATTGTAAATACATAATATTTTTGTTTTGTTAGTATTGATATAACGTTTCGGCAAGTATTGTTAACGACCAATCCGCTCCATGTAAATCAACTGGATTACCCTTATCATCTAAAAGCTTTAAATGCATTCTCTCTATATTAACAGGTCCAAAATATATACGTTTATTATCCTGTAGTTGGCCACTAAAGTCAGTATATATATCACCTGTAGCCATGCTACCATATTTTATTGGTATTAAAGCAAATGTGTCTGATACTGTAGGAGCTTTAGATCTAAATGAAACAGTTTTACTTCTATTTTTCATTATTTCATTAATTGTATAAATTTGTGCTTGAGTTAATGTTCTTGGAGCGGATGGCAATAATTGTTGAACTGGTGCTGTACTAAAATCAATTTTGTCCCCTAAATTGTTATATATATTGTCTGGGCTATCTATTCCTAATGCGTTCAATGTTTCTTCGTTTAGAGACGATAAGTTTCCAATAATTTCAATATCTATATTAGCTATATTGTTGGTACCATTAGTTGTACAAGTATATGGTTGCGAATAATTATAATAATTTGGTAAATCAAGTTTGTTAGATAGTTGAGTAATAGATACAAGTCCGTTATTAATGTGATTTTGATTATAGTCATCTAACACAAGAATAAAATATTTAGAACCTTGTAAAGTCATTACAGACGATGGACTATTTCCTGGACTTATAAAAACGGGTTGAATAGGAGTACGAAATCCCATAGCCCAACCTAATGTCTGATTAAATGTTTGAGTATAATATGTTCCATCTTGATAACAATTTAGTTTCCCTGTAAAATCAAAAAAAGTAAAATATGGATCTGTATCAACAAATGTATCTAGACCTTTATTTATTCCATTGACTAAGTTTGTCGCAGGATCTTGCCAGTCAGTTAAATTAATATTTATTATATAATTATTTGGGTTGTATGATACAATTGGTGGTGTCGGAACTATAGCACCAACATATGTAAATGCTTGTGTCCATGTTGGTTGATAATTACTTACTGTTGTGAAGGCATTATTTAATGCTTGACAAAATTGGCTGGCATTATAATTCCCTGGTTCAATGTAAATATTAAATGTGTTACCAGTATTAGTAAGCCAAAAACACGTATTTCCATAAGCTGTGTCAAATGCGTACCATGTATAAGGTATTTGGATAGAATATAGACGTAAATTTAAGACATTCGTTAATGGATCGGATAAGTCCAATGTATAGTCAGTAGAGCTAACTTCATTAGATGCTTGACGAAATTGACTATCTAAATTGACAAATCTAGTCATGACATTTTCCAAATTAGGATTTAACGAATCTTGTGATACTGGTACATCAAATGTATTGTTTAGTCCTAATTGTTCACGGTTCATTGGCATGTGATTATTATCATATATATCAATCTTTTGCCTCCTATCCGTAATTTTATTTTTTTGTGTTTCATTGCCCTGGGGCAAACTTTGATATTTCCACCATTTCTCAGTTTGTTCATTATCTGGAGTGTATTCATTTTCAGGACTTGGATTATTGTAATATTGTAGTAATTTTGTTTGAATATTTTGAAAAAAAATAGCTAATTCTTGATTATCTTCGTCGTTAAAATTGTTAATAAAATTGTTAGTTGTTTTGACAACTTGAGTTTCATTTGGATTATCTAAATCAAGAATAGCTAATAATTCAGAGATTGTATAATTATTTACATTATAGTCTATATTTGTCATAATATATACTAACAAATCTATATTTATATTTGTATTTTAATTTATTATAGTTTCATACATTACAATATTAGTTTCTTCTTGTGAATATTTTTTTCTGTATTCTTGAACAAACAAGTTTTTTACTCTTGTCTTTAACGTAGATAAGTCGTAATTCCAATTTGTAAGTAATTTATCTGTTATTATAGATATACCAGCATGTCTTTTTACATGAGATTTTCCTTTAAATAGTATTGTATCAAAAATATCAACTATCTCTTCGTCTATAACTAAAATTTCATTTCGTGAAATCCAATAATCACCTTTATAAATGTATCTATTATATTCTGGATTATCATAAATCTTATGTTTATCATAATTCAGTTTATTTCGTATTAGGCTAATTCCTTCAATATAATTAGTGTCATTATTCATCTCTATAACAAACATAATTGTGTCAGGCGAATACTTATTTTGAATTTTAACACATGTTCCGTAAATAGCTATTATCTCATTTGTTTTTCTATAATGTATATTTTCGCTGTAAGTTTTACAATTAAACCGCGTTGTAGCTAAATAAAAATTCATATTTAAATAAATAATTTATTGATTTATTATTTATTATTTATTTAATTTTAGTTCAATTTTTTACAGTTACTCGTTCTTTCAAGTAATCATACAATACGTTATATCTTTCATTTATCAACATTTTTACGAATACTGACCAAGGGCTACAACTGTGTAATGAAGTTAAACCATTATCACAAAAATTATTTAATAGGTTTTGACTATATCCTGACATCATTGACGCATTTTTTTGACTAACTAAAGTAGGAAAACCAGTTGTTACTTTTAAATTCCAAAATAAAATATGTGGTGGCTTATAAGGCTTTCCCCAAACACGCATTCCAGCTTCTTTATATAGTGTTTCAATATATTGATATATTGATTTACTATTATTTTTATCGGAAATATCTATTTGCATATCTGACAAAATAACAAGTGTCATATCTTCTACATCTTCTGGTTCTAACTTATTTTTTTCAATAGCTTCTAAAATTAGTTTCATAACTAAAGCAAAATTAGTATTCATTCCACAGTTTGCCTTACATATTGTATCTACCATTGATACAAATTCACCATTACATTCTTTTAGATTAATCCAAGTAGGTTCAGAACTAAAAGTGAGAACTCTCCTCCCTAACATTGAATTCTCAGCAATACGAATTCCTAGAGCTATTGCTACATGTAAAGGATCGCCTTCCATAGAGCTAGATGTGTCTACCATTGCTATCATTTTACCTAGTTTTTTATTGTTCATTTCTCTATTATTATTCCATTGCTCATTCAATAATAGAATTTCATTATTATCACATAACCCATTTAATTGTCTTTCATTTAATCGAATTGCTTCTTTAGTAAAATCAGCTAATCCAATTCTTTTGCCTTTAACATGTTTTATTCCGTTTTTAACATCATCTAAAAATTTTGAGAAAAATTTCGAACAAATTACTCGATCGTCTTTATCGTATCGTAATGTTCCATCCTTTTTTTTATTAAGAAAAGCCAGTTTTTGTTTATGTAAAGTAATAGATGTAATGTTATCAAAATTTATTTCTGACCATCTTCTAGAACATTGTTTAATTTGTACTGTATCTAGAGCTTTATTTAGTGTTGAAACTAGTTTACGGTATTCCATAAAACATTTTCTTATTGCTTTAGGATATATATCTTGTCTATGACATTTATTTGTATTATTTAAATAATAAGGTCCAAAATATTGGATTGCTAATTGATTAAATAGTTCATTGTGTTTCGACTTTTCCCTTGGTATCCATTTTGAAACTAATGATAATTTATTTAATTTACCGTTAGTAAAATTGGTATAATCGTTGTATAATTGTTCATTTGTTAGTTGTATTGAATACTCGATCAATGGTTCCCAATTACATAACGTATAATATTCCCTTGAAAATTCATATAAGTACTTAACATCTTTCCAAGAGCCAAATGGAGTGCTATCACTATACACAAATTGTTTAAAAGCATATTTAGCCATATCGATAAAATATTCTTGTCTAGTTTGTGTTCCAACTTTGAGCCAAACGCCAAGTAATATATAAGATAATGTGTATTCACCCTTTCCTTCAATAATATCTCGGGTTTGACCAATTAGTCTATACATATAAGACAAATATTCAATATATGTTTCAAATACTATTTTATCTAAGAAGTAATCAGAAAATAATTTAATTAATATATTTTCAGTAATGTTAAAAATATAAATAATATCAGCATTTCTTACAAGTTGAAAATGAAGTTGAACGATTTGTTCATTGATTTCAGTTGACCATTTATATTCATATTGTCCTTTTTCTCCTTGCTGTATATTGTTAAAAGTCTCCATAGGTTTTTTATTAAAATTGTAAAAAAAGCTTTAAGTTATTTTCTCCTTGTTTTTCTGTTTATATTATTGTCTTTAATAAATATTTTTTTTGTGACATTTTGTTTATAACATTCTTTTTCACAAATAGGCGAAATATTTTTATAGAAGATTAAAATAATATCATTTATATCATGAAATAAAGAAATTGATTTTTCAAATTTAATATCATCAATATTTTTATTGATGAATAAATAATTTGAGGTATTATTTTGTTTTAAAAATTTTTTTAATTCATAAGGTTCTAGATCTATATTATATTTTAAAATCGACATTAATGAGTACTTAACATTATTTGAAAATGAATATTTTTTAATGATAGAAATCAATTCTAATTTACTTAATAGGTTAGGTGTTTTCAATAATATTTTCTCCTCTGTAAGTTTTTCAATTTCATATTCAGAATTTAAATATATTCCATGTAATTTTATAAATGTTAAATCTTCTTTATAATAATTTTTATATTCATTATCTAACAAATTGAATTCATCAATCCAGCTAGTATCTAAATTATCTATTGTTTCTTCATCAATCATTTATGATTTATCCTATAATTCATAAACATAATTAGAAAAACATTTAAACTTAATAATATTCTTCGTTTTGTTCTTCTTCTATATCTGTTTCTTCTTCTGTTTCACTATCACTATATTCTGAACCGTAGATTGGTGATAAATAATACATTTCGTTATAAGCTCCTTCGCCATATATTTCATCGTAATTTTTCTTGTACTTAGACCAATTATCTTTCATATTATCGATTGCTTTTACCATGATTTGATTTATATTATTATTGTAATAATTAGTTTCTTCTTCATCTATACTTTTAATAGTACTAGTATGTTTACCATAGTTATATTCTATTTTACCGTTCATCCCTTTAGATATTTCTACACATCCTGGCTTAACTTCTTTTTTTTTATCTTTCTCCGTAATCACTTCAGTTTCTAATGCTGTTTTAAAGTCAAAACTTGATGTAATATTTATATTTTCATTGTTTATGTTTGTCTGTAAACTAGGAAATAGATCATTTTCTAATGAAAAAATATGTTCTGGTTCTACTTTATTATCATATATATGTCTATAGTTACTTCTTGTTTTGACTTCTTGTTTAAAAGGATTACTCATATTAATATATTATCAATGTTTTTATAATTTATTTAAGAACTTCTTTTTAAATATTTTTTAAAAACAATTATGTTTGAAAATAATTATTTTCAATAAAAAACAATTTAAAGATTAATATAGTATAATATATGTCTCCTAACAGCTATACTCTTTGTTAAGTTTTCTTTCCAGCCACAAAAAACACACCACGAAATATATATTTATAGGAGACAGCAATTAATTATTTTATTTTTTTATATTCTAATTACTCTATATTTATTTTTAGGTTCACTTTTTTCTCAAGATTTTGTAAAGGTAAATATTAATGCCTAGCTGGCTCAATTGGATAGAGCATCAGACTTCTAATCTGGAGGTTGTGGGTTCAAGTCCCACGTTGGGTGTTTTATAATATCTAAAAAAAATATTATAAAACTTAATTAAATTTCGGAAATGTCAATTACTTCTTCTACATCGTTGTTTGATTTATCCTGTGTCTTCATAGTAATTTTCTCTGTAGCATCGGAACTCATTTCATCAATAAATTTTTGTCTTTCAAGATCTTTATCTGTAACAAATTTGAAAGTATCATCTAAATCATCTTGTGTATAAGCTTCTTGACCAAATTTCGCTCTAGATACATCATTATTTACGAGAGTAATCCAGTTTTCGTTTACAGTATCTCTTAAAAATTCCTTATCAGACTCAGAATAAACTTCAAGTAAATCGCATTGTTGAATTTTATCGTTATTTTTTGAATTAATATCCCATTCTCTAATTCCTATTAGAACCCATGTTCCAGGAGCTATCATATTATCTCGTTTACCTCTACCAGCAAATTTACCTCGTATATGACCTAGACGTAGATTATTATCTATACAATGACAGTGAAACATATTGTTACCAAGCATTTTAGTAACAATAGCATATAATTCTCCTTCTTCTTGTGCTAAACGAAGTTTAAAATTAGGTTTAGAAACAGTATGTTTTCTAGCAAACTTTTTATGACCATTACCACCATGAGTATTTTTCACCATTTTTAAAAATCAATAACTAATAAATATGTAATATAATATTTAAAATATTCTTTAAATTAGTTTCAATTTTATTTTATGGAAATAAACTTTGCTATAAATTACTACCAAATTTTTCTAAAAAATCATTTAACGAATATGGATACCACGTCATAAAATTATCTTTATTATATCCATTCAATGTACTACTACATTCAGTATAAATACTGAATTTTAAATTATTTTTATCATCTAATGTAGTGTAGAACAAATAGGCTTCTCTCATCTGATGAAAACTCATTATTTCATCATATTTTTCTTCAAATAATATATTACTAATATCATCATTAAAATTATATATTTTAATTCCAAAAATGCTATTATTACTATAAATTCCCATTTTTATATAATTTATTGATTTCTTTAAGTTGTTTTGAAATATATATTATTCATATTTTCTTTAAGTTGTTTTGGAATATATATTATTCTATGTTTCTTTAAGTTGTTTTGGAATATATATTATTCTATGTTTCTTTAAGTTGTTTTGAAATATATATTATTCTATGTTTCTTTAAGTTGTTTTGAAATATATATTATTTAAAGTTTCTTTAAGTTGTTTTGGAATATATATTATTCTATGTTTCTTTAAGTTGTTTTGAAATATATATTATTCTATGTTTCTTTAAGTTGTTTTGAAATATATATTATTTAAAGTTTCTTTAAGTTGTTTTGGGAATTTATTATATTATTCAACAAAAATTTTCCAAAAAGTAAAAAGGGAATCGAAAAATGGACATTTTAAAAATGTCCAAAATCGATTTTCCAAAATATTTTTCTGAAAAAAACACGTTGTGACTGACATCGTCACAAAATCGTTTTTTTATAAAATATTTTGTTACGATAATTTTTTTTTCGAATTTTCTCGGCGTTTTTTTCGTTATCCATTTTAGGATAACTATGGATAACTATTTTACGCCAAAAAACGCGCTTTTTTTCTGTAAAAAATGTAACTTTAAATGCTGTAAGGGAAGTGATTGGAAAAGACACATTATGACGATAAAACACACTTCTGGTAACAAATGGATAACAAAGGATAACGCGGCGACGCCACACCAATATGATAATAAATTCCATAAGTGTCCAAATTGCTCAAACGTATATAGGTTTGCTTCTGGACTAAGTAAACATAAAAAGCTATGTAAACCAAAATTTGAAGATGTACAAATATCAAATTCGTCACAAATTACACCAGAATTAGTAATGGATGTTCTTAAACAAAATAAACAATTACAAGAGATGTTAGTTGAACAAAATAAGACAATTGTCGAAATGTCAAAGAATATGTCACAACAAATAAATACAATTAATAACAATAATTCTAATAATAAAACGTTTAATTTAAATTTCTTTTTGAATGAGACTTGTAAAAATGCTATGAATATGAGTGATTTTGTTAGTTCAATTAAGATGAACTTAGATGATTTAGAGACAACTGGTAGATTAGGATATGCTGAAGGTATATCGAATATTATTTTGAATAACATGAAAAATATAGATACACATATGAGACCTGTTCATTGTACAGATTTGAAGCGTGAAATATTATATATAAAAGATAATGGAATTTGGGAAAAAGACAATGAGCAAAAGCAATTACTAACAAAAGCAATAAAAGCAGTAGCTCATCAAAATCTTAGACAAATTAGTATTTGGCAGAAAAAGCATCCAAATTGTACTGATTCGGAATCAAGTAAAAATGATCTTTATTTAAAAATTGTTAGTAATTCGATGTCTGGACTAGATGCCAATGAAACTAACAAAAATATAATGAAAATAATTAGTAATCTAGCACGAAATGTAATTATCGATAAACATATTTAAGTTACATATTTTGTTATTTTTTAGAATAATAAAATATAATTATGGAAGCTATTTATGCTATTGACTTGAAAAACGGAATTTCTAAAAATGGACTAATTCCATGGAAATCTAAAAAAGATATGTTATTTTTTATGAATAAAACAAAAAATAATGTTGTTATTATGGGAAAAAATACGTGGTTATCATTACCAGAAAATAACAGGCCTCTAAAAAATAGGCTAAATATAGTGTTAACGAGTTGTCCAGATGACTATAAAGAAATATATTTATTACATCAAGAAAATGTTATATTTACTAACAATGATAATTTGTATAAAGATATTTTGATAAATAGATATCAATATTATTCAAAATATTTTTTTTTAGATAAAGAGTATAAAATATTTTTTATTGGAGGAGTAAATGTTTATAAAAAATGTATTCCTCTATGTGATAAAGTTTGGGTTACACAGATTAAAAGTGAATATAATTGTGATCTTTTTCTAGACTATAATTATTCAAACCAGTTTACAGAAGAAATATTTGAAGAAGATGATGAATTGAGAATTATACAGTATAATCGTCTTTAAGTTGTTTTGAAAATATATTATTTAAAGTTTCTTTAAGTTGTTTTGGAATATATATTATTCATATTTTCTTTAAGTTGTTTTGAAAAATATATTATTCTGAGTTTCTTTAAGTTGTTTTGAAAATATATTATTTAAAGTTTCTTTAAGTTGTTTTGGAATATATATTATTCATATTTTCTTTAAGTTGTTTTGAAAATATATTATTCATATTTTCTTTAAGTTGTTTTGGAATATATATCATTCTGAGTTTCTTTAAGTTGTTTTGAAAATATATCATTCTGAGTTTCTTTAAGTTGTTTTGAAAATATATTATTTAAAGTTTCTTTAAGTTGTTTTGGGAATTTATTATATTATTCAACAAAATTTTTCCAAAAAGTAAAAAGGGAATCGAAAATTGGACATTTTTAAAAATGTCCAAAATCGATTTTCCGAAATATTTTTCTGAAAAAAACACGTTGTGACTGACATCGTCACAAAATCGTTTTTTTATGAAATATTTTGTTACGATATTTTTTTTCATAAAAAATTCGGAACTTTTTATGTAGTCTACCCCGTGTCACCGGTGACACCAAAAAAAATGACCCAGACCATAATGATTTGACTAAAAATTTAACTATCTAAAAATACACACCATATTTACATGCGACTACAAATAGACTACATTTAGACTACATTAGACTACAATGAGTTTCTTTAAGTTGTTTTGAAAATATATTATTCATATTTTCTTTAAGTTGTTTTGAAAATATATTATTCATATTTTCTTTAAGTTGTTTTGAAAATATATTATTCATATTTTCTTTAAGTTGTTTTGAAAATATATTATTCAAAGTTTCTTTAAGTTGTTTTGGGAATTTATTATATTATTCAACAAAATTTTTCCAAAAAGTAAAAAGGGAATCGAAAAATGGACATTTTTAAAAATGTCCAAAATCGATTTCCCGAAAAAAGTTTTAAAAAAACACATTAAAAAACCCATTTCTTATCATAATGGTAACAAAATCAAAAAAAACATGAAAAAACTTGTTACGCAAAAAAATTCGTAAAAATATTTAGGAACTTTTCTATGTAGTCTCTATAGACTACAAATGGCTACAATTTTAGTTCCAAAAGTTCCGACAAATTTTGTATGTGAAACCTGTGACTATTATACGTCACGAAAAAGTCAATTTGAACGACATTTATTGACATCTAAGCATCACAAATCTGTTTTAGACTACAAAAAGACTACAAAAAAGTTCCAAAAAAGTTCCGAAGAATTTAACATGTATTATACATGCGAAACTTGTAATAAAATTTATAAACATCATTCCAGCCTGTGGAAGCATAAGAAAAAATGTATAGATTTATTAGAACCAGCACTTGGAGAAAACTCATCTGATAAAGAAATAATAAAAAAACTTATAGATGAAAACCAAGAATTTAAAAATATAATTATAGATCAAAGCAAAACACTTCAGGAATTGGCGACAAAAGTAGGAACAAACTGTAACAATAATAACATTAATTCAAATAATAAATCATTTAATTTAAATTTTTTCTTGAATGAAACGTGTAAAGATGCTATTAATATTAGTGATTTTGTTAGTTCAATTAAGATAGATTTAGATGATTTGGAGAAAACTGGAAGAATAGGTTACGCAGGAGGTATATCAAGTATTTTCTCACATAATCTGAAAGATATGGATACACGTATGCGACCAATACATTGTACTGATCTTAAGAGAGAAATACTTTATATTAAGGAAAATGGTGTATGGGAAAAAGATACTGAATCAAAAATGCTTTTAATAAAAGCTATTAAAGCTATTGCGTTTGAAAATATAAAACAAATAAATGAATGGAGAAAATTACATCCAGATTGTACAGATTCCGAATCTTGTAAAAATGACCTATATTTAAAGATTGTTAGTAATTCTATGTGCGGAATAGATAAAGAAGAAATTGAAAAAAATATGGCAAAGATTGTTAGTAATGTGGCAAAAGAGGTTGTGATCGTTAAATAAAATTTTTAGTTGCTCAATTTTTTACATTATAATCATAAAAAATTGAATTATTTTTCAAATTTAACCCATAGGTAAAACTTATCTTAATACAAAATGAATAACAAAATCAAATTCGAAATTATTGGAGATGATGATAAACCTATTGTCAATGGTCTAGAAATGAACCATATTAAATATTTCTTTGACAGTAATTCCAAGGAAGAAAATGATAGCACAAATCGCATACGTGAGACTATTTTAACGTCAATATTAGAGTTACCAGAGTATTATTTTGACGGAGAATTTGGTACAGAATGGCTTAAATTAAAGACTGAATTTTTAAACGCGTTGTCAAGTCTGTGTCCTTATCCATACTCAAAAATAAGGGTTATCCATAAAGGAGGAATGACATTCAATTACGATTTTGAGGTCGAATATCTGAACTTGGATGAAAAAAGTCCAGTTTATTCACAAAAAGTCGAGTTTAAAAATAACAACATGGATGTGAAGAACTTACCTCAGTTTTTAGAACTCTATGATAGTGATTGTAAGTCAAAATATGGATTATTCACATATTCATATTCTGAGTTTTATTATGACAAATATTTGTCAAATTACTTGAATATAGATGGATTGAAAGACACGTTAATAGATATATCAAAAGAACAATACTTACAATATGTAAAAGATATAAAGTATAAACAACCATTTTTCAGAATTCTATATGATAATAAAAACATAAACAAAAAAGAAAAAGAAGTGCTTGTGAAAAAATCAAAACAAGAATTCTTGGAGACATACTCAAATTGTTTTAATTTTACTGAACTAACTAACAAAATCAAAGAGTCGCAAACTGATAAAGTTTATTTAATGTGGGACAAAAATAAATTTAATTCAAAAATGCTCAAAGTAAAAGATATAGATATATCAGGAATAAAACAAGGATCAATAACTGATACATGCTTTGACATTAGCGTGAATAATTTTGAATATGACATCAGAGTTCGATTAAACTGGGGTAACAATAACGGGATCGCTAATCCAAGATGGAAATTTACATTTATAGATAAATAGGTAATACTGTTTCGAGCTCTGTTTTTGAGAGCCCGTTGTTTCCGAAAAATAATTTGATAAAATCAGTGGTTTTTTTTTGTTTAAAACTTTGGATAACTTTCGAATACAATTCAAGAAGCTTATCTTGATCCATTGGAACAGATGGGTATATTATATTTAAATGATTTTCTACAACATATGGTTTATCAATATTAATTAGTGAATACTTAAAATTATAGTTTGAGTTTCCATTTCCTCTATTTACAACAATTATTGGACTAGTAGAACCTTTTATATCAATATATTGTTTTTTTGTATCATTTTTAAATGTTGTTAGTTGTAATTTATTTGAATTAGTAATATTTGTATTATATATCAAAATTGTAGCCTTATCGTCTTCAGTTAATATATTTTTTTTTTCGTTCCATACGATTGGACCTGTTTTTACTAATAATCCCATATCTTTTAAAGTTGTTGAGTATTCAAAGAATTGTTTTAAACTATGCGAGTTAGTTGTAAATATAAAATTTTCGTTTATTTTTAACGAGTAATCGCAGTCACTAACTAACAAATGATGAATAGATAAATTTGTTGTTTTCTTTTGAATTATTAGTCCAAAGGTTGATTGCGCTGTTTCTAGAAAATGTTTATTGTCTTCATAATCGATTATATTCAAAATATCACAAGTTTGTTTAATATAATTTCTTATGGGAGCATAATAAGACGAATTAAGAAAACTTTTTGGAATAATAAAGGCTAAAATTCCATTTACTTTGAGTTTTGACAATGAATGTAATATAAATAATCCAAATATATTTGGGCGCCCTACTATGTAATTGGAATATTCCTTTGGTATGTCATCTTTTTTACATACAAAGTATGGTGGGTTTCCAATAATTAAATCGTATTTGTTAGTGTCATCTGAATATTTAATAAAATCCATATTTATTATTGTTATATCGTTTTCAAATTCGAGATTAATAATTTCATCATAAATAGTTTTATTATGCTCAATACATACAATATTTGAATTAACTAGTTTTTTATCTATACAATTAACAATTTCACATGAACCACAAGAAGGTTCTAATACGTGTTCAGGTTGATCATCGAAATGTAAAAGTGTTTCATCAACAAAATGAGTTACAATTGAAGAAGGAGTGAAATATATTCCTTGATCTTTTTTTTCATCTTTTGATAATTTGTTAGTTAGTTTAATTGATAGATCACTAAAATAAGAAGACATTTCTAATATTCTTTGTTTATTTAATGTTTAAATAGTATTTATTTGTCAATTTTTTATTACAACGATATTAAGTTATTATACATATTTTCTAATCCTTCAATCTCAAAATGAATTGTAGGGTCATCAATCCACTCAGAATATAATTTTGCTTTACTTGTAGGACGATCTAATGCCAATAAGTCTTTTAATGCTTTTAATCTTCGTTCAAGAGGATCCATTTTAATAGGATATTTGCGAGAAATTTGTTTCCAACGCCATTCAAATTGGAGAGCGGTTTGCCAATCGGGAAATCCAGAGACATGCGCAACTCGGGTCCAAGTTTCTCCTTGTTGTACTTTAATACTAGTAGCATGGGCTCCACCCTTTAGTTCTTTGTTATGTTGTCTTAGACGATGATCTAGATCAACAGTAGCTCCAACATAAGTATTTCCGTTAGTCGATTGAAGTAAATACACAAAACTAGGTTTAACCATTTTACTCAAAACGTTAGTCATTAATAAATATTTGTTAGAAATACATTTAAATTAAAATACAATCTAACAAAATAAATTGAAATATTATTAATTATATTGGTTTTTTTAGAATGTATAAAAAATGAAATTAAGATATAGTTTGGTAAAATCAAATAAGATAGCTATTGATGAAGAGGGATTAGATTATCCGATATGTTTGACTAAAATAAATAATGATAAAGTAAAAACGGATTGTGGACATTGCTTTCATATGGAATGTATTGGAAAAGCATTAAAAATAAATACGCAGTGTCCATGCTGTAGATCAAACATATCAAATTTAGATTGTAAAATAAATATAAATAATAATTATAACTTGGATGATTTGAAAAAGAAGTTACTAGATTTTCCAAGTGATTTTATAAGTAAACATCCTATAGTAAGTATAACAATTGGATTACCTGTATTTTACACAATATCTATATTATATATAATATGGAGTATTTTTAAAAAAATGCGAGAAATGGTTATATAAAATATATATTTAATAAATTTAGTTTATGTAAATAAAAATATTACGATCACATAATATGTCTGGTAATATTGTTTCAACAAGCTCAACATTAAATGTCGGTGACGGTACTAGTTCAACAGTTAATATAAATTCAGCAACAACACTAAATTTAGGTTCTACTAGTGGTACAGTAAATGTCAGAGGTTTACCAATGTTATTTTCATCAACTACAAGTAACTTTGCGTCAATTACATCTCTATATTATGCTGCTGGAGTTACACAATCTTGGTATAAGTTACCCTATAGTACAAGCCAAGATCTTTTAATTCAATGGGGCTATGTTTCTGATAGAGAAAACACAAATGTTAATTTTCAAATATCTTATACAGATACTCCATATATGTTTCTTACGCAATATAATGATGGTTCTTATGACGCAAATATAGTAATTAACAATGTTCAACCTAGTTTTTTCCAGGCAGATACAGGTTTTGGTTCAGGCAATAAATCATCGTTTAATTACCTGGCAATAGGTTTGAAAAATAAGTAATTTAACAATAGTTTTTAGTTTAATATGTATAAAATATTAAAAAATAATTTGTTAAATTATTAAGATGCCAATAAAATATTGTGAAGTTACAGTTATTCGAAATATAGAAGAAGAAACATTTGTTAGTTATCTAAAAAGATTAGCTGGTTACGAAAATATAATAACTGATAAAGATACAATAATTATAACTTTTGATGATAATACAATTTATGATATTAAAAATGAATATATCGATAAAAAAATAGAATTTGGTATAACTCATTGGTGCTATAATTATCCAATCTATTTTGACATAAAAAATACAACAGCATTTTTTAGAGAACCAACTAAATTAGAAGATAAAACTAAATTGGATTTTAGTGATATACATAAAAATTATCCAAACTATAAAAACGACTTAAAAAAAAGATTAGAACCCTCAATGTATAATATAATTTATGATGCGCATAAAAATGCTTTTTTTTCTATCACAAGAATTAAATCAAATGAAGAAAAACCAAGATTTATTGTTTGTTATAATGATGAATATCTTGATAAATCAGATATTATTTATTTGACTGATCATATGCTTAAACAAAAAAAAAGTTGAATAAACTGATGTTTATAAAATTTGACATGACAAATGGGTTGACTAATTTAGGAAACAATTGGTCCCCAATTTAGCAAAAGCCGTGGTTTTTGCGTTTCCTAAATTAGTATTAAAAAATTTTTGTGTTTTTATCAATTTTTCATCACATTTTATTTTTTACACTATGTTTATTGCTAATAGTTATATATTATAAATCAAATTTGTAATATATATAGAATATGTATCGTCAAAATTATTAGTTAACTTTATTTTTGTTGTTTTTACATTTTCTTACATGTTGTGCTAAACTGGCTTTATTTTTACCTGTAAATGAGTTACATAAATAACATTTAAGATCAGTGTCTTGTAATAGATTATGTTTATTTAATATTTTTTTAATGCTTGATATTTGTAAAGCTTCTATTTTGTCACAAATTTGTTTATTTGTTAGTTTAATATTCTCAACAATGTTATTTTTTTGTTCATTAAATTCTACATATTCATTATAAAGTTCATCAAAATCATCTTGTTCAATAGTAATATTTTTGTCATTATTTTGTTCAGATAACATTTGAATATTAGGTGATAAATTATCGATAATATCAACAGCAATTTTAATTTTTTCAATACTATAATTAGCATTATGAATATATACATGAATTAAACCATTGATAATATCGATCTGGAAGTTATTTTTGAATGTGACGCCACTATTTTGTGATAATAAAATTCCGTGAGTTTTTTGTATTTTAACATCACGCTGAAATTTTTCAATTTCTTCAGTAGAGACATTTCTAGAATAATCTTTATTTTCAAATAAAATCGAAGGTTTAGTTTGATTAAATCTATTAACACAATAATCACAATTTGCGGTATTTGAAGAGCAGTTAATAATCTCATCAGAAGGAAAAATATGTTGTAATACGCTATAAAGTTCAGTCTCGGATATTTTACCTTTAATAGAAGAGTTGTTAGTATATCTGCTTAAAAATCCTTTCAATTCAACATTAAGATTTTCTTGAGTTGTTTCTTGTTTTTGTAGTTTATCTCCAATATGTTGAAGATTATTTAGTGTTCTTTCTTCACTAGCTTGAATATATGTAAAAATAGGTTGCTGTAGGTTTAATACCATCTTATTAAATTGGTTATCAATATTTTTGATGAATTGTTCTAATGTATTTTTATCATCATTATTTTCACTTTGACTAGACTGAAGTATTTTGTTAGTTTGTTCGTTAATAAAATGAGATAAATCTTTAATGCTGTTAGAAATTTGAATATGATGAGTTTCTTGAGACTTAGGTATAATATCATTAATCATTAAATTAGTTTTGCTAATAAGTGTATCATTATGTTTATCAATAATGCTATTAATTTTGTCAATGTTAGTTAATGAATGATTAGACAATAAAACTTTAACTTCTTCAATATAATCTCTTTTACTTTGATTAAGTTTGTCTACAAATGTAGTATATTGATTATTATTATTGTGACTAATATCATTTTTAAGAGAAGTAAAATCTTGTGTTAAATGTTTTAAGGTGTCATAAATTCTTGAAGTCAAAGTATTATTAATAGTTTCTGATAAATTAATGGATAATTTTTTTAATATATCTATTAATATATGGTTCATAGTTATAATATTTAGATTAGGATTATCTTTATAAAAAGAAATAATAATATCATCTTTAATAATAATATTATCTGTTAGTTCCATATGTATAATGTATGTATATATTCTTTAAGTTAATTTTTTTTTAAAATGAAATTTTTTTTAATTCACATTTTTTCATTTTTCTCATTTTTTTTTAATTTTAAAAAATTTTTAAACTTCATTTTCTCATTTTTCTCATTTTTTTTTAATTTTAAAAAATTTTTAAACTTCATTTTCTCATTTTTCTCATTTTTTTTCCATTTTAGAAAAAAATTAAAGTCCATTTTTATGATAAGGAAAAATAAAAGTATTAAAAAAATTTGTTATCAAAA
>Ga0194133_10002894_pt1 | contig 25333 bp, 21 predicted proteins | sample TA2KigOf40mmetaG_FD_155448 | JGI IMG/M metagenome (GOLD analysis project Ga0194133, IMG submission 155448) | Freshwater microbial communities from Lake Tanganyika, Tanzania - TA2015055 Kigoma Offshore 40m | ecosystem: Environmental > Aquatic > Freshwater > Lake | place: Tanzania: Lake... | reverse complement strand
TGCCTTTCCCCCAATAAATTTTTTAAACGATTAAAAAGATATGGAACATCAAAGAAATCGATATTCCAACCGGTAATGATAGTAGGTGCAATTGATTCGTAAATATCTAAAAACTTACTTAGCATTTCCTTTTCAGTATCAAAGGGAACTACAATTCGATTTTCAGATTTAGAAGACTGAATAGTTTGATTTTTATCTAATATTAATACATAATAAAAATCTTCTACTGAATCATGAACGGCGATAGATGTAATTTCGTTTTCGGCCTTTTCAGTATCAGGTAATCCCGAATTCATTTCAACCTCAATATCAAATGTTAAAACTTTATGGCCATCAGAAGGTAAATCGGAATTCGTATATAAATCTACTAAAACTCTCGTTACTTCAGGTACATCGGATTCAAATAAAGAGGAATCATCTTTTTCATATTTAAATACTTTTGTAAGTTTATCACCATAAATAGACTCCCATTCACCATTTAATGCGGGTTTAAATGCATATCGTTGATACGCCATTGTGAAATAACCTTTTACATCATCCCATATATGGATAGTATTAGTATTTCTCTGATAGTAAATATTTTGATACATCGTAACGCTTAATTAACAAATATACTAATTATTTTTAAAATCTCCAACTATATTAGAGATTTTCATTAATGGCGTTAGTATATGCTAATTTTGATTGTAGACCGGTAAATCTACTTACCTCAGCCCCATTTTTTTCTATCACTACGGTTGGAACTGAGCGAACACCATATTGAGATGCTAATTCATAATTTTCATCAACATCAACTTCCTCAAATTTTACATTTGAATATCGAACTTTTACCTCCTCAAAAATTGGCCTCAATGCTTGGCAAGGGCCACACCAACTTGCACTAAATTTTTTTACAGTAATCATATTCTTTTCTTTTATTATTTTTAACCTTCACAGCTTACACATTCTGAATCCATAGCTTTTGCTGCGATATCACCTCTTAACACCGATTCAGTTCTCATATAGTAAAGTGTTTTCACACCCTGTTTCCATGCTTCCAAATGAACCTGATTAATCCATTTTGGTTCTGCTGTCGCGGGGAACGCTAAATTCAATGAAACTGCCTGGTCAATATATTGTTGCCTTACACCGGCTTGTCTTACTAAATCTAATTGATTAATTTCTTTAAATGTTTTATATACATCCTTAACTGAATAACATTTATGCTTTGCTTCTCCTTCAACTTCAACACATTCAACCAATTTTCCATCTACAAAACACCACTCATCTAAAAAGTCTAAACCCTGCACGGATCCACCATCTGCTAAAATCTGATCCCAAATTTCTTTATTATTTTTTCCAATTTTTCTCAATACCCTTTCCAATTCAGGATTTTTACGAATAAATGTTCCTTTAGAAGTTTGTTCAGTAAATACATTTGCTGCCCACGGCTCAATACCACTACTAACATTTCCACTCAATTTAGAGTTAGATACGGTTGGTGCAACTGCTCTTAAGTGAGTATTCCTAAAACCCGCTTCTCTACACCATAAAGGTTCTCCATATTCTGATGCTAAATCTCTACTTGCTCTTTCCGATTCAATTTTCATTTGAGAAAAAATTTTACGGGTTTCAAATTGAGCCTGCAACCCTTCAAATGGTAATCCTTTTTGTTGTAAATATGTATGCCATCCCAACACGCCCAATCCCAATGCTCTACCTCTTTCTGCTGAACGAACTGAATTTTCAAAACCTTTCATATTCTTAGCTCTCTGTATGAATTCTTCTAACACACCATCTAAAAATATAGTAGATGTATATACTAAATCAGTATCTTTCCATTCATCATACTTTGCTAGATTTAGAGATGAAAGGCAACACACAAATGAATGTTGTTCATCAGTATGTAAAACAATTTCAGAACATATATTAGTCATATGGACTTTTAATCCATTTTTCTTATACATTTCTGGATTTTGTTTATTCACATTGCCTTTGTACATAATATATGGTTCACCAGTCGCTTTTCTTTTTTGCAACAACTTACCCCATTTTCTACGAGCTTCACTATCACCCTCTTCTAACTTTTTCATAAATTTATCACTTACTACTACACATTGATGTAAGTTTAGTGATTGTCTATTAACATCTCCTTTTGGTTCTCTAATTTCCAAAAAATCATCAAAATCTTTATGGTCTATTTTGATGTTTACCGATGCTGCTCCTCTTCTAACTGCACCCTGATTTGTGGCTAGAATTGTTGAATCATAAATTTTAGCAAATGGAACAACTCCATCAGAAGTTCCATTGCCAGTAATTTTAGAACCCGCTGGTCTAATCATATTGATTCCAATACCAACACCACCACCATGCTTTGCCAACAACATCAATTCTAAATTTTTAGAACCAATTTCATAGATACTATCACCCACATCAATACCGAAACATGAGATTGGTAAACCTCTATCAGTACCAGTATTTGATAATACAGGTGTTGCTAAACATAACCAACCTTTCCAAATATAATCAAAAAATTTGGTTGCTAATTGTGGTTTATCCAATCTTTTTGCTACTGTGGTTGCTACTCTCCAATAGGCATCCTTTGGCTTTTCTCCTACTTGCAAATATGTTTTTGATATAGTTTTAACATATATCTCATTATTTCCCCATGATGGAAAATCGACATCTACCTCCCAGCCTAATTCTTCGCCGTAGTTTTTCATAATTTAACTAATTATTATTTTTAAAATATATCATCCCAGTTCTCACCTTCACCTGCTTTACTATAATCAGTAGGTCTAATTGCAAAAAAGTCAGTATGGGTAACTCCTCCTGTAAGGTGATAAAACCAATCTAATTGAGATGCCTTTTTTTCATTATACTCAAAATAATTCTCTCCGCCTGATAATGGATTATATCCTAATTCTCCCAGTTTTTCATTTACTCTTTTTGTAATAAAATGTTTTAAATCATTTGCTTTTAGGTTTTCTAAATCACCCATTTCAAAAATTTTATCAATAAATTTATGTTCTAAATCTGTAATAATTTTAGCTGCTTTGTAAATATCTTCTTTAGCTTCTTCTAATAATTCAGGAAATTCTAAACACATATGCCTGAATAATTGACACCCCATTTTTGAATGTAATGATTCATCCCTTACACTCCACTTCATTTGCTGCCCTATGCCTTTTAATAGGTTTCTCATTTGAAAACTATAAAGAACTGCAAATGATGAATATAATGCCACACCTTCTGCAAACGCCGAAAAAATAGCTAAACTTTTACCAACTTCAATTCTTGCTTTTTTATTCTTTATCAAATCAGTAGGTGTCCAATCTGCTGTGGTGCTGGTCAACAATTCAAATCTTTCCCTCATAGCTTCATCATGTAGGAAGCCTTCAAAATCATCCAACCCCAATGTTTCATTAAGGTATGAATAGGCCACAGAATGTATTGTTTCTTGTGAACCAAAAGCCATAGCCATTTGTCTAATCTCATGTTTTGGAAACCATTTGGTAACCATACCTGTCCAGTAATCAGATACTGCACATTCAGTTTGAGCAAATCCTAAAAGGATATTACCAACTAAGTGTTTCTCTTCTTTAGATAAATTTTCATTCCAATCTTTTACATCCATTTGCATCGGAATTTCAGTATGTAACCAAAATGCCTGCATTTGTTTTAACCAACCTTCGGTATAATATTCTGGATATTCAAATGGTTTAAACGGTATTCTTTCTGTAAATAATTTGCTCATTTTTAAAATGATTTCTGTTGTTGAGTGTAAGAATAAATAGGATATATACCGTAAAAAATTTTAGGTTCTTTAGAAAATTTTTTCACCAATTTTTCTTTAGTTTTTTTTCTCAAAAATGAATATTGGCTCATACTTAATACCCTTTCCTACGATAGATGAGAGTGCTAATTTTATTGTTTTTTTCAACGTAAATCCCACTTCATCTGCCACCCTTATTGTTTCACTTTCTATATCTTTATGTTTAGGGGTGTTTGCTATATTTAATAACATTTTACCCCCACTTTTTAATCCAATATGACAATTTGCCATAGTTTGTTTTAAGAATCCTTCTACCCATAAATGTGGAGTTGGAAACTTTTTATAAGATTGAGTATCTTCATCACTATATTTTTCAGTATCAAAATATGGAGGTGAAGTAAAACACAAATCTATTGTTTCTTTTTCTGGTACAAATTCTTCAGAACCTAATTCATAAAGTATAACATTTTTACCATAAAAATTTAATTCTTTATTCAATTTACACAATCCCTTATAAGTTTTACTACTAGGATCAGTTCCTATATATGTTTTACAATAACTCGTTAAAAACCCTATCAATCTTCCTCCCCATCCACAACTCATATCCCAAACAACTTCTCCACCATAGGTGTTATAAATGTATTTTGCCGCTGATGGTCTAAAGTTACTTACGGTCTGATTACCTCCGTATATTTTGAAATTTTGTCTTAAACGATTTAATGTAAATCTACCATCACTATGTTTAAGATGCCAATTCCAAGTCTTCCTAATAATTTCTTTTAGCTTATCATCATCATTCCAATAATCAATCGGCCTCATTTTACTATTCCCACATTGAACATCTACCCAATGGGGAAAATAACTCCATGCCAAACCCAAACAATGCATAGTTTGATCGATATAATCATTTCTAAATATAGTTGATTCATCAAATTCGGAAAGTGCTTTCATATCACCTACCTTATCATCGATGGTGGATTGATAATGTGGAAAACCCTTCTTTCGGTGATATCTAAATATGGTATCTAAAGCAGATGGAACATCTTCTATCTCCTTAATATTTTGGGTTACTCTTTCATATTCTAAATCCAATTCATCCCACTCTATAAACTTTGCAAAAGTATTATAGTTTATCATTAAATTCATCTTCAAATTTACTAATGATTATTGGAGAAATATCATTTCCCTCATCATCACTTATTTTCAATCCAACAACATTATGGGATATATATTCTATTGCCACATCAGTTTCAAGTTTATGTTGTTCGTTTAAAACTTTTAGCATCAAAGTATAATCGTAAACTACTTTTCTACTATCTACATCATAGCCAATTATAGCATCATTAAAATAATCTAATATTGCCATCCCCTCACATATTTCATCTACTAATTCCATTTTATTTTCCATACTATAATAATTTAATAACCTAGCCCATATTATCTACATACTTTTTGTGTAGTAGTTGTTTTTGTAAAAGTTCTCCATTCTTAGCTTCTTTACTTGCTATGATTCCGTTTGGTGAATTGTTTGCATATACCTCAATCATACCTTTATTAGTATCCATTTTAGCAGGAAATGTTAAACCATCTTGCCCAAATCGGTTTTTCATTATGTGGAATCGTGCGGTATTATTTAACTTATCCGCATCTTTTCTACTAACCGATATAATAAAATCTGCATTCATTACCTTTGCGTATGAATCTGCAATTTTATCTGCCTGAATAACTTCTGAATCAATCGCACTTCTATTTGTTTGAGATGCTGTCCAAATAGGTATTTGATACTCACCACTCATTGCTCTTAAATCAATATAGATACCGCCCTGTTCAGCATAATCTGAATTATTCTTTGAACTTGTGGATACTAATAAATCAGCGTAATCAATAATAATTAAATCAGGTTGAAACTTAGTCTGTCTAACCATATCAATATGTGCTGCAATAGTATTGGCAGTAATACCTTTTGGTGGATAGTATTTAATCATCAATCCACCTTTTAATCTACTTACTTTTTGCTTAATTTCATCTTTATTCTCTTTCAAATCAGATGATGGGATTGAAGTAAAAATCGTATCGTATCTTTGACCAACATAATTTTGTGTAAGTTCTAATGTATAATGTAATACATTTTTTCCGGCTTTTACCGCCGTAGCACCTAATGCAGATAAAACCCAAGTCTTTCCAATCCCAGATGGTGCAACAATAACTCCTAATTCTCCTGGCCCCAATCCACCATCCATTAAATCATCAATCACATCCCAATTGGTTGCAACAGTTCTTCGATTTACTTCTTCAAATCGAACTTCAATATCTTCTTTATAATCTAAACCTAAATCAGCAGTTTGCCCAACTTTAACCGCATCCCTAACCATCTTTTCAATCTTATCAAACTGCCCACTTTTAAGCAATTCAACTGAATTAAGAATTACATTTTTAAAGTTTTGATTTTTACAAAATATTACAAATTCTGATTTAACCCATTCCTTATCAGTATGCTGCATATTCTGATAAACTACTTTAAGTTGCCCTAATACATTTTGTTGTAAAGTGTTATCAGAAATTTTTTGAACTTCAGTTTTAAAATAATCAGTTGTAGGGGTATTTTTATATTTGTGAAAATACTTTTTTGTTAAATCTACAATCCACTTATTTGTATCTGCTTCAAAATATTTTGTTTCTAATATATCAGATACTTGCTCTAAAAAAGGTCTATCAACGATTAAATTCGCAACTACCTTTGTTTGATAGCTTTGTCCATACTTTGATAGATTATCTACATTTTGACTCATAAAACAAATATATTGTATATTTTTTTATTTTCCAAATTATTTAAGAATAAGATTTCCAAATGAACTTCTTAACCAATCATTTACATCAATCCAATTTTGCAATATCTTATATTTCATTCCCAATCCTATGAATTTCATTTTATCCAATGATTCAACTTCTTCTCTAAATCGTTCCACAATTTTTAATTTAGTAGTTCCGCTTATATCAGGATTATCTAATTGCATTAAATTAAAGTTTCTCTCAATAATTTTTTTACTATCTATAATAGTTTGAAAAACTTTGTATTTATCTTTCTCTGCTTCAGCAGCATTCAATAGTTCATCAATGGTAACTCTTTTATTTCTTTCAAATAGAGGTAATCTTTTTTGAAGTGTTTTTAAACCACACCCTTTTACTCCATCAATATTATCTGATTTATCACCATCTAAAACTCTATACCAAATAAAGTTTTCAGGATGAAAACCGTACAATTCAACCAATCTTTCTTTTGTGATCTTTTCTTTTTTAAGGGGATTCCAAACATTAATATTATCCGATACTAATTGCAAAAAATCTTTATCAGATGAAAGTATTAATCCATTTTCTTCTTCAGTTAAAACTTGCTTAGATAAATACCCAATTACATCATCGGCTTCAATATTATCAAACACCATAGTTGTGATTGGTAAAATACTTAAAATATTACCTAACCAACTTATCTGCCTTTTCAAACTAATTTGCTCATCTTCTTCACTCATCATATCATCATATTGGCGATTGACTCTGAATTTAACTTTTCTATCGGCTTTGTAATTTGAAAAAGTTTGTCTTCTCTTTTGAGAACCACCTTTACCATCAAAAACTACTATTACTCTAGTTGGATTCTCATTACGAATTACCATTCCTAATGATTTTAAAAATCCTACAACTCCTCCCACATGCTCACCATCCTCATTCATTGTGGGATTTGTACTCCAACATCTAAAGAATGTATTAAGACCATCTACAAATAAAACTTTTGAATTACGGGTTCTAACAATTGAATGTTCTTTATTTATTTCATTTAATAAACTTTTATATTTCTGATTCATATGAAATTATGTTTTATTTCTTCGGCAATTTTATCTATCACATCACGAGTAAAATGATGAAATTCATACCCATCTTCTTCATAATAAAATTGACTTTGTTTTAATGTATTACCTTCTCCGAATTTTAAAATATGTTCCGTTAAATTGATTTCTTTTAAAAGAGAAGTTAAACTTACAGAGTCTCCATTATAATCCATATTTAAATTTTCTAATAAAATAAGTTTAAAATTAACTTCGGTTGAATTTAAAAAATTTATAATATGCTTTAATTGAATAAAAAATTTATAATAAAAATCAAATAAATTTAATTGAATATTTTCTACAAAAGTATTAAATGATTTAATTTGTTTTTCAGTTAATTTACTATGCAATCCATTATGATAATACTGAGGATGAAGAAAAAAATTATCAGTAAGTGAGTACAAACTCAATTCGTGCAAATTTAATTCTTTATTTTCCCTCAAATCAATATATGAGAATCTATCTAAAAAAGATAATTGAAAAATTATACAATCACCCTTTTTATATTCAGATAGAAATCTTAATAGATTGGAAAAAATATCTGAATTACCTAATCCAGAAATGGATAAATTTTTTTGCTCTAATGTTAGATGATTAGCAACATCATTATAAATAGAGAGAGGAGTCTTTCCCCCCTCTCTATTATACGTTGAATATGAATCACCAAATATCCATAAGTTATTCATTATTCTACTTCATTCGGCAATGAACCATCAACTTCCATATTCTCAATATCATAAGTGTCTTTCTTATATTGAAGAATTGTAAGTTCACAAATTTTCTTATAAATCTGCTCTCTCAATTCAACATTATCCATCATCATCTTAATGAAATCTTTTGATTGGAATTTGATTACTTCACCGGTGTCAGTATCAGTATATTCATACCAAGCACCACCTTGTTTAACTAATTTGTTTTCCTTCATTACTGTCAGCCAACTTCCATAGTTATCAATACCTCTATCAAAGAAGATATCGAAATCAGCGGAACGCAATGGTGGCCCTAATCGATTTTTAACAACTTGTGCTCTAACTGATATACCTACCACTTTATCATTACCACCAACTTTCATTTTAATTTGACCAACGTTCTTTAATCTTAAACGAATCGAAGCGTGGAATGCCAAAGCCTTACCACCACTCGTTGTCCAAGGGTCACCGAACATTACTCCTAATTTCTGTCTTAATTGGTTTGTAAAGATAACTGCGATTTTCTGTCTACCAATAGTGTTGGTAATCTTTCTCATCGCCTTTGAAATGATAATTGCCTTATCAGTTGCGTAACCATCTTTATCATAATCCGCTTCCATCTCTTTTTTAGTAGAAGCCGCTGCTACTGAATCCACAACAATTGTTACCAATTTTTGTGCATCCTTTTCTCTAACCTTTTCAATAATAGTTTCTATTGTTTCAAATATATCTTCAACTGTATCTACACTTACATATAGAAGTTTGGATACATCTACTCCAATTGCATCAAAGAATTCTCTACTTACCGCAGTTTCAGTATCAATCAATACTGCAATACCACCTTGCTTTTGAGTTTCCGATAAAAGATGGGCAGAGAGTAAAGATTTACCACTCTGTTCCAATCCGGTTATTTCGGTAATTCTTCCAACAGGAATACCACCATATGGTCGGTTAGAAATAGCAACATCTAACATAGCAGCTCCGGTAGAAATCCAACCATTTACATTGGTAGGAGCCCCTTCGGAATCATCATCTAAATAAAAGGCGATTTTCTGGTCTTTTTGTTTTTTGTTCAGACTATCGACCAAAATGTCTGCTAAATCGGTTTTTGCCATAATCTATATTATTTGAATAAATCTTCGAATGCATCTGCTACTTGTTGAGTAGTTTTAGCTACCGATGGTTTTTCATCATTCCATGGTAAATCAGATGTTTTTGGTTGTGCCTTTGTTTTATCTGTTACTTCATCTAATTGATGAGGTGTAGAATCAAAATCAAACGAATCAGCTACTGATTGTTCGGTTTTAGCAACAACTGTCTCCTGAGTTGCAGAAGTTTCAGTATCATCGGTTGTGTTTCCACTTAACCAATTTTCTAAAATCTTCTTCAATTCATCGTAAGATAATTCAGAATAAATAGTTGTAATGTCTTTTTGATTTTCCAACAACTCTCTGATTTTAGAATCTTCGTCGTGCAATTTAGTAGAGTTAGGTTTTACTCTAATAGTTGTTGTTGGATAAGATGCCCCTCCCTCTGGTGCAGTATAATCTACTACAATATCTCTACCATTAAGTGGGTGAGATAAATCACCATAATCAGGGTCTGCAAAATAACCTAATAACTCTTGATAAACGGTTTTACCAAATCCCCAAAACTTAACTCCCTCATGCTCCAATCCTCTTACGATTACTGGTACAAAAGTTCTCAATTTTGGCTCCATCTTTTTAGCCTCACGGTAATCTTCTTTACCACCCATTCTTTTGAGTTTGTCTGCAAACTCTACGATTGGGTCAGGTCTTCCGAAAGAAGCTGGTGAAAGATAGGATTTGTTGTTGATGTTGTAGTGAAAATACAATTCAATAAAAGGAATTTCCTTGTTGAATTTGTAAGGCACTAATCTTAATTGGTGTTTTCCGACTGAAGGTTTCCATAGACTGTCGGCGGTCTTTTGAGTGCCTTGCAATTTGTTAAGGCGAGCTCTGATTGCATCAATGTTTGTTGACATAATTTATAGTTTTTAAAATTTAAAATTTAAGTTTATGCGTTTACAAATATAAATACTCGTAAATCAAAAACTTAGAACAAATATATGAAATATCTTTCTAAGTTCCAAATGTTTTTAATATTTTTTTACAGAATATTTTTTCGTATTCTTACGATTCTCTTTTACCCCCCTGTACTTATCGGCTAACCTTTTTTGTTCATTGATTTTAGCCAATACCCAATAACCATCAATGTGGTTATCATAAACCTCTTCCCATAAGGTAAGGTTTTCGGAGTAAGAATGTGGTTGAGATTGGGCCCACTTTTTAGCGGCATTAAAACCCTGTGGGGTTGCAGGGAATTCTCCTTCTTTAAAAGGAAAAACCCAATTAAGTAATTTTTGTAACAGGCGTGTCATATAAGATGGAGATGTGGAAATTCACCTATAAATATATACAAATATATAAAAACAAATAATTATTTTTTAAAATTTACAAGTCAAAATATTCAACTTCAATACCGGCTTCTTTAAACATCTGCTCACTTCTTTTTGCTGAATCTTTCCATATATCAGGCCACTCTTTATTACTTTTACTAAACACTACTTTTTTAATACCGGCATTTATGATACCTCTTGCACAATCTGCACAACTCATATCGCAGGTCATGTACATTGTAGTTCCCAATGTTGATACCCCTATTCGGGCCGCATTATAAATAGCGTTTCTCTCAGCGTGTTCAAACCAAAAGTATTTTTCGGGTCTTTCTTGTCTTTCGGCTACATTATCATCTATACCTCTTGGAAATGAGTTATAGCCAGTTGAAACAATTTCGTTATTCTTACCAACTATAACCACTCCGATTTGAGTTTTTTGGTCTTTTGATTTTAGTTTGACCTGATGTGCTATATTGATAAAGTATTCAGTCCAATTCATATCCCAATTACTAGTTCCCACTTAAGATACCCAATGATAAGTTCTAAATTACCATTAAGTGTTCGTGTATGAGTCATTTTAATGTATGGAAGAAAATATATTTGCCCCCACACTTCACATAAAGTTATTTTCATTATTTTGCCCATTTACCTCTTTGTACCAATTGTGCAATTACACCATATACTGAAAGATCTTCGTATGTATCTTGAATAGATTCACCTACTTCATCAGGCTGCCCTAATACTATTAATTGTTTTAATCTTTGAACTTTATCATTGATTCTGAACCAAAGACCTGTAAGTGAAAGTTTGATATCATCCTTTGATTCCAATGCAGTCCCTACTGAAATGTTACCAGGCCCATAGTTCCTCTGCTTTTTACAAAAGGTAACATACATCTCATCTAAAATTTTCTTAAATTCTTCGGTTGTCTGTGGATAAACTCTTTCACAATAAGTCACTGCATTTTCCTGCAATAATTCACCAATTGATACTTCTTCTTTCATATATGTTTTTGTTTTCACAAACATACGAAAAAATACTCAGTTATCCAAATTATTTTTTACACTTTACTATGTAAGTTGAAAAAGATACGTTTATACCCGCTTTTCTCTTTCCACTTGCATCACCTTTGATTTTTAATTCTCCTGGATTTGGATTAAATTTAACACAACATTTTTCATTTATACCATCCAAAACTTCCATTGAAATTCTAGTTCGTGCACCCGTTCCACTTTCTATAAATCTAACATTACCAAAATTATTTGATTTAACATCTGCATTAAACATCATCTCAAATAACATCCCAGTCTTATTATATAATGCCAATCCTCTATCGAATTCAGAATCCATTTCCTCTTCACCTAAACTTTTTTGATATGATTTTTTAGCCTGTTGATATGCAGATTTCTCTCCTTCAGTTGCTTTCTTTTCTACATCAGAAACCATACTTTCCGCCTCCTCAGAAGATTTACCCTGCCCAATTAAAATTTCTATCATATGGGCTCTCTGTGCTTTATAATCCTCCTCCGCTTTATCAACTGCCTCTTTTGAAGGTGGGTAATCCCCATAAATAGCGTTGTAGCTACTCATCATTGAATTTAATACTTCTTTTGTTTTTTCGTTATTAAATGTACTACCATCAGTCTTAGAAGGCCCAGCACTTGCACCACCCTTACCTAACTTAATACTATCAGCATCACTATCAATAAATGAAATACTATTTGCAGAGTATTCATTAGCATAAAATTCTGCTAATTGTTCAGGAGTTGCATTTTGAGGTGGGGTTTTCTGTTCGTTAAATGAAACGATATCAACAGTTGGGAAATTTGATGAAGAGGGTAGAAATGCCTGATTACCTTTTCCAACTTCATTCATAAATACCAAAACTTCCGCTATATCAGGGCCACCTGAAGCTATATCCTTATCTCTTCTTATGTTTTGTAATACATTTGTAATTTTATTCAAATATTCTTCAGCTGCTCTTTCTTTTTCTTCCGAACTCATAGAATCCCAATTTGGATTATTTATAGGTGCGGATTTTTCTATCTCATCTAAGCTGTTAAATAAATCTGCATATTTTTCTAGAATTTCTTCTTCGGATAATCCCGAATATTTTTTTATAGCCTTTAATATACTTTTTCTAGTTTTATCTATTGTATTCTTAAGAGTTTTTCTTCTATTATCATTTGTATCAGTTGGGCCATAATCCACAACTTCCATTTCACCATCTTTTGCCAGTTTATCAACCATTGCATTTCCTCTTTCAATTGCAGCAATTACTTTTCTAGCTTCTTCGTTTGCCTCCTCTTCGGAAGAACCTTGTCTGATAAATTGTTCTATTAAATTTCGATGTTCTACTAAAGTTTGCTTATCTGGCACCGGTCTCTTAGTATAAGTAACTCCCTCTACCGTTACACTATTTCCATCTTCAGAAACATCAAATTTTACTTTTTTTCGTTTTTTATTGGATTTATTAGCTGTCCAATCTTTTTTATTTACAAACGCTCCTGTTTGAGTTGTAACAGATAATCCGTATTTGTTCATCACAGTATCATTCCATTCATCTGATTTATCATCCATATCTTCAACTTTATCAGATATACCCATTACAATTTTTTGCCTAGAATTAGATTTAAAATCTCCTTCTGTTTTAGCTATGTAAAGACCAATATCGTTTCCTCCACCAACTCTAACCGCTAACCATTTATTTGCAATCTCTAAATTAGCAGGGTTTACATCTTCTCCTTTAAGAATTTTAGCAACAGTATCCTTTAATATTTGTTTAGTTTCCTCATCTGCATCCGAATTATCAATGTGTTTACTCGCTTCTTTTACACGAGATGAGATTACCCCATCACGTATCTGTAAATTTTTTCTTGCAGTTGCTACATCTACATTAGGCGTTTCTTCTTCTTTAGCAGCATCAGTTGCAACTTCTATATCATTCTTTGGAATTTCTTTGAATACCCCCTGTTCTCCACCATCTACAGTAGCTTGAATATTTTCTTTGAATAGTAAATTCCACCACTTTTTGGTATCTATTTCAATTACATTATTAACAACCGTTTCTACTCTGATATATTTTGCATCCCCATTTGGTGAATCAGAATAATATCCATTTCCTATATGATATAATTTCTTTCCGCTATCAGTAGTTGCCTTAACTCCTATTTCATCATCTGTTACTTTTGGTTGTTCTTTTGGCCCTTCACCATCATTAGCATCCGCTTTCTTTGCAGCGATACCTTGCTCTTCTGCAAATTGATTACACATTGGGATAGCATCTTTAATATCCATATCCACAACGATAACTTTCATATTAGCAGGTTTGCCAGCTTTGATAGCAGCAGATGTAACCGCTGCCCATCTATGATGACCATCGATTACGAATCCATCTCTACTTACATAAATTGGTGCAGTAATACCAGGATTATTAGGGTCTTCTTCTAAGGCCTTTGTCATTCCTGCCACTTTACTTCCAACTAATTCACTTTGAGTTGCCTTTAATTTATCTGAGGGTAATTCTGTTTCAACAGTTTTAATACCTTTCTCTTTTAACATTTTTTTGAAAAGGGGTTCGGTATCCACTTCACCTTTACTATCCTTTGGTAAGTCTTCAGCCGGTGTTCCAGGTAATGGTTTGCCTTTGAATTGTGGCATTTCTTCTCTAGGAATACCTTGATTATCATCACAATATAAGTTAGTTCCAGGTACGGTGATTTGGCAAAGGTTAAAATCTTCTCCTTTAGAAGCCTTATCTGCCAACTCATCAATCTTCATAGATATTTCTTCTTTTTTATCAGAAGGTATTTTATCTAAATCAGATTCTTTATTAAATACTTCTTTATCAGCTTCAGGCAATTCTTTTTGTAAGTTTCTTAAAGATTGAGGTTTGAATGAATCCGTTTTCTTTTTATTTCTTTCTCTCCACATTCCAACATGGGAATTACCCATTGTTGCAATAACGGTATAACCTTTTTCTTCCGCTTCTTTTATTTTTCTATCCAACTCTTGTTGTCTATAATCATTAAATGCCTTTTGACCGTTGGATAAATCGGTTTCCCCATAGTTCTGGTCATCTCTATAATTAAGTTGATAAAGGTCTTCTTTTTGTTCCAATGTTAAATTGTTCCAATCTACATCTCCATCAAACTCTTTACTTCCACCTTTTCCCGCTTCACCTTTAATCCATTCTTTTGTTTCTTCAGTAAGGTAATCTTCTGCATCTAAATCATCGCCCTGTCCAACCATATTCGTCCAAACCGATGCCATTGCTTTTTCCTTATCACCTCCAAATGATTTGGCAACTTCATCAAATATGGGTGAATCCGAATTTCTAACATCCCCATTCTCATCCCAACTTTCTTCTTTTCCATTTTCGAAATGCTCTAAACACGCATCTCTAATTTCAGCTTGCTCTCCTACAAATTCAATCTTACCATTATCATCCAATCCTACTCCACCTTCTCCTACGAACACTACTTTTGCATCCTTTGGTAATGATTTTATCTTTTCAATTGTATTTTTTGTACTTTCATTCCCTTCTCCATGTTCAACTCCTATAAGAATAGAGCCATTTTCAGTTATTTCAGCATCTAACTGATTCCCCTCACCATCTTTCTGACCTCTTAAATCTTCAGCAATTTCATTATTTTTTTTTGATACTTCTTTTTTCAAATTAGATTGATACTCAGGATCATCTTTTTGTTGAGCCTTTAAAATATCATTCTTTCTTTTAAATGAACCCGCTATAGCAATATCTTTTGAAGATGCATTAGGGTCTTTTAATATTTTATCGAAATCAGTTTTAGGATCGGGTTTATTCTCATCTTCTATCTTCTTTTCTTTTTTTTGTAATTCATCTTCTGCAGTTTTAATAAGAGCATCCTGATTAGTATCACCTGTATTACTACTTTCAAATTCATCTTTTTCTTCAGGTGTTATAGGTCTTAAATTACCACCATCGTTTTTGAACTCAGCCTCACCACCCTGCTTAGAAGAATAGATTCCTCCTCCTAAATGGAATTTACCTGGAAATTGTTGAGATTCTCCCTCACTTTCTTTAATTATATAGGCTGATAATATTTCATCTAAAGAAATGCTTTCAGATTGAGCAATAGTATTTTTTAAATTATAACTATCTACCATTTTATCCATCAATTCAGAGCTTATTTCTAACTTTTCTAATCCTTCTGCAATTTTTTCTGCAAAATCCATTAATACTCTTTCCTCATCATTCATATCAGCAAATATTGATGCTCTAGCTGCTCCAACTGCAATAGTTTCAGCAACAACGTGGGGAACAAACTCAATAGCGACATGTTTTGCAAATGCACCAATTCCTGCCCCAACTCCACCTAATGCGGCTCCTGTTAAAGCAGTTGTGGCAACTTTAATACCAACTTTTATCAAAGCCTTTTTATCTTCTTTTTCTAATTTTTGTCCACTAAAAAATTTACCCGCAGCACCAGCCGCAGTTTTAAATAATTTTACTTCATGCTGAAACCCATGCTTAATAGCCTGCCCCGCTCCTTTAACTTTATCTCTTAATGCTTCTGCAAAAGTTCTTCTTGTTTCTGAACCAGATTTATCTTGTCCCTTATCGAAAAATTGTTTTTCTTTTTCAGTCCAACTTTGAATTTTAGTCTGATATGGTAATTGAACTTTTGGTGGAAGTGGCGGCGGAGGTGGCGGCACAGCACCGCTCATCTTCTTAGGAAGTGGTGGAGGTGGTGGAGGAACGGCACCTTTTGGTTTTACACCAGGTGGTACTTTTAGAGCGGGCTTAGCTTTTACTCCAGGAGGTACTTTTAGAGCGGGCTTACTTCCCCCTGCTCCTCCTTTACTTGCTTTAAATTTTTCTTTTTCATCAGGAGTCACTGGTCTTAGGTTTCCTCCATCATTCTTAAATTCTGCTTCACCTCCCTGTTTAGATGAATAGTACCCTGCTCCTAAATGATATTTGCCAGAAAATTCCTTTGATTCACCTTCCTTTTCATCACCTCCTTTTGGAGTCTCTGCTTCGTTAATAAAAAATTCAGTTATGATATCAGCATATTCACTATATCCTAATCGGTAACAACACTCTATCATATTTTCTACCTGCTCCCTTTCTTCTAATGAAGGAATTGGAAATCTCTGAGAGTGTTCTAATAAAATTTCATCTATAATCTTATTAATATCAATCATCTTATTTACTAATTGAATTCAATCTTTTGGAATATTCTTGTCGGTATTTTTCTTATCCCCGCTGCTCCTGTAAGAATAATACAATTTTTAAATTTATCCCAATCTAATGGAAAGTTTGTATCTAATACCCCACCATTCTCTTCCTTTATTAATTGGTTTAACGCATTAATTGTATATAATGTGTTCGATTGTTTTTTACGATGGACTAATATTGTATTTTCTAACTGCACCGGTGGTCTAAATTCCACATCAATATTATAAGTAATATACAATTCTTCAATATTAGTTTTATTTTGTAAGACGTAAATATAGTTATAAACAATTTTATAATTCTCTCTTACTTTTTGAAGAATATTCTGCAAATTATCCGTATCCGCAAATGTACATAGTAACTGTGTCTTCATTTAAAATATTTTAATACTTTTTACTCCTATATAAGTATTAAATATTTCCATAAGTCTTATTTCTACTCACCTTTGTTGGTGCAATTCCATCTAAAATGGTTTTAATTTCATTTAGAATGGTTTCTTCTTCGGTATCTAAATCAAATAAAAACGAATCGTATGTGTATAAAACTAATTTTGTTTTCTTTTCTTCTAATAATTGGTTGATTTTTTTAATCACCACCACATTTGTTTCAGTTTCTAATGCCTGTAAATAGTAATTGAATACCTTTTGTGGATTATGATTATCTATCTTTTGAAATGGGATTCTCTTACCGGCTTTCGTTTCCAAATATCCATTGATTAAAAACCTTTTATACATCTCCTTTATAAACACATCAGTTTTTTGAAAAAATGGAATCTCTAAATTTTCTACATCTATCCCGCCATATAATTGTTGGAATGTTAATTTCTTGCTATTAAGGTAATCCTCATCACTTAATACTTCCTTACCAAAATATTGTTTACCCAACCATTCATGCGCAGATTCTGCGGGTATAACCTCTCCCACTAAACGGGCTATCAAACGGACATGGTATCCATCGAAATCAAACTGAAGCAAATCCCCCCCATTAGAAACGATGTAATCCCTACTCCCATCGGTTTTATTTAAAGCGGAATAGTTTACCCCTCCAAATGTATTTGAGGGTCTCCCTGTCGTTGTAAAGTTATTATAGAGGGAGTATTCATTTCCATAGGTTGTAGGTATTCCATTACTCTCAATTTTTTTGAACTCCGGAAGGACTAAGGAATTGTAGAAATCGTAACCCCCAACCCCCTCAGTATCCGCAAACTTAAGGTTCTCATTTACAAAATCTACTACAATCTTAGTTATAGTTGTTATTGGAATCCATCTTAAATCATCTTTACCTCTATACCCCCTTGTGAAAGAGTTATATATCATATCATATTCGTAAGATTTAAACTGGCTAAGATGATATAAAACATCAATACTATGGGTGTTGGACAATTCCATTTGATGTGGAAACCATTTACTATCAAAAATAAATTTAGGGGAATCTCCTTTTTTTAAAACTTCTAATGGCACATTTAAACAATCATTATGTCCATTCATAAGAACATAACAATCACCTTCAATAAAAACAAAAGCACCCAATAGTTTATTTATTATGGGGTGCTCTTTTCTATTTTGAAATAAAGGAAATATTACACTTTTTTCAGTTGTGTATTTTTCTAAGAATTCTTTACCGCTTTCTTTGTTCTCTACGAATTTTACCATAGGAAACAAATATACGAATAATTTTTAAGAATTCCAATATTTTTCTATTAATGGTGTTAATTCAATTGGTTCTCTTTTCATATGATTACCTTGATTGAAATAAGCTCCTTTTTTAAGATATCCTCCTAAGAAATTTCTTCTAAAACGATTTGAGTTATTTGCTTCTGAACCATGTACACAATGTGAGTGTAATAATACTACTTGCCCTTTTTTAAGAACTCCTTCTACTTTTCGGAAATCATGTCCCTCTGGCATCACACACGGCTTACCCCTTTCATTTCTCCAAAATGAAGGATTTGTTTTAGTTCTTTCTTCATCCACTTCAATTGGTAATGTTGGTAATCTATGAGAACCTTCATAATTCCACACTGCACCATTCCCAGCATCATGATTATCCAAAGCCAATGCTGTATTAATAATTTCATTGTGCCCACATCCTGTGTAAAATGCGTTTTGATGCATATCTCTACCTAATTGTCCAGGTGGTTTAAAGTATGCCCAAGTCTGCATACCAACTATTTCACCTTCCATAAGAAACGAGCACGCTTCAATTAATTTTGGGTGAACGAATAACTTTTCTAATTTTTCAGAAATTTTATGTGGATAAGCAAATGGATCCCATTCACCCCATTCTTTACCATCGGGCGTAAGAGTTCCCTTTCTTTCTTGTCTTAATCTTTCTAATTCATCATTTATTTCATCACACTCCTCTTCAGTAAGTAATTCTAGTGTGGTAAAACCTCTATACCTCCAATCGAAGGTCATTTGTTGGATTTCTAAATCCGATAGGTGTTTAAAATTTCTCATATAACTTTGTTGTTTATTTATAACCAAATCTATGAAATTGTTTTGTATTTACCAAATATAAATTTATTTCTGGTAATATTTTTTCCGCTTCCTTAATTGCTAATGAATTTACGGTATGAACCGATGGGATTAATTCACCCCTTTCGGTATATTTATTTTCTAAATCTCCTTTAATTTTCCAATTTAATTCAACACCTAAATAATAATCAGTATTTGAATAACTAGTAAATACTTCACTATTTACTTCAAAAATAGGTGTACCAGGTGTCCCTCTCATTTGAGTAAAATATCTTGTTATATACCCCCTTTCATAATCCGTTTGATTAGGTTTAGGAAAAAATGCTTTCGGTGGTATATTTTTTATCCTTATTGATTTTAGATTTTTATAATTCTCTATCATTTTTAATCTTTATAAAATGGTCTAAATTTCGCTTTTACTTCTGTAATCCATTGTTTTGAATCAATCTTATGTGTAACTTCTTCAATTTGAAATGCCCCTTTTCCACTTACATATTGAGGAGGTAAACCTTTTATGTTAAATAAATGTCCAACTTGAAATCCACTCATACCTAAGACTGTAAAACTAAATTCTACCGGTGCAGGCCTTCCATTATACACTTCACCTCCTCCATCATACAAATCTCCTTTACGCTGGTCATTGAAAACTCTTTTGTTTAAAAAATGAGAATAAATACACCACTCTGCCAAATTACCATCACCAATATCTGTTTTAGCAACATATTTCGGGTTTATTGCAATTCTTATATTTCTTCTAAATTCTATCCATAATCTCTCTTCCCATTCGGTTTGAGCGGGTGCGGGTTGTTCTCTTCCTTTTTCTGCCTTCAATTCTGGAAGTAAAACATTATCAACTTTATCAGAAAATAATCCTCTGGTAAGAGTATCAGTTGATTTAAGATTTGGATTTGTTTTTTCCATAACAATCATACTCATCATTTGTTTTGGAATATCTAATCCAAAATTTGCATCTAAAAAGAAACTATCTGATCCGAACATATTAAAAGTTTCAATAGTACCTCCACTTGTTCCACTTCTTTGATTTCTTAAATTACTATCTGTTATTCTTAATTGTAAAGAATCTCCAGTGCCATTACTAACAATTTGAAATGACCATAATCCTTCAACAGCCGCTTCAATTCTTTGCAAAACACTATCTAATACCTCTTTAATAGATGCCGTTTGATTTTCTAATGCATCCATTGCAATACTATTTTCAATATATAAATCCCCTATCCAACCATGTGTATATGCGGGAAGTGTAAATGTTTCCTGATCTGCAGTTACCGTTGTTGGTCTTGTTCTTACAAAACTTCTACCTCCAACAGAATTATCAATTTTAAAATTTAACATATTACCAACAGTAGACCCTTTTAATAATGCAATATCATTTAAGAATCCTCTACATTCTTTATTAGGAATAAAAACTACTTCATCAGTTGAAAACATTCCTTTAAACGCTCCACAATAAGAGTTACTTATATCTATATTTGGATTAAGTCCCTTATTAGCAAACTTAATTCTTGTCATATTTAAAAGTTTGCAAAAGGCTTCAAAACTTACATACTTACAAGATGTAATTGGGCTTTCCGCATCTATCGCTTCTATTGATAAAGCAGGACTTGATTGGATTGTTAAATCTCCACTAAACCATCCACTCGTTGTTTCAGATTTAGCTTCTTCTATAAGTGATTCATTATAATTTATAAAATCTGATTCTGGTTTAAATTCATCTTCTTTATCCAATAAACCAGTAGTTCTGAGTGAATCAGGAAGTTGATCAAAAAAGTATGCAAAATTTACTTTTACACTTTTAACGCTCAGATAATTATTTAATTTTTGAACAGGATAATTGGTATTATTGGGTGGAGTTTCGTCATCTTGCGCAGCATCTCGCGGTAAACCCATCAAAACTTCTCCTAAAGAAACCATTTTTACACTAATATCAAATTCATTTCCACTTATCGTAGATTCACCACCACTTATAATTCCAAAAAAATTATCATAACAACCATTGTTTGCTTCTCTAATAGCATTTAAATTAGTTGGGTTTCTATAATATTCTATACCCGATTCATTATTTGGGCCAATTGCTTTTTTTCCACTTACTGAATAATTCCAACCCCATTGGATGTAACAAGATATCCCAGGTTCTAAAAAGAATGTTTGAACTTTGGTTAATTGATCAGGTGAAAAACATTTTATTTTAAGAGTAGCTCTTCTAAGAGTTCCTCTACTAGCAAAATCTATTGAAAAATCAGTTATAATAGGATTAGGTCGGTATTTCCATGAAGACCCCGCCATATTAGCGTATGCATCATTTCCTCCACCTGTAAATAATGAAGTATAAGTTTCTGTTCCTAGCGTATATTTTTCACCTAAGTTAGATACAGCCTTAATCCACGGAACTAATTTTGATAATTCAACATTATTATTAGAAGTTCTGGCTCTTAATTCCGTTGTAATATATGAATCTATCGATTTATAAAAAGGAAATGCCCCCATTAGTATAAATTATTTAATATATCAAATTTATTTTTAGGAATTCTTAACTGCATTCCTGCATCTAATCCTATATTTATACCATTCAAATTATTAGCATTTGCAATAATCCACCAAAGAGTACTATCACCATAGAATTCATGCGCCAATAAATCTAATCTATCGGTTTCTTGTGTGATAATATATATATCATCATCTTTTTTTGGTATAGATTGTGGTATTGTAGATTTTAATACCTTTTTACCATCTGCCAATTTTTTAGTATTTTTTTTAGTATCGTATCTCATTATTCAATCTTTTTACCGTATCCATATAGGTTGTAATCAGTAGTATTTTTTGTTTCAATAAATGTTAATCCTACTGAAGCGTTTATAAATTTAGGAAGTTTGTATTGATCCATATTGTAATTACCACCACTTACCTTTATTTCTCTATTGTATTCTTCTAAATTAGTAACTTTTAAATTTTTGTCATAGATATTGTTTTCTCCTGCCTTAATTCTATCTGCTTTTGTATTATAAACATTTGTAGAAGTTTGAGCAACATTTAATTTACTCTCCGATACTGTTGCCCCCTTTCCATTTTCTCTTGAATTTTCTTGCCCATTTTCTTTGGTGGCATAAAATACATTATTAAAAGTAGATTCAAAAGTCCCTTCTTTAGTTTTTAATAACCCCCCACCAATTTCCCAGAGATTTTCTGAATCTTCAATGTTATAGGATAAACTATCTAAAAAACATGCCTTCTTATTATAAACACTACCTAATGTAAAATACAATAGAGTTGGTTCAACAATTCCCTGATTGTATTGATATGGATATGCACAATGTGCTAAAAATTCTATTCTTCTCCACATCATAACTAATTCAGCCTGAGACATTGCATATAATTTCATATTAAATGTCAATTTTCTTTCAACTGAAGTATAGTTGTAAAAATTAAAGGGTGAACCCAACATTCTACTACTTTCCCAACTGGGAGAAAACTGCTCACTAAATCCACTTATTATTGAACGAAAGAATACAACCGCATTATCATTTACTCTTTGAAATTTAAGTGGTATTAAATCTACTTCATCTAATGTCCTACCATTGTATTTAAGGGTTGGGATTTCTCCCGCTGCCAATCTACCGGTTTGGTTTAATATATCTCTATTCCCAAACAATCCCCTTCTTCCCTCTAATTTATTATCATAAACGGTTTCAGTTCCATTATGATAACTCTTGTTAATATTATCAGTAGAATATCTATCCTTTTTCCAATTTGCTCTTTGTAATGAATTTGGTTTAATGAACTCTAATATGGGATTTGTTTTTAAGCTACCACTTACCGCACTTTCAGGCTTCTCCTGTGAATAAGTTGCATTATTAGAATTGAATTGAATTAACTGAGCAATAGTTGGCTCTCCCGCTTTTTTATGAGCTGTTCCATCTGATAATTGAAATCCATAAACCACTTCTCTATTTGCAAACCTTCTAGATATTCCAAATAAATTTGCATTGTTAGTTCTATCTAAACCAAATACCGGTGAAACTTTAGAAATATCAAATGATTGTTTTGAATCTGGTTTAATCAATTCTTTCATTGAATTTGAATATGTTCCAACATTTTCATCTTCAAAATATTTTTGATTAAAATTATCTAAACTACCTGAAGTAACAGGAATTATTCTATCACCTAATAACGCCGTTCTAAAAGCCGTTTTAGCTAAGTTTATCCCCTTTCCAAATGATTGTTTAGCCAATTGTGAAGGAGTTCCCGCTCCAGTTTCCTTAAGAAATCTACCCAATGCAGTTCCCCTAGCATCTTTTCTTATATCACCTAACACAATCATCTTATTAGGAGTTCTACCCTCCTTAAATTCTTTTGTATTGATTACATAAGTTGGAAATACATTTTGAGGAATACCTAATGTTTTATTTACAAAATTAACACCCCTCTCTATAAACTTCCCTATCTTTCCTAAACTGATTTGTTGATTAGGATTTTTAGAAAGTTTCATTGCATCTACATCAGATGTTTTTTGAGTAGTAATTCTAATAATTTCAGTACCATATAATGTTGGTGAATTTACTAATCTCATAGGTCTTAAACCACTTAACTCCTGTTCTAATGCAGTTTCAGTTAAAGGGTCAAATCTTTTTTCTAATCTATTTCCTAATTTATTTTCTCTATCAATAAGAAATTGACCTCTATCAGCAATATAAGAAGTTGCCTTTGGTTGAGGAATTTGTTTATTCTCTTTTGATGATTTAAATAATTCTAATATTGTTGGCATTTTTATATTATGTTACAGGGTTTTTAGATGCCACATTCGCCACCTTTGATGTAACTAAATTTCCATCCATATAAACTGCTATTTTTCCTGCAGATAAATCACTTCTTAAACCTTTAATTTCTTCCAACAATCCACCTTTTTCATCACCTCCTCCGCCTCCCATAAGTGCTGCGGCTCCACCTGCAACTAAACCTACTGCAGCTAATACTGGCAGGGCTAATAATCCCATAGCTCCAACTAAGCCCAAAGCCATAGCTAATGCAGTTAAAGCTCCTGCTAAACCTAATATAGGTAAGAAATCAATTTGGGCCATCGCACCAAGTTGTTCTACTAACAAAGGAATACTTGAAGTAATTGTTGTAAATCCATTTCCAAGTAACATTAATCCTGTTCCCAAAACAATTAATCCAGCCCCTAAAACTAAACTTGCCGCACCTAAAACAATCATTGCAGCTGCTGCTATCCCAAGTGGAATGGCCAATAATGCTAATGGTGCTACCATCAATCCAAATAATAATAAAGCTCCACCCACTTGAATTAAAGCCGATGGATCAACCTTTGCTATTTCTTGTAATGCCTTTCCTAATACATACATAGCTGCCGCTATAACTAACATTGCAGCTGCGCCTGCTATAATAGCCACCGCTCCAACACCACTCATCATTATTGCTCCAACTAATGCTAAAGCTCCAACTAATGCAAGTAATGAAACTATTCCCAATAGTACCGCTCCGGGTTGAACTGTTGCAAATTCTTGCATAGCTTTTGCAAATACATAAACCGCTGCAGCTACGATTAGTAATGCTGCCGCTCCTGCTATAACTTGAGCGGGATTAAACTTTGTCATAGAAGAAGCCTGTTGTCCTGGATTTGATGCAGGAGCTGAAGTTGTTGGTGGTGGTGTTCCTGGCCCAGTTGGTGCAGTAGGTGCTCCCCCACCTCCTCCAAATAATCTTCTTCCAAACCCACCCAATCCTTGACCACCATTAAGAGCTGCTGCTGTTAGTTTTGCTCTAATTAATTCTCCTACAAAAAATGTTACCCCGCTTGCAATAGGCCCACCGAACTTATCACCTATGGCCCTCAGATAGTCATTGGCGCCTAGCACAAGTT
>Ga0194133_10002893_pt1 | contig 25344 bp, 23 predicted proteins | sample TA2KigOf40mmetaG_FD_155448 | JGI IMG/M metagenome (GOLD analysis project Ga0194133, IMG submission 155448) | Freshwater microbial communities from Lake Tanganyika, Tanzania - TA2015055 Kigoma Offshore 40m | ecosystem: Environmental > Aquatic > Freshwater > Lake | place: Tanzania: Lake... | reverse complement strand
GCGGAGTAGGTGCTCAGACACTACAGCTTTTGAAAAGGTTCCCACAACTCCATATTACCTGTGTGGATCGATCTTCCAAGCAACTTGAAGAAGCAAAAAAGGTATTGGTAGGATTTGAATCTAGGCTAAGTTTTCTGGAGCAAGATGGATGTAAATTAGCGATAGAAGAGCGCTTTGATTCCGCTTTTGTATGCTGGACCTTGGAGCATGTATCCGAGCCAAAGGAAATGCTGGCTAGGCTAAGGGAGCATCTGGTTCCTGGGTCCAAGGTGTACGTGACGGAGGTATTTAATGCGAGCTTTTATGTATCCCCCGGCTACCATGGACTAGAAAAATATATGACTAATTTGAGTGCCTACCAAAAAATGATGGGGGGTCATCCAGATGTTGGAATCGAATTAGGGAATCTTTTGGTGGAGACAGGTTTTGCTAAAGTGGAAACGGTTTTCGATGGTTTTTACTTCGATAAAAGGAAAACTGAAAGTAAAAAAAAGTACTTGCCCTATTGGAAAGAATTACTCAAAAGTGCGTCTCACAAACTTCTAAACTTTGGATTTTGTGATTCCCAATTGCTTATTGAGGTAGAAAATGACTTTGAAAAATTAGCTGAAGATGAAAATGCCATTTTTTTCTACCAATTTGTACAAGCAAAAGCCACCCTTTACTAAGGTATTATGAAAATTCTTCGTCGGATTTGGAAAGTTCTTTGGAGGTCCTTTTTATGGTTTATTGGGCTCTCCTTTGGCTTAGTTATTTTGTATCGATTTGTTCCTGTGCCCATTACACCCCTTATGGTAATAAGAGTCGTGGAACAATCATTTGATTCGGAAAAGGAAGTTCGCTTGTACAAGGATTGGGTTTCCATAGACGAGATGTCTAGGCATGCTCCACAGGCGGTAGTGGCTGCTGAGGACCAAAAATTTTTAGAGCATCATGGATTTGATTTTGAAGCTATGCAGGAGGCGTGGGAAAACAATCAAAAGGGAAAGCAAATCAAAGGAGCAAGCACCATTACTCAACAAACCGTCAAAAATGTTTTTTTGTGGCCTTCAAGAAGTTATGTTCGCAAAGGTCTAGAAGCTTATTTTACTGTTTTGGTTGAATTGATGTGGCCGAAGGAACGTATCATGGAGGTGTATCTCAATGTTATTGAAATGGGTGACGGGGTCTATGGTATAGAGGCAGCTTCTCAGACATTTTATAACAAGAAAGCAGCAGATCTTTCCAAGGACCAAGCTGCCATGATTGCAGCAGTATTACCGAACCCAAGACGCTGGAGCCCTGCTCGTCCTACCTCCTACATTCAAAGTAGGCAGGGGTGGATCATGCGGCAAATGAGCAACCTTCCCCCAACGGGCTTTGGACAATAAATTATAAAATTATTTTTTAAAATATAATATTTTCAAGTTATAGCCTTTCCTTTTCTAAGAAAGAAGAAAGATCGCAGGCCTAGTCAATAAAAATTTATTCTCGAACCAAATAAAATTCTAAAAATTAGGGGAGTCCTCCCCAATAGCCTAAACTTGTTGGTCTTTATTAAACACAAAACCCAAAGTCAAAAAAAGGCCTAAAAATTCAAAATTGAGGCAATTAAAAAATGCAAGAAAAATTTATCCACAAAATCAATTATTTATCCACACTCTTCATCAAAAACGATATAAAAATCTGAAAAACAATTAGTTATAGTATTTTGAAATAAATGAATTTGTGGATAATTGAAGCTAAATAAAATAGTGCTAGGATTAAAATGGATCCGAAAGTGGATAATTTCAATATCCAAATTTTATTTTATTTAGGAGAAATTTGAAGTTAGGAAAGGGGCTCAATCGAATGGAAATAAGTGATGGAAAAAGAAATTTATTTCAAGTTTTCAGACAGCAAATTCACTAAAATCAGCGATTTTTTCGAAGGGATGAAAACTGAAATATTCTTTAAAAATTGTATTTAATGTTTTAGAAATATAAAAATAACTAGAATTCAAATCTACCTCTATAAGATTTAATTTTCGCAGAAGTTGATCCATGAATTTTATTTCCTATGGCAGTCTATTCTTCGTCTAGTAACTCTCTATCTAATGCTCGGATGGCATCTAGAATTAAGTACACGGTACCAAGGTAAAATTGGGGATGAATTCGCTTGAATTCATCTCTCGGGGTATGGTAATCTTCATGATCTTCTACCCCAAAATAGAGGTGAGGTATTTTTTTCTCAAAAAATGCTCCATGATCAGATGATCTAGTCCAATCTTCGCTTCCTGTTCCTGGGATATCGTGTCCAAATTTCAGTTGAGAATGGATTTGGGTGGGTAGGGTTTCTAGGATTCGTTTAAACACAGGGTGGTAGTAAGTTCCAGAAGCATATATTTCTTTGGCATCACTCCTAGAAAGCATATCCATATTTACATTGAGTAAAATTTGATCTAGGGGTAAAGGAAAATTTTCTACCAAAGCTTTTGCCCCTCTAAGCCCCATTTCTTCAGCATCTACTGCTGCAAATACCATCCCGTGCTGGGGTTGATTTTTTGAAAAATATCTTGCCAATTCCAATAAGGCAGCAGTTCCAGATGCATTGTCATCTGCTCCATTGTATATGGAATCCCCTTCTGAGTTGGGCCTACCTATTCCCACATGATCGTAATGTGCAGTGATTACTATCACTTTTTTGGAGCTTTTTCCAGGGACAAAGGCTACAATATTGGCGACCTGATCGTAATTTTTTTGTTCTCTAGTATGGAAAAAAGTAAAATGCTGAACATACTCTGGAAAAAGAGGCTGAACGCCCTCAAGAGAACTTAATTCTTGTAGTACGTAGTTTTGTGCTTGTAAATGTCCATCGCGGTGAGGCCTTCGCCCAGACCAGTTGTCAGATGCTAAACGCTCTACGTGTTGGAGCAGTCGGACACTATCAATTTCTTGTGCAAAAGAGAAGGAATAGGTACCAATAACTAAAATTAAAGTAATTAATTTGTGTTGAAGCATAAGAAATAGTGGCCAGGTTCCGTTGGGAAGAAAGCGATAGCCTTCTTAATCATTATCCGGTTGTTGAGATTTTATGAAATATATCATTGCTTTTCTTTTTTTACTAGTAATTCCTTTTAAAAGCCAAAGCCAAGGGGCTTTGCCCCCTACATTTTTTGAGGGGAAGTCCATGGTTCTTATTTCCAGTGATCCTTCAGCTTTTCCTTCCTTATCTTGGCGAGCATTGGCCGATAGCTTGCATTCGTATTTCATTGCCGCTGGAGGTGATCCAGTAGGGTATTTAGAGTTGGAGCAAGTAGTTTTATCGGAAGTAAGACAGGCAGAGTATGCCAAAGCATTTCAACAGAGGCAAATACAGCAAGCCATTTTGGTCACTAGACAAAAAGAAAAGGTGAGTATCCATATTGCCTTGCTATCTGGAGATGCTAATCTCATCTCTACAACGGGAATTGCGACTTTTTCTGGTATGGATTGGAAACAAGCAGGGGAACAGTTGGCAGCCTTTGGCAAGAGTACCAAAACGAAAAATCTCTTGGTCATCGATGTACCAGAATTTCCAAGTTTGGGTGAAAAAGTAGCGGCCAACACGAATCAAAAAGTTTTTCAAAGAAAGCCTCTGAATTTGGAGGTATTTAAGTTGGGTATTCCTTTAGAAGGCTCAGCAGCCCTGTTAGGCCCCATGAGTTACTATAGATACGATCTTTTGGGAAAAAATCAGGAGGTGTTTTTAGCAGAGTTGGAAAATCAAAAAAAAGAAATCGAGGAAATTTTTAAGCAAAATTATCCCCATGCTTTCGTTTGGCTTACCGAATCAAAGTCATCGCAGGAACTCATCAACGATCAGGTGCAATTTGTTCTCCTAAAAGCAAGCGGCCGACAAGGAGATCTAATGAAAAGCTTTGGTTTGGAACCAGTAACAGGGGATGAAGCGAACCAGATGGTCGTAAAATATTACATCACTTTGCTGGTAAGAGACGAAATTTATCTTGGACCCACTTGGGATGCATCTCCCAATTCAAGCCTAGCCTTACGGCAGTTCTTAGAAAATTTAAAAAAATAGAGACATCAGGAGGGGATTATTTTTTTGTCACCCAGGGAAGGTTTTTAGAAAGAAGTATTGGGAAACAACTCTTCGTTGAGAAAGGGAATAAGGGAAAGTAAGATGGCTTGCTTGTAGTAGGACTCCCTAGTGAGTAATCCCTGTGTCAAAAGACCTACCGACCCCCCTTTTTGTTTGGAATTTCTTTCCTTAAAAACAAGGTCGTCTGCTTCGCCTAGCTCCCTACCTTGGCGAATCAAATTCACCACAATGGAGGGAAGGTAAAAAGTGCCGGTTTGTGCTTGGCTGGTTTTCCCAGAAGAATGAAGTATAAAAATCCAAGCGAAAGCATACATTCCTCCCTGGTCTTCTGCTACTCCTCCTTCTATTCCTAACCAATAGTTGGCCTCTGGCCGTAACTGCCGGGCATGAAGCGCCCTGTTTTTTGCACCTAACCAGGTTTCTTCTAATCCAAATGGCTGATCAGAGACTCCCGATAGCGCAGCTACACCCTCGACCGAAATAGATTTGGGGAAGGCCATGTCGAAAGCTTCTCGGGTACAAGCGATTTTAACAGGATTTTTGCTCCCTACCACGACCAGTTGGGGGGTCTTTGGGAAAAGTGGATCTGGGGGAGGGGCCATGCTAGTGGTCAAAGCCCTAGGCCATGTTGGTAAATACCTGATTCACATCGTCATCCTCTTCCAAACGATCAATTAGCTTGGAGATGATTTCCTCCTGCTCCTCAGTCAATTCGGTCAGGGTAGTGGGGAAGCGCTGAAAATCTGCAGAAATAACTTCAATGGAACGATCTTCTAAGGCTTTTTGCATTACTCCAAAATCCTCAAATTCGGTGTAAACAAAGATTTCTCCTTCGTTCTCGGCAATTTCAGTGAGGCCAAAATCAATCAATTCCAATTCGAGTTCTTCTAAGTCGTAGGCAGCTTTTGCAAAGCGAAAAACTGCTTTTCGTTCAAACATAAAACTAACAGATCCCGAGGTTCCCAAAGAGCCCCCAGCTTTTGCAAAGTATGAACGGACGTTGGCTACCGTGCGGTTGGTATTGTCGGTGGAGGTTTCTACTATTACCGCTACTCCAAATGGGCCATAACCTTCGTATACGATTTCTTCGTAATCTTTTTCTTCTTTATTAGAGGCGCGTTTGATGGCACTTTCAATTCTATCTTTAGGCATTTGTGCCCCTTTGGCATTTTGAATGACTGTCCGAAGTTTGGCATTACTAGAGGGATCTGGTCCTCCTGCCTTGACAGCCATGACGATTTCCTTTCCTAATCGGGTAAATACCTTGGACATTTTGTCCCAACGCTTGAATTTTCTCTCTTTTCGGAATTCAAATGCTCTTCCCATAGCTGTGATCTTTTATAGGAAGCAAAACTAACAAATTCTTTTTTCCATTGAAACCCAATGTGTCCTAGCAACACCTCCCAGCGATGCCTAAAGTAAGGGATCTCTTCGTTTTTACTTCTTCTGAGGGTTTATCTCTGCCTCCTTACCCAGGACTTTCTCGAGGAAGGGATTAAACCCTATTTCACGCACGGGGTCTAAACTCAAAACAAACCTAAAACGAACATGAAAAATTATATCCTTGCCACGGCATTTTGCACCTTTTGGAGTGTTGGACTTTTCGCACAAAATCAACGCATGCAGGGGCCACCTTCTCCCCAACAGCGGGCCGAACGAATGGCAGAAACCATGCTGCAGGAACTCAAACTTTCAGATCAGCAATTTCAGCAGGTAAAACAGCTTCTGTTAGAAAATGCAGAAATGCGGCAAGAAGCGATAGAGCAAGGCAGGCAAGCCATGGAAGCTAGAAAAGAGGCTGCAACTGCTCAAGAAGAAAAAATTACCAGCATCCTCACAGAAGAACAACGTTTGCTTTGGGAGGCATGGAAAGAGAAACGCAGGTCAGAAGATGCTGGAGGAAGAAATAGAAGATTTCCTAAAAATCGAGGACCTAGAGGCGAAAGGTAATACCATTCCTTTGAAACTAGATGGGAAGACATGTCAATGGATAAGGATCACTAGGCATGTCTTTACCTATCTTCTTCTATGGTAAATAGAGAAGCATCTTTTTTAGGAAGAGAAGAAGTTCCCATCAAGAACTCATCCACTTTGACGGCAGCTTCTCTGCCTTCTGATATGGCCCAAACTACGAGAGACTGTCCTCTTCGCATGTCTCCAGCCAAAAATACCTTGGGATGTGTGCTGCAAAAATTGTGCGATTTGGGCAGCTTATTTTCCATAAGTGCAATTCCAAAGCTTTCCAATAGTGCTTGCTGACCTGGACCTACATACCCTATGGCAAGGAAGGCAAGATCGCATGGTAAGGTCCGCTCAGTACCTGGGATCTCCTCATATACCATTCTGCCATCTTGGTATTTCCATTCCAAATCTACTACGGTAAGTCCCAAAACCTTCCCTTCGGCGTCACCAACAAATTCTTTGGTAAGTACGGAGTACAGGCGCTCGCCTCCTTCTTCATGAGAGCTAGAGGTTCTTAAGGTCATGGGCCATTCTGGCCAAGGGTTGGTGGTAGTTCTACGTTGTGGAGGCTTGGGAAGTAACTCCAACTGGGCGATACTAGCAGCCCCATGGCGCTGGGAGGTCCCTATGCAATCGCTTCCTGTGTCTCCACCCCCAATGACTAGGACATGTTTGCCTTTTGCAGAAATAGGATTTTGTGAAATTTCACCTCCAATGACTTGGTTTTGTTTGCCTAAAAACTCCATCGCGAAATGAACTCCCTGGAGCTCAGCTCCCGGTATGGATAAGGCTCGGGGTTGTTGTGCACCAATGGCCAAAACGATAGCATCGTACTGCTGCAGAAGCTCTTCTGTCTCCACCTGCTTTCCAATTTCTTGATGGGTAAGGAATCGTACGCCTTCTTGTTCCATCAGCGTAATTCTTCTATCAATGACCCATTTCTCTAACTTAAAATCAGGAATTCCATAGCGGAGTAAGCCCCCAATTTTTGCTTCTTTTTCATAGAGACTTACCTCGTGGCCTGCTTGATTGAGTTGGTCTGCTGCAGCCAGCCCGGCAGGCCCTGAGCCTATTACGGCCACTTTTTTGCCTGTTCTTTTTGTGGGAGGAGCAGCTTGAAGCAAACCCAGTTCATAGGCTGTTTCTACTATGCTTTTTTCAATCAACTCTATGGTTACCGGGTCCTTATTGATTCCCAAAACGCAGCTTGCTTCGCAGGGTGCTGGACATATTCGTCCAGTAAACTCTGGAAAATTGTTGGTGCTGCGCAAAATTCGTATGGCTTGCTGCCAATCTTGAGTATACACGGCATCATTAAATTCTGGTATCACGTTGCCTAAAGGACAACCATGATGGCAAAAAGGAACTCCGCAATCCATGCATCGTGCGGCCTGAACTTGCACTTTCTCCTCGGAAAAAGGAGTATAAATTTCCTTATAATCCTGTATCCTCTCTTTGGGATTACGGCCCACAGGCGTTTCTCGGCCAAATTGTAAAAATCCGTTTTTAGCTCCCATATTAAGCCATTGAAGTTGCGTGGAGGATTAATTTTTTTGCCAAAATGGCTTTGTAATCTTTTGGTATCACCTTGATAAATGCACCCTTGGCTTGTTCCCAATCCTGTAAAAATTCATGTGCACGTTTACTTTGGGTAAATGCCAAGTGGCGTTTGAGGTAGGACTTAATTAAGGAATAGTCTGCGTCATCGGGCAAATCAAGATCTACCATTTCGGTGTTGACTTCTGCTAGGTAGGTTTTGAGGACAAAGGCTAGCCCACCGCTCATCCCCGCGGCAAAGTTTCTGCCTATTTCTCCCAGATTAATGACTATTCCCCCGGTCATGTATTCGCAGCCGTGATCTCCTATTCCCTCAATGACTGCATTGACTCCAGAGTTACGCACACAAAATCTCTCCCCTCCTTTTCCATTGATATAGGCTTCTCCTGAAGTGGCGCCATAAAAGGCTACATTTCCAATGATAATATTTTCTTCCGCCAAAAAGCGAGCATTTCTACTGGGGTAGCATATCAATCTTCCTCCAGAGAGTCCTTTTCCAAAGTAATCGTTGGCTTCACCTTCCAATTCAAACTGTACTCCTTTGGCTAGGAATCCTCCAAAAGTTTGTCCTGCAGACCCTGAAAATGTAAATTTTAGGGTGTCTTCTGGAAGGCCAATGCTTCCGTAGATGTTGGAAATTTCATTGGAGAGCATGGCCCCTACTGCTCGGTCGGTATTTTTGATTTCGAAAAACCCTTGGGCAGGAATGGCTTGCTCCAAGGCAGGACTCGCTGCTAGGAGTAATTTTCGGTCAAGGACCTCATCCAAATCCACTTCTTGGTCGATTTGCTTGTGCGTGCCTACGTGACCGGGGACTTCCACTTTATGGAAAATAGGAGAAAGGTCGATTTTATCGCGTTTCCAATGGGAAAGGTGATTAGCAGATTGAAGCACCTGGCTTTGACCAACCATTTCATTAATGGTCCGGAAGCCAAGAGAGGCCATGATTTCTCGAAGCTCTTCCACCAAAAATTTAAAGTAATTCACCACATGATCCGGGTCCCCGGTAAAGAGTTTACGAAGCTCTGGATCTTGGGTAGCTATCCCTACAGGGCAGGTGTTTAGGTGGCATTTCCGCATCATGATACAGCCTTCCACCACCAAGGCTCCGGTTGCAATCCCCCATTCTTCTGCTCCAAGGAGGGTGGCAATGGCCAAGTCTCTTCCAGTCCTCAATTGCCCATCTGTTTGCAGCACTACCCTGCTTCGAAGGTTGTTTCGAACCAAGGTCTGATGTGCTTCTGCAAGGCCAAGTTCCCAGGGTAAGCCAGCGTGACGAATAGAACTCAAGGGAGAAGCTCCAGTACCCCCATCTGCTCCAGAAATTAGAATCACATCGGCCATGGCTTTGGCCACGCCAGCAGCCACAGTACCTACCCCTGCTTGCGATACCAGCTTGACATTGATTCTTGCCTTTCGGTTCGCATTTTTCAAATCAAAAATGAGTTGAGCCAAGTCTTCAATGGAGTAGATGTCATGATGCGGAGGAGGAGAGATCAAACCAACTCCAGGCGTGGAATGCCTTACTCTCCCTATCCAATCGTCAACTTTATGACCGGGCAGTTGTCCTCCTTCTCCTGGCTTGGCTCCTTGAGCCATTTTGATTTGAAGTTCGTCGGCATTACTAAGGTAGTGAGAAGTGACCCCAAACCTTCCTGAAGCAACTTGTTTGATGGCTGACCTTTCCCAATCCCCATTGGTTTTTTTCTCGTAACGTATCTCGTCTTCTCCACCTTCTCCAGAATTACTTTTGGCTCCTATTCGGTTCATTGCGATGGCCAAGGTGGTATGGGCTTCATGGGAAATGGAGCCAAAGGACATGGCGCCAGTGGCAAATCGCTTTAAAATGAGTGCTGCTGGCTCTACTTCCTCTAGGGGAACAGCTATTTGCTTTTTAAACTCAAACAAGCCCCTTAAAGTGAGGCCATCTTGAGACTGCTCGTTTATTTTTTCAGCAAATTTTTTATATAAGTTGTAGTCTCCTAAGCGAGTTGATTTTTGCAACAAATGAATGGTTTCAGGATTGAATAGGTGCTTTTCTCCTCTTCTTTTCCATTGGTATACTCCTCCAGATTCTAGGTTTTCCGTAGAGGCTCCAAAGGCGGCCTTGTGCCGAATCAACACCTCCTTGGCCAGCTCGTCAAAGGAGATGCCACTGATGCGAGATACCGTGCCTTTAAAGCAGCGGTCCATCACTTCTGGACCAAGGCCTATGGCTTCAAAAATTTGAGCTCCTTGATAAGATTGAAGTGTAGAAATACCCATTTTGGAGAGTACTTTCAGTAGCCCTTTACCAATGCCTTCTTGGTAGTTGGTCAATACCTGCTTCTCTTCTTGAACCTTAGGAAACTGATCTTTTCTGTACAGGTCTAGTAAGGTCTCCAAGGCCAAGTAAGGATTGATGGCAGAGACTCCGTAGCCGATGGCCGTGGCAAAATGATGCACCTCACGGATATCGGCAGATTCCAAGACCAATCCTGCACGGGTTCTGATCTTCTTTTTTACCAAATGCTGATGTACCGCTCCAATGGCCAATAAGGAGGGGATAGGGGCTAGCTGCTCCGTAATTCCTCTATCGGAAAGAATCAACACGTTTTTTCCTTCTAACAAGATGGCCTCTTCGGCTTCTTGGCAAAGGGTATCCAAGGCAGCTAAAAGCCTACCGGGCTGCTGATCTGCTTGAAAATGCCCGAAAAGACGCTTGGCCCTGTAGCCCAAATGCTCCATTCGTGTGATTTTCTCTAAATCCTCATTCAACAAGACAGGTTGGGAAATGTGAATTTGCTTGGTATGCTGTGGGCTTTCCTCTAATATATTGTGTCCTTCACCAATTCGAGTAAATAGGGACATGACCAATCGCTCCCGGATGGGGTCTATGGGGGGATTGCTTACTTGAGCAAAGAGTTGTTTGAAATAATTTGAAATGTGTTGGCTTTGAGAGGATAGCACCGCCAATGGCGTATCCGCCCCCATGGAGCCAACAGCTTCATAGCCCGATTCACCCAATGGGGCTAGAATCACTTTTAATTCCTCGGTAGTATAGCCAAAAGCGGTTTGCCGGGTTTGGATTTCTGCTGTAGAATAAGGATAGGCAAGCTCGTCTGGATCAGGTACTAACCTAAGCTTGGTGCGCTGTTCATTCACCCACTTGCTGTATGGCTGCCTGCGGCAAATGTCCCCCTTTACCTCTTCGTCGAAAAGGACTCTTCCTTGTTCCAGATCGGCCCACAGCATACGTCCTGGGCTAATTCTTCCTTTCTCTGAAATACTGCCTTCCCGAATGGGTAAGGCGCCTGCTTCTGAGGATAGGATCAAGCGTTGATCTTTAGTGATAAAATACCTCAGAGGTCGCAGGCCATTTCGGTCCAGGGTTGCTCCCACAGATTTCCCATCGGTGACCAAAAGGGCAGCAGGGCCATCCCATGGCTCTACCAGAGAAGCATGAAATTTGTAAAATGCTTCTCGATCCCTGTCCATGACTTCATTGTCTTGCCATGCTTCAGGAACGAGCATCATCAAGGCATGTGGCAAACTTCTTCCGCTAAGGGTAAGCAACTCCAGCATAGCGTCCAAGTTGGCGGAGTCGGAATTCATTTTGTTGGTAATGGGAAGAAGTTTGGCCAATTCCTCATCGGTAAAGAAGCTGGATTTCATCAGCGCTTCTTTCGATCTCATTTTATTCAAATTGCCTCGAATGGTGTTGATTTCTCCGTTATGGGAAAGGAAGCGGAAAGGTTGGGCAAGCCTCCAATTGGGGAAGGTGTTGGTGGAAAACCTAGAATGGACGATGGCAAAGGCAGAAGCCATTTTTGGATTTTGTAAATCCTTAAAAAAGGGCAGTACCTGGTCGGTTCGTAATTGGCCTTTGTACACTACGGTACGTGAACTGAAGCTAGCAAAATAAAAGGCATGGTTGACCCCAGGAATTTGAGAATTGATGCTAGAGCTAGCATAATTCCTGAGTACATAAAGCTTTCGCTCTAGGTGCAGGTCCGTAAGTCCTTGTCGGTGGCGTACAAAAACCTGCTCGATATTGGGCATGACTTCCAAAGCTCCGGAACCGGGTATGGTTTCGTCTACAGGTACTTTTCTATATCCTAAAAGTTCAAAATCTAGCTCTTCAATCAATTGGTTGAGGAGCTCTTTTGATTTTAAATAGAGCTGCTTGTTGGTTGGGAAAAAAGTCATGCCAAGCCCAAAATGCCCTGGCTCGGGGAGCTTGATTTCTGTTCGGCAAGTTACCTCTTTTAAAAATTGATGGGGAATCAGAAAGCATATCCCAGCCCCATCTCCCGTCTTGGGGTCTGCACCTCTACCGCCACGGTGCTCCATGTTGCTCAACATGTAAAGGGCATTGCTGATCGTCTCGTGAGTAGGGGTATTACTTAAATCCACCACCGCGCCGATTCCACATGCATCATGCTCAAACTCTGGACGATATAATCCTTGCTGCATTACTAAGATTTAATAGGGATAAAAATTTCCAAAAATTACAAAAAAAATCTAAATCATTAAAATAATGATAATAGAAATACAAAAATAATAATGAAAACTAGTAAATAACAAAAAAAAAATGAAAATACGGAAATTGAATTTTGAATATTTTTTTACCTATAAATCGCATGGTTTTTGAAAAAATCGAAAAAAATGAAGTCTATTTTAAATTTTTTTCAAAAAAACTTCAGGCCCAACAGAAATAAGGCCAAGTAAATCTGTTCAAAAAATAATTTTTATTTGGTACTTATTGCCATACTCAATAGAAAAAAATGAAATATATTCTTAGTACAGAATATATTAAAGATTTATAAGTAGGCTTAAAAAATAGGATTTCAGATTAATCTGTAAATGGGGCGAGATCATCTTTTTCTGCTGTGCGCAGGTGAACTTTAACCTTTTTAATTTTCCTTGAATCCACAGCCAATACGGTAAATTCGAAAGGATTGAAAACAATTTTAGCTCCATTTTTGGGGAGTTTGGCATTGAGTTCTAAAAGTAGTCCCCCTAAGGATTCACTCTCTCCTTTGACTTCTTCGAAAAGTTGTGGATCCAGGTCTAATTTTTTGCAAAAATCATGTAAGGATATTTTACCTTCAAACAAGAAGGTATGTTGGTCTAGTTCTTGGAAAAAGTAAGTATCCGGTTCATCAAATTCATCGTGGATTTCTCCTATGATCTCCTCAAGGAGGTCCTCCAAGGTGATTAGGCCAGAGGTGCCCCCATATTCGTCTACCACAATGGCCATGTGCACCCGCATTTTCTGAAAATCCTTGAGCAAAGCATCTACCTTTTTGTTTTCTGGCACAAAAAAGCTTTTTCGAACCAAGGTACTCCAGTCGAATGATTCGTCTTTGTCTATGTGAGGCAGTACATCTTTGATATACAGTATGCCTTTTATCGAATCAATGGTTTCTTCGTAAACAGGAATTCTGGAATAACCACTTTTGTTAATTTTATCCATGAGTTCATGGAAATCAAGTCCTATTTCTACTGCCGAAATCTCCATTCGGCTTTTCATCACTTGCCTCACGGTGAGTGTTCCAAAGTTGACGATTCCCCGAAGGATTTCTTTTTCTTCCTCTGGGGTTCCGGCAGCATTGAGTTCCAAGGCTTGATTTAATTCTTCTACGGTTAGGGAATACCCTCTTTGTTGAATTTTTCTTTCCACGGCTTTGGTCTGAGCAAGTATAGCAGAAGAAAGGGGGAGGACCGCCTTATTAAGGAGAGTAATTACACCAGAAAAAGCTGTTACAAATCCAATTTTCGATTTTTGAGCTAGCATTTTGGGAAGAAGCTCAATTCCTACTACCATCCCTAATCCTTGGACCAGGATGCCTACCCAAAAAGGGAGGGGATCTAAGGAATTAAAATAATAGGTAAATAAAAAAGTGCTCAAGACCAGGCTTCCGAGGACACCTACTTGTTGCAGGAGCATCAAGCTACTCAAAAGTTCTCTTGGGCTAGTTAGGAGGCGATCCATGTGAGTCCCTTTTTTGGGGTGACGCTGACGTAGCAAAGTCAATTTATCCTGAGTTAAGGAAAAAATAGCTGCTTCAGCTCCAGAGCAAAGCATGGCCCCTAAGACAAAGAGAAGCAAGACTAATCCATAACCCAATAAAAAGCTAAAAGAGTACGGGAAAACCTGGGCTATCAAAAGGTAACTCGGGTAAGGGTCGTCCATTTGCAAGTGAGAAATGAAAAGGTAAAAGTACAAAAACCCCCAAACATGTAGCTTAGGGGTTCAATTTACTTAAAAAGGGAGATCATCATCTCCTTCTTCTAAAGACATTGCTGGCACGCTGGCCGAAGTGCTAGAAGCAGGGGATTGTGCTGCATTAGCAGCTCCTGGAGCAGTAGACATTCCTTCTGGTTTCCCGCCTACCATGGTAAAACTTAGGACACGAATTTTCATTCGCTTTCGGTTTTGTCCTTGTTCATCGGTCCATTTATCGGATTTTATTTTACCTTCTACATAGATCTGAGAACCTTTTTTCAGGTATTTTTCAGCAACTTTTGCCTGCTGATCCCATAGCTCGAGATCGTGCCATTCGGTCTGTTCCACGCGATTGCCATTTCTATCTTGGTAGGCTTCTGAGGTAGCCAAACTCAGGTTGGCAACCACCTTATCTCCTTCAAGATACTTGACCTCTGGATCGGCCCCCAAGTGGCCCAATAAAATTACTTTGTTTACGCCTGCCATTGCATTGTGGTTTATGTGATAAAAAAGTTTAGAAGAATTGAAAGTACTCAAATCCCTCGATCGTTCAAATACCTGAGCATCAATATTGGTTTGGGTAAGGCATCAAGTTGTCTTTCTTCTACAAGTTGGTATCCAGACAAATCCGCCCATTTCTTGAGTTGAGCCATATTTTCCTGGGAAATTTCCAATTCCCAGAAGGAAACATATAAGCGACGGTGTGACAGTAAATGTCTATATTTTTTAGGAAAAAGAAGGGGGGATTGTTGTCTCGCCCAGGGAGCATTGGGAAGATTTTCCAAAAGAGGGAAATCATACAAGCCTGTCCAAATATCTCCCGGGCCTCTTTGGTTACACACCCATGAGGTGCCGCAGGTCAGCACCAGGTAGTTGATCTCCCTGTCTTTTACCTTGGTTTTATTTTCTTTGACGGGCAGGGCACTTACCAGATTATTTTGAAAAGCAAAACAAGAGGAAGATAGTGGGCAAGAAATACAATCTGGAGATTTGGGTACGCAGCAGCGTGCTCCGAAATCCATGATGGCCTGATTGTATGCTGAGTGCTGCTCTTTAGGGAGCAGTACATTGGCTAGGCTTTCAAATTCCTTGAATGCAGAACTGCTTGCGATATCGGTGGTAATTCCAAAATACCTTGCTAATACTCGAAAGACATTTCCATCCACCACCGCTTTTGCTTCTCCAAATGCAAAGCTGGATATAGCTGCTGCAGTATACTTTCCTACTCCCTTGAGTCGAAGAAGGGATTCGTAGGTTGAAGGAAAATTGCCCTGAAGTTCATGCAAAATAAATTTTGCACATTGATGAAGGTTTCTTGCCCGGCTATAGTACCCCAATCCTTGCCAAAGTCTAAGCACTTCGGACTCTGGAGCCATAGCAAGATCTTTTACGCTAGGATAGGCTTCTACAAAAGAAATGTAATAAGGTAAGCCTTGTGCCACTCGGGTTTGCTGTAGGATAATTTCAGACAACCATATTTTGTAGGGGTCTTGGGTTTCTCTCCAGGGAAGTTCGCGGGGATGGGCTCGGTACCAGGCAAGAATTTCAAGGGAAAACATTTGATTTTCAACTACTTTACGCATAAGCTTCCGGGGAGATTCAAGATACAAACCAAGCTATTTTTTTCAAATATCTTTTTTAATTGCCAATAGCATCGTACATTTGCCAACCCAAAATCACTTGGTTCATAGGTGGTTAGGGGCATCCTAAAATTTCTAAAATAAATTTACTGTGACAAAAGCAGAAGTAATTACCAAAATTTCCGAAAAAACTGGAATTCAAAAAGACGATGTTACCCAAGCCGTAGAGGCGTTTTTCAAGGTAGTTAAAGATTCCATGGCTGATGGAGACAACATCTACGTCAGAGGATTTGGAAGTTTCATCAACAAGAAAAGGGCAAAAAAGATTGCGCGAAACATTTCTAAAAATACCGCTATCGTTATTGAAGAACACTTTATTCCTGCATTTAAGCCCTCTAAGGTATTTGTAGAGAAAATAAAGAATAGCAAAAAAATTAAGCAAGTAGCCGCTCAGGGATAAGCCTGGGTGGATAGGTACATGAAAAAACTTCAGTTTGTTCTCATTGGCCTAGGGTTAATCTCTGTTTTAGGGCTCTACGCATTGCCCAAGGTAGTCGTAGAAAACAAGGATACGGAGAGCACCATGGAGGGAGAAGGAGGCGATCCAACTTCCGAGGCGATCACAGCGTCCCATGAGAATACACTATCTTCTAAAAATAGAAGCCAAGCGGATCAGCTGATCCAACAGTTTGCCAACGCTCCGACTCCTGAGGAAAAAGTGGCTTCTGCTCAAGTCTTGGCCGGAATTTATTCTGAAGAAGGGATTTTTGATAGTGCCGCTTATTATTGGAGTGAAGCAGCTGAGATTTGGCCTGATAATTTGTTTGTGGTAGAAGAAGCTGGAAAAGCATCCTACGAGGCATTTTCATTTGCCTTAGACAAACAAAAAGTAGAGACTCTAGCAGCCAAAACCAGGACGTACCTGAATAGGGTGTTGGAAAAAGATCCTTCTCGACTTGACTTGAAAACTAAAGTCGCGATGACCTATGTCTCTTCTGCCAATCCCATGCAGGGCATTACCATGCTTCGGGAAGTGTTGGAAGAAGATCCTCAACATGAAGATGGGCTTTTCAATATGGGGGTTCTCTCCATGCAATCTGGACAGTACGCACGTGCTGTTGAGAGGTTTGAGGAGCTGGTACGCTTTCATCCGAGCAACGTGCAAGGCCAGTTTTATTTGGCCGTGAGTTATTTTGAATTAAAAGAAAAGAATAAAGCAAAAAAACAGTTTGAACAGGTAAAACAGATGACCCAAGATCCTATGATTTTGAGTAGTGTGCAAAGTTACCTAGACAAACTATAACCTATTTCAAACACTTTAACATGTAATCCTATGCCTTGCGGAAAAAAAAGAAAACGCCATAAGATCGCTACGCACAAGCGTAAAAAGAGATTAAGAAAGAATAGACATAAGAAGAAGTAAGAACTTCTTGGAGTACCTATTTGCGTACATTACGTTCATTAACATAATTAATTAAAAAAAATTTGAGTACGGAATTGTTAATCGATTCTGCTCAAAATGGAAGTCGAATTGCCTTATTGCAGGATAAGCAATTGATTGAGCTGCATTCCGAAGGAATGGATACTCAATTTAAGGTAGGTGACATTTATTTGGGTACGGTCCGTAAGATAGTCAATGGACTCAATGCCGCGTTTATTGACGTGGGCTATGAGAAAGATGCCTTTCTTCATTACCAAGACCTAGGTCCAAATATCAATAGCTTGTTGAAGTTTATCAAGATGGTTCGCAACAACAACTATAACAACTACTTGCTAAAAGGCTTTGACAACGAACCTGAAATAGAAAAAGTCGGTAAAATCGACAAAATTCTAGCCAAGACCAATCAGGTGCTGGTTCAGGTAGTCAAAGAACCTATTTCCACTAAGGGCCCTAGGCTATCCTGTGAGCTCTCTCTACCCGGGCGCTACCTTGTATTGGTTCCTTTTTCTGACACAGTCAATGTGTCCAAGAAAATCAGAAGCAACGAAGAGCGCAAAAGGCTACTCAGACTCATCAATTCAATCAAACCAGCCAATTTCGGAGTAATCATCCGAACCGTGGCCGAAGGACAGTCCGTGACGGAACTTGATAAAGACCTTCGAAATCTTCTCGCAAACTGGGAAGCTGGAATGAATAAATTGCTGAAAGCCAAAAGTCGGGACAAAATTATTGGAGAGATGAGTATGGCCTCCTCCTTAGTAAGAGACCTACTCAATGAATCATTCGACGCAATCACCGTAGAAGAAGAGTCCACGTACGATCAGATCCGTTCCTACATCAGGTCAATAGCTCCTGAAAAAGAGAAAATTGTAAAACTTTACAACGGTAAAGTCAAGCTATTCGAAAGTTTTGGAATCGAAAAGCAAATCAAAAGCTTATTTGGACAAACCGTTAGCCTTCCTCAGGGAGGGTATGTAATTATCGAGCATACGGAAGCCCTGCACGTCATCGACGTCAACAGTGGGAATAAGTCCAATCAAGAAAGTGACCAGGAATCCACAGCACTTAAAACCAACCTGGTAGCTGCTAAAGAAATTGCTAGACAACTCCGCCTCCGAGATATGGGAGGAATCATTGTGGTCGATTTTATCGATATGAAAAGAGCCGAACACAAGAAGGCAATTTTTGATGCCATGATGATGGAGATGAAATTTGATAGATCCAAGCATACCGTTTTGCCTTTAAGCAAATTTGGGCTGATGCAAATTACACGGCAGCGTGTACGTCCAGAGGTCAATATTGTGACCAAGGAAACTTGCCCTTCGTGCAACGGTACCGGCAAAATCCAAGCCTCCATTTTGGTGGCAGATAAGTTGGAAAAAGATCTAGAGCATATTGCAACGGTTCAAAATGTGGACCATATCCACATTGGGCTGCATCCCTACCTGCACGCCTACTTTACTAAAGGAATGATTAGCCAGAGAGTAAGGTGGTTTTTGAAATACTTTAAATGGATACGACTGATCAAAGATTCTTCCCTACCAGTGACGGAATACAGATTCCTAGATGAATCTGGAGAAGAAATCGAACTAAAAGTAAAAAGCGAGGCTGAGTAAGCCCCGCTTTTTTTTTCTCTTTAATGATTCGATTAAAAAGGGAGTGCGTCTTCTTCGGAGGAAGAATAAAAGGTATCTACAGAGGGAGCTTCTTGAGGGGCAATTTCTCCTGCTTGGCTACGATCTACTTTGTAGGCTTTCACTTCGGTGTACCAACGTCCGTTGTACTCCCTACTTTCGACATCGATTCCTAAGGTAACTTTTTCCCCTACTTTTAACGCAAATTGATCGATCTTATCCCCCCATAGTGCCACGCATACCTTTTTGGGATACTGTCCTTCCGTTTCTAAAATAAATTCCTTCTTCCTCCAAGAATTTCCACTTTTTGAATTCCCACTTACCTCCTGCAACTGGTCTATGATTTTTCCGCTTAGGTCCATACATTAAGAATTTTTCTCTTGCTACGAAGGTAAGCATTGGATACAAATTTTTGTAGGCGAGCCTCTCTTATGCCTGCATTTTTTTATTTTTGGCCCCGAAGTGCACTTCTCAAAGGAAGCAATCCAAGGTCTTATTTTCCTGAAAAACAAACATTTACTCTTGTAATTTCGAGAATAATCCAAATTTTTTCCTGCTTTTTGAGTACAACTCTTGTTTTTATTCTAAAAAACAGCATAGATTTGAGCCCTTTATTTTTCCAATACGACTTTTAAAAAAAATTTATTCACCTAATTCGATACTATGGCCTAGACGTTTACGTTTTTTAACAACCAATCTTAAAAATGAGTAAGCAAATAGGTCCTGAAGACGGAGTGTTAATCACTCAGTATCGAAATGGCAACGAAGTTGCTTTTGATCTCTTGGTAGATCGTTACCAAAGTAAAGTTTATACTACCATTTACTTGATTGTAAAAGATCAAGAGGTGGCAGAAGACTTACTTCAAGATGTTTTTCTTAAAGTAGTTCAAACCCTCCATTCGGATAAATACAACGAAGAAGGAAAATTTTTGCCTTGGGTGATGCGTATTGCCCATAATTTAGCGATTGATCATTTTAGAAAGTCCAAGCGATATCCTACCATACTCCTGGAAGATGGAAGCAACGTGTTTAATTCCCTACACTTTGCAGAGGATTCTATGGAGGACAAGAAGGTGAAGGAAGAAACCTTGGAGCTAGTCAAAAAATTAATAGAAGAGCTTCCGGAAGCCCAGAGAGAGGTAGTGATTTTACGTCATTACCTGGACCTCAGTTTTCAAGAAATCGCAGATCAAACAGGCGTTAGCATCAATACCGCCTTAGGAAGAATGCGCTATGCCCTGCATCACATTAGAAAAAAAATGAAACAAGTTACACGCGCCTATGATAAAATCGTTTACCCCAAATGACCTGGTAAGATATATATACCAGGAAATGTCGGAGGTCGAACAAGAACTCTTAATGCAAGCCTTGCACAGCGACGATGCCTTGATGCAAGAATACATACAACTGCTGAGCACGATAGAGTTTTTGGAGCAGGTACAGCTGCAGCCTTCCGAAAAAGTAGTGAAAGCCATCAAAAAAATGGCCCATTCTACGGGACTTCAAAAAGTCTGAACCTTTGGTAACCCCGCATTTCTGCGGGGTTTTCTTTTTCCCAAGGCTCAACCCCCTCTTTTTTTAGAATTGAATGAGTTGGTAAGCTAGTGTTGAAGTTTAGTAGATTCTGCTGTCAACCGTAGACCGTTAGCTATGGGCCATTTAAAACCACTTCATCATCGTGGCAATCAACTTCTTGACGCGTAACCCGTACGGGGGGCGGAGTAAACTGACGTTATTGAACCCTACTCTCTGCTTTAGCACCCCTTTTTCATTGCTAAAAGACAAAAATCCATACTTCCCATGGGCTTTGCCAATGCCACTGGTATTTACTCCTCCAAAAGGCATTTCGTTGTGAAGAAAATGTAGGACGCAATCGTTGATCACCATATTTCCTGCACTGGTTTCTACCATGATTCGCTTGGCATTGCCCTGATCCTGCCCAAAATAATAAAGAGCAAGAGGTTTGGGCTGTGAATTGATTAGTGCTATAGCATCGCTTAGTACATTGTAGGTCAGCACAGGTAACAGTGGTCCAAAAATTTCTTCTTGAAAAACCTTCATTTCGGAAGAAATCTCAGACAATATGGTGGGGGAGAGGTAGCGGGTTGACTTCTCTCCATTTCCGCCTATCTCTACCTGTGCTCCTTTTGCAGTAGCATCCTCAAGCATTTCCATCATCCGTTGGAAGTGCCTTTCATTTATAATCCGAGCATAGTCATGGCTCTTATCTATACCTTTACCCTCTTCGTCGTAGTACTTGACGAGGTTTATTTTCATTTCAGCAATAAATGCTTCCTTTTTATTTTCAGGTACTAAAATAAAATCAGGTGCAATGCAAGTTTGCCCACAATTGACAAATTTTCCCCATACGATCTTTTGCGCTGCGTCCGTGAGGTTAGCTGAAGCATCGATAAGCACAGGGGATTTACCGCCCAGTTCCAAGGTGACTGAACTCAAGTGTTGAGCGGCTGCTTTCATCACAATTTTCCCCACCTCTGGGCTCCCAGTAAAAAAAATGTGGTCAAAAGGAAGGTTCAAAAGTGAGGATGCAAGTTCTTTTTCACCTAGGCATACGGTAATTTCGTGGGGTGAAAATAGCTCACTTACCATCTCCTGTATGAGCAAGGAAGTATGAGCCGCGTATTCGGAAGGTTTTAGAATAGCCGTACATCCAGCTGCTATGGCGGACACCAAAGGCCCAAGGGCCAGATTGAAAGGGAAATTCCAGGGTGAAATTAACAGCGCCCTACCTTTGGGCTCGAAGTGAATAAAAGCTGAAGTCCCTAACATAGGAAGGGGGGTGGGCAATGGCTTTGGCCTCATCCAATTATCCAAATTTTTCAGGCAGTGCTTTATCTCTGACGTGACAGGGAATATTTCATTTAAGTCTACCTCTGGAGCAGGTTTACGCAGGTCCTCCCATAATGCCGTGCAAATTTGATCATGATGTTCTTGGATCCACTGCAACATTTTTTTGAGGCGTTCTTTTCTATCTTGGGCAGTAGATTTTCTCCAAGCGATGGAGGTAGCCCATTGCTCTTCAAAGAGCTGAAGAGGAGAAGGTCGTAAATCGGAAAGCTGTATCATGGGAAGTGAAGTGAAAGTTCTGCGAAATCTATAAGAAAAGGTAATAAAATGTAGGCACTTGCTTTTTGTAATCTTAAGGAATAACCTAAGCATAGTAAGGAGCAATTATTCCTATGAGCTCCCTTAATGGGTCTTTGAGCTGTCTTGGATAAGCCATTGGAGTTGTTCTAGCTCCTTTGGGGTCAAATCTCTCCATTTTCCAACCGCTATATCTAAGGGAATGTGCATGATACGAATTCGCTTGAGTTGAACCACCTGATAACCTAAGTAGGCGCACATTCTTCGAATTTGTCGGTTCAATCCTTGGGTCAAGATGATTTTGAATTTGAATTTGTGGATGGCTACCACCGTACATGGCGCTGTAACGGTACCCAATATGGGAATTCCAACACTCATTTTTTGAATAAAACCGGGATGAATAGGCTTGTCTACCGTGACCACATACTCTTTTTCGTGGTTATTTTTTGAGCGCAAAATTTTATTGACCAGGTCCCCTTCGCTGGTAAGCAGGATTAACCCTTCGCTGTCTTTGTCTAACCTTCCAATGGGAAAAATCCGTTCGGGATGCCCAATAAAATCGATGATATTGTCTTTTTCTCCAAGGGTATCCGTGGTAGATACAATGCCAACAGGTTTATTGAAAGCTAGGTAAACGTGTTGTTGTTTGGGTTTACCGATGAGTTGACCATCTACCCTTACCTCGTCTTGGGGAAAAACCTTGGTCCCTATTTCGGGAAGTATTCCATTGACAGTAATTCTCCCTTGTTCGAGAAGAACATCTGCTGCCCTCCTTGAGCAGTAGCCGACTTCACTCAAGTATTTGTTGATTCGTATGGAGGTAGGCTCACTCATAGTTGCAAGAAGGGAAACAAATAAAAGGTAAACCTACCAAGAAATGGGCAGAGCCGACTATTCCGTTTTTTTGGAGGAGGATGTAGCAAGTAATCGATCGTCTACCGTAGGATCAATGAGGGCCAGACGTTGGATGGCTTCGTTCTTTTTTAAGTTAAATGCTTGAAGATTGGCTTGAGAAATTGGCTCTGAAGGAGGGATGACCTCTTGCAGCCAATCTTCTTGCTTTCCATTTTTCCAAAAGCGAAAACATAGATGGGGCCCTGTCGCCAAGCCAGTGCTTCCCACGTATCCTATTACTTCCCCTTGTTTTACCCTAGCTCCTCTCCGGATGTTTCTCCCGATCTTTGACATATGCAAGTATTGGGTGGTGTAGGTATCGGTATGCTTAATTTTCACAAAATTGCCATTGGCGCTGGAGTATGTCGCTTCAATGACGGTACCATCCCCTACGGTTCGAATTTCAGTTCCCGTAGGCGCTGCATAATCGGTGCCTAAATGAGCTTTATATACTTTCTGAACAGGATGAAAGCGATTCAAATTGTACCTTGAGCTGATTCGCGTATACTTTAGGGGATCCCGTAAAAATGCTTTTTTGAAGCTCTTGCCATTTTGATCGAAAAAGGTGAGTTGACTGTTTTGCTCAAAAGGAATGGCATGCATGGGTGTTCCTAGATGTTGGAAAAATGCCATTTGAATACCTGATACAGAAACGACTTGGCCCTCAACTAATTTTTCTTCAAAAACCACTTTAAAAACGTCCCCTTTTTGAAGGCTTTGGAAATCCACTGACCAGCCGTATAAATCTGCAAATTCATCGATAAGTTCTGGAGAAATTCCTTTGGCTACCATGGCAGTGTACAATGATGATTCGATAATCCCTCCAATCTCCCTTTTTCGAAGTTCCGAGGGTTTTTCCGCACGGTAAACTTTAGCAGAATCCAGGTCGAAGACCACATATTCAGCAGGATTAGGCTCGTAAATAAAAAATTCGGCTTTGGAAGAATTGGGGGATGTTAGGACGGTAAATTTTTTATCAACTGCAATCCCACGCACGTCGAATACTTCTGCAGATTTTTTGGCAATCTCATCTATGAGTTGATAAGGTACATTGAAAGGGGAAAGTATGGTGGCCAGCGTTTGGTTTTTGGAAACAGTCCCTTCGATGATCTCCAGCCCGGTCACATTGATTCCAAATAAAAATTTTTCATTTGCCTTGGCCAAAGCCAAGCTATCTGCCTGAGGAGCTCCTGCCTGAGAAAACAAACTAGGTAGAATTCCTAATTTTTGCTGATAAACAGCAATTAAAACTAAAGAAACTACGAGGGCTATTATGCCTATCCATTTTGACTTCATGGGTAATTTCGTGGGTGACTGATCGATTTACTTTGGGGCCTGAAACAAGATAAAAACTGCCTTTTTTCCAAAATATTGTCAGGAATATGTCAAAAGAATTCTAATTTTTAACTTTTCTTGACGTTTTAAATCCCTAGGCTTTCAATAGAAATAAGGAAATTGCTTAGCAAGGATTTTTTAATGAGAGCCATAATGCTTGGGGTAGGAGAAAAATAGGTGTAAAAACAATGTTTAGGTCTTGCTTCAGTATTAAAATCAGCTCGTATTAGATCTTCTTGTCCTAATGCTATAGTTCAAAAGTGCAAATAGTTATCTTTGTCTTCCCAAAATAGGAACTTATCATGTTTAGAACGCATACCTGCGGCGAACTTCGCCTTCCAAACGCAAATCAGTACGTCACCTTGGCTGGCTGGGTACAGCGAGTCAGAAATAAAGGAGGATTGATCTGGGTGGATTTAAGAGACCGTTACGGGTTGACCCAATTGATTTTTGAAGAAGGATTTTCGGACAAGCATGTGTTGGAAACAGCTGCTGCACTGGGTAGGGAGTTTGTGGTGCAAGCCAAAGGAGTAGTTATTGAAAGGACATCCAAAAATGAAAAAATGCCTACGGGCGATATTGAAGTGAAAGTGGAGGAATTGACGGTACTTAATCCCTCAAAAGTTCCCCCATTTATCATTGAAGACGAGACGGACGGAGGAGATGAGTTGCGAATGAAATACAGGTACTTGGATTTGAGAAGAAATCTAGTGCGGGAGAAGCTTCAATTGAGGCATAGGATGATGCAAGAAACCCGAAAATACATGGACGCTCAACGTTTTATTGAGGTAGAGACCCCTGTATTGATCAAGTCTACTCCAGAAGGGGCAAGAGACTTTGTAGTTCCTAGCCGAGTAAATCCAGGGGAATTTTATGCCTTGCCTCAATCTCCACAAACCTTCAAGCAGTTGTTGATGGTCAGTGGATTTGATCGGTATTTTCAGATTGTGAAGTGTTTCCGAGACGAAGATTTGCGTGCCGACAGGCAGCCGGAGTTTACCCAAATAGACTGTGAAATGGCCTTTGTCTCACAAGAGGATATTTTGAACACCTTTGAAGGCCTGGTAAAACACTTATTTTCCTCTGTCAAAGGCATAGATTTGGGGGATGTATCCCACATGACCTATGCCGATGCCATGCGCTTGTATGGAAATGACAAGCCAGACCTGAGGTTTGACATGAAGTTTGTAGAATTGACCTCTTTGGCTCAAGGATTTGGATTTCAGGTAGCCGATCAAGCCGAATTGGTCGTAGGAATTTGTGCAAAAGGAGCTTCCGAGTATACCAGAAAACAAATCGATGAACTAACTGAATGGATCAAGCGTCCTCAAATTGGGGCGAAAGGAATGATTTACCTCCGCTACAACCTGGACGGCTCCTTAAAATCCAGTGTAGATAAGTTTTATTCAGAAGATCAACTGAAGCGCTGGGCGGATGCTTTTGAAGCCACCCCAGGGGACCTCATGCTGATCTTGAGTGGAGAGGCAAAGACCATACGAAAGCAGCTTTCAGAACTTCGACTAAAAATGGGAGAAGATCTCGGGCTCCGAGACCGATCCATGTTTA